>Ga0325400_1007381_pt1 | contig 10509 bp, 3 predicted proteins | sample PopdelMetagenome_2_FD_205662 | JGI IMG/M metagenome (GOLD analysis project Ga0325400, IMG submission 205662) | Populus deltoides microbial communities from Bellville, Georgia, United States - Xylem-PdKOR-R1 | ecosystem: Host-associated > Plants > Phyllosphere > Stem > Wood/Secondary xylem...
GCCTGCTAACGTAGCTGCTCATGCTTTTCAAATATTGACTAAAACCTCTTGGCATGGGTTGCATGATTTGATTTTTTTTCCCTTTCTCCTGGTAATTAACGACATGGTATTCTATGACTGACGTATCCTGGGTAGAATCAATGCTATTTGGCCCACTTCTACTGGACAAAAAAAATCAAAAAGAAAGAAAGAAAGAAAGAACGAACACCACCACTGTGGTAATAATAGTGCTCATAAGTCGTTATTTTGGCCACATCTGTATATATTATATTGCTCATAGTTTTACTCCAAATGCCGCGCGGCACCCTCCGATCAACATTTTCCCATTACTGACGTGTTTCGTGTGATAAAAGAAAAGTATCTAAACGGTATAAAAAGCTGGAAACACAAATCCCTAGCTTTGAAGGGGTATTTTACACTTCATATATACTCTTTAAAAGTATTTTTTAGCTTGAGAAATAATAGATAATAAATAAATAAATAAAGTTTAGGCCAATCCTAAATCTTATAAACTTAGACTATAAAGTCAACAGAAAAGGATAAACAGTGGCATATATCTCTTTAATAAAAAAAAAAAAAAACAGTGGCATATAAACATATCTCTATCTATCAGATCAGCGAGCTTACCGTCGCCGTTATCATTGGCCTGTAAGACAATTAAGACGTACTTGATAAGAGGGATCAAGGTGAGAGTATAGAAAATCAAAGAAAGTACACCCAGGATGTCATCGTTGTGGTTGATCCCCTTGGTGAAGGTGCTGGCGTATACGTACAGAGGTGATGTACCAATATCTCCATACACTATTCCTATGCTTTGGAATGCTAGTTGCAAGATCACAGACCAACTTGCACCCTTTAGGAAAACAAAAAAAAAATGAAGTTAGACGATAATCATTTCGTACAAAGAAGAAATGAAACAATCAGCATACTTGAGGATTTAGGGCAATGATGATGATGATATAATTACTAACTGAAAGATATGGGATTAATGAATCAGTGAGTGTTTTTGTCTAGTTATAAATATCCTGTGTTTTTATTTTGTCAGATGGTAAGCAGAAATGGAGGCCGACCTTGGAGCCGTGGACTTGACGACCAGAAAACTTGCCGGATTCCATTTCCAAGGAGTCATTCCGACGCAACTTTTGCCAAGACAGTTTCTTCCCGTTGAGTTGTGGTGAAAACTCTTCTTCTCGGCTTTCTTCATTGGTAGCTGTTATTGCTTCATCAGACATTTTCTCTAATCTATATAGGCGCAATAGAATTTGATCAACAAATTCACAGCTAAAATATACAAGAGGAGGATTTGAAGCCTGGGGATGGAGTTCCTAGCTAGAAGTGAGGATCAAGGGTGGTATTTATATGAAGAGAAAAGAGAGCCACCATACGTGTGATCATAGCATGGCCCACACCACACGAGTGATGCATGAAGTAACGGGGCATCCAACTTCATTACAATCTTCATCAACTCCCAACGTGATGTCCGAGGGAAACATGTTGAGATGGTAAATGGTACTCCCCCATTCGATCTCTTTAATGTAATTTCTTGTTTTATTTCTACGTTTCTTTTTTAATTATACAATCCATCCTTCTATTTTTATTTTCTTGTGGTAAAATCTATGGCTCAAATTATATATTATTATTTTTACCACTAAATAATCTTCATATATATATATATATATATATATATATATATATATATATATATCAGTTTTATATACTTAATTTTGGTCAAGATTTTTATTTTCCTTTCCAAATCATCTATATTTAAATTGATATAATTATGGGGGGGGAAAATCCTCACTCCTTTACAATTCAACCGCATGTGCCTCCTTTACAAGTCCATTATTATATATACATAACTTTCTCTACAGCATTAATTAATGCGGCTTGGTTTATACACATAAAAATCAGTTGAGGTAGAATTAATTTTCTTATTAGATTTAGTGATTTTTAATTTGATATGGTTTCCAAACCTTTTACATTATAAGAACAAATTGAATTTTAGTAAAACTTTCTTCAAAAACAGATCAGTTGTTAAGAGATTTTTAAAAGTTACCGTTAAAATCAATTTCATAGTAATTGATTAATGATTAGAAGTTTCAGATTAACATATTAAAATTAATTCTACACCAAAGCGCAACAAGCCTGTGATTAAAGTTCATGTGAAAGTGCAATTATTATTAGGTCAAAAGGAAGGATAAAATGAAACTTCATACCCGTTAAGTCGACGAACTTGTTGGGTTGGGTTGGTATTGCCGTATTTTTTAAAAAACGTTTTGATGTTTTTTAGTGAAAATTCGATTTTTAAAAAACATGATCTGATCACAGCAATTTAGGACTTTGTAGAATGAATTTCCTGTCGTCAACTAACAGGTCCAAATTTTAATGGATAAAAAAAACTCAAAAAATATATAAAAAATTTAAAAACATCCCTATTAACTCAGATTACCATGTTAAAGCTCAATTTTCTTGGTCTACCAAGGTCTATTAACTCAGGTTACCATATTAAAATTCAATTTTCTTGGTCTACCAAGGTACATGGACGAGGATATAGTAGTCTGAATCCATGCTTGGTGGACACCTAGGCTCAGGCATGGAAGCCTGAATTCACCATCTGGGCGCATGCCTTATTAGTCGGGCGTGTACCCATGTATTCATGTGAGCTCGGGCTATCATGTCTAAATTTAATATGCTTGAATTAAGACAACGCATCTAGCTAGATCTTTTTTTTTTTGTCTCTAAAGGATTCGAACACTTTGTCTGAACCCAATATTTTTTTTTAGGATTTTTTCCACGATCCCACACGGGCCTCGATATTTTATATTGATCTAATATTTATGATTTTGAATTGAATACAACTCAGAATATCATAATATTAAAATTACATTTTAGCACTCCACTCCATAAAATGACAAAATTCATGAGTTATAAATACACCATGAACCTTTTAAATTCAAGATTTACAATCTCTTCATTCTTAACACTTTGAGCATACATATTTTCTAAAAAGCTACTAACTTCAATATCGAAAAGTCCCCACATCCATCAAAGAATATCCATCCAAGTGCTAGTGATTGTTGAATTATTTATATATATACATATAGTCATCAACTCGTCATCAATCGTATTATAAACTAAGACAGCCTTGGAATAATCAACGCGGGTTGTGTGCAAATGCTAGCATTATTTTCTGGCTTACAATTATCAAAACTTTTCTAGTTGCTCCCGTCCCGTGTGTTTTAGCCTTCATCACGTGAAGCGATTGGACACCTTGGAGCAGCACCACAGGAAAGTCCCTCAAATGCCAAAGTTGACTTTGCGACAAACGAAGATTAATCAAAATAAGATGCCACTGAATGATTTTCTGCCGACTCTGTTTAAAAGTGTAGTATTCAATGAACTTTTACCAATTGAACTTGAATTTTTGAATTTATCTGATTTTTTATAAGATAACAAAATAATGATAATTAAATTATTATGAGTACAATGTATAAATAATCCAATGATATGATAGTAGCTTGAAATTAAAAGATTTGTCCTCCTGGGTCTCAATGTGAAACCTTGTAATTGCTAATATAATGACCATTGGAGGCTTACATGGTTGTTAACTTCAAGACCCGTGGGTTTGGTCGAGGTATACACAAGCTGGCCCGGACACTCAAATTAATAAAAAAATAAAAAAGTTTAAATGAATTTTACTTATTAGCATGTGTTTAGTTTAGATTTTTAACTAAAGCATTTGCGTAATCTAAATTTTATTACTAAGATTTACTTTTCACTGATCAGTTAATGGAAGAAGGTGACAACTGACAAAATTAGCTTTCTTCGTTGTATTATTTCATTAATCTGAGTACAAGATATAGAGATACAAGGGACTATTTTAGGAAGCTAATTAATGCCTATACAATATCTTCGGCTACAATCATGTTGTCCCTTAAGAGAAGGGATTCCTAAGTCTAAGCTGGCTAATTGCATAACTCACGCCAACACTCCCCCTCAAGTTGGTGAGTAGATGTCCCTAACACCTAACTTGTTGAGTGAGTGGTAAAAGTTTCTACTAGAAACCGCCTTGGTAAGAATGTCAGCCAGCTGATCTTCAGACTTGACAAAAAGGAACTGAATAATCCTTTCTTCCAAGTTCTGCTTGATGAAATGTCGATCTACCTCCACGTGCTTGGTGCGATCATGTTGAATTGGGTTGTGAGATATGTCGATGGCAGCTTTGTTATCACAAAATAAATTCATTGCAGAGTCAGGAGGGAAACCGACCTCTGTTAGCAAACTTCTAAGCTAAATAAGCTCACACAATCCTTTCGCCATGCCTCGAAATTCAGCTTCAGCGCTGGACCGTGCCACTACCTTCTACTTTTTACTCCTCCATGTAACTAAGTTTCCTCCCATAAATGTAAAGTAGCCTGAGGTAGATTTTTTATCCAGGATATTCCCTGCCCAATCCGCGTCCGTGTACCCCTCAATTTTTAGATGGGCATTTTTAGAAAACATTAGTCCTTTTCCTGGTGATGACTTCAGATAGTGAAGGATTCGAATTACAGCACTCATGTGGTCTTCACTCGGATTATGCATAAACTGGCTTACTACACTAACTGCGTAGGCAATGTCTGGACGAGTGTGAGATAAGTAAATGAGTTTCCCCACTAGTCTTTGATATCTCACCTTATTTGCTGGCACCTGGTCCAAATATTCTCCAAGCCTATGGTTCTGCACAATCGGTGTATCCACAAGTTTACACTCGAGTAATCCTGCTTCTGTCAATAAGTCTAGTACATACTTTCGTTGAGAGAGAAATATGCCATCTTTTGACCTTGCCACCTCTATTCCTAAAAAATACTTAAGTCCTCCCAAGTTCTTCATTTCAAATTCAGTAGACAATTGCTCTTGTAGTCTTGAGATTTCCTCGGCATCATCTCCTGTAATTATCATATCATCCATATAGACTATTAATGCTGTCACCTTGCTTTGTCGATGCTTCAAGAAGAGAGTACGGTTTGAGTTGCTTTGATGATAACCATACTTCCTCATAGCTGAACTAAACTGGCCAAACCATGCTTGCGGTGACTGTTTTAGTCCATACAGTGCCCTTTCCAGTTTACAAACAATTTTGGTCTCAGCAGATCCTGTACATCCAGGCGGAATATCCATGTATACCTCCTCGTCGAGGTCACCATGAAGGAAAGCATTTTTTACGCCTAGTTGATGTAGTGGCCAGTCCAAATTTGCTGCAAGAGACAGTAATACTCGAACGGTATTCAGTTTAGCTACTGGTGAGAAGGTTTCCATGTAGTCTATGCCATGCGTCTGAGTAAAACCTTTCGCCACCAGCCTCACCTTGTATCGGTCAACTGATCCATCTGCTTTGTATTTTATAGAGAAAACCCACTTGCATCCCACTAATTTTTTTCCTTCCGGTAATGGAACCAACTTCCAGGTATTATTTTTCTTCAAGGCTTCTAGCTCTTCTTGCATTGCTTTTGCCCACTTTGGATCAGATAACGCCTCCTCAACATTGCTGGGAATATGGCAAGAGGATAGTGTTTGAGTGAAGGTCTTGAGCAGCTTGGAGAGACCTTGAGTGGATACATAGTTTGCAATTGGATATTTGGACTTTATTTCTTCTTCCTCTAGGGAGTATCTGTTCGGTGGTTTCCCACGATTGTGTCTAAAAGGCAACACATAACTAGTAGAAGAGTCCAGAATATTAGCATGTAAAGTTGCAGTAAGGGTACTCACCTCAATGACATTCTCAGTAGAAGGAGGGTCTTTGAGTATTGAGGAGTGAGGGGACTGCAAGTCATTTCCAGGTTCTTCATTTCTCAATTCGACATGCTCAATTTCTGGTTGCAGTTCATCCTCTCTGTTTTCAGTTCCATGTTCAGTGCTGCTATTAACAGTTCTATGCTCGGTGTCATGTTCTGGTTCGTGCAGTTCATCCTCTCTGTTTCCAGTTTCATGTCCAGTGCCCTCGTGCAGTTCATCCTCTCTGTTTCCAGTTTCATGTTCAGTGCTGCTATTTCCAGTTCTATGCTCAGTGTGATGCTCACAGCTATGTTCACCCATAGGGGTCACCAACCAATTCGACTCTTCTACTTGAGTAATCTCCCCCTGAAGTGAAGAATTGGGTACAAGTGAAGGGAAAAAATTTTCAGACTCAAGGAACGTCACATCTATGGTGGTATAGGTTCGGTTTGTTTTGGGGTCATAACACCGGAAGCCTTTTTTATGCAGACCATAACCCAAAAATAAGCACCTAACGGCACATGGTTCTAATTTTGTGCGTTGGTTCTTGTGGAGATGGACAAAAACAACACACCCGAAGATTTTAGGAGGAAACATCAATATTGAAGGAAGGGATATATGAGTAGAGAGGGTTTGTAAAGGGGTTGTGAAGTGTAAGATTTTAGATGGCATACGGTTGATTAAGTAGACGGCAGTAGCCACAGCATCCCCCCAATAACAGCTTGGCACCATTGCTCCAATGAGCAGAGCACGGGCTGTTTCTAGTATATGTCGATTTGTCCTTTTGACGATACCGTTCTGCTGCGGTGTTTGAGAGCATGAGGTCTCATGGAGGAGGCCATGTTGCTGGAAATAGGCCTGAAATCTTTGGTTGATGAATTCACCCCCATTATCGGAACGAAGAATTTTTATCTTGGAAGAGAATTGAGTCTGAACCATGGCATGAAATGCTTGAAAAATAGAAAAAACTTCATCTTTGGTTTTAAGTTGATAGAGCCACGTCATTCGAGTGCAGTCATCGACAAAAATTACAAACCAGCGGTGCCCAGAGGAAGTAGGTATCGGGGATGGTCCCCACACATCTGAGTGTATCAACACAAATGGAGTATTAGTTTTATTCAAGCTAACTGGATAAGAAACTCGGTGGCTTTTAGCCTTGATACATGTATCACATGTGAAGTTGGCATGCTGCAACCGTGAAAACAAAGATGGAAGTAAATGCTGGAGATAGCCAAAGGATGGGTGCCCCAAACGCCTATGCCAGAGCCAAATCTGTCGTTCATGACTATTGGTTTGATGGTGCATATGATTTGCTTTGCCTAGGCTGAAGTCATCCAGGTAATACAGTCCCCCCCTCTTAGTACCACGCCCAATAATCTCCTTGCTGAGAACATCCTGAAGGAGGCAAAAAGTAGAGTATATCAGTACAACACAATTAAGCTCTTCAGTAACTTGACTCACAGACATCAAATTATTGGAGAGTGAGGGAACAAGAAGTGTGTGAGATAAGAAGAGAGAGGGAGACAGGGGCACGGTTCCAGCCCCTATGACTGGGTATGTTGCTCCATTGGCATTGGCAATGCAAGTCCTCCTTGGCTGAGTTATTCTGGAGAAGTCATGTGGATCATATGTCATATGATCCGTTGCTCCAGAGTCGATAATCCAAGCATCATCATGTTGAGTATGGGAGCTGAAAAAAACATAACCACAATTACCTTGATCTGGGATTGAGGTAGAAGATTCAGCCAATGAAATAAGGGATAGGTGAGAGTCAGTTGTGGCTATTGCTGCTCTACCAGGGACGCCTGCAGATGCAGGAGCATTTTGTTTCTTTCGAGCCTGTAATTCATGCCACCAGTCTGGATAACCATGCAATTTAAAACAAGTGTCCTGGGTATGTTTTGTACTCCCACAATGAGTGCATTTGTTCCCATCAGAATGGCCTTTGAATCGTGAGGATGATCCAGGTTTCAGCGAGATTAGTGGCTGACTAGATCTCACACCTTTGATGGCCATAACAACCCCACTAGTCACTGCTTCTGCTCCCGACACCATCACAGATTGTCTAAGATCTTCCCTTCGAATGTGAGCATATGCCTGCTTAATTGAAGGGAAGGGTTTCATGCGAAGAACATCGCTTCGAACATGATCCAGTCGATCATCTAATCCGTCGAGAAACATGTACACTTGCTCCTCCTGTAGGATGGAGTTATATCTCTGTATATCAGTAGTGCATTCCATTGGATTTGGCCGACGAAAGTCAATCTCTCGCCACAAACCCTGTAGGTTGTTATAGTATTTCTCTATAGATCCGCCTGCTTGTTTCAATCGAGATACACGACGTCTGAGTTCGTATACTTGCGAGGTGTCTGTTCCATCAAAGTATGTTGTGGCAGCAGAGTCCCATACCTGCTTAGCTGTTGGATAGCGAATAAAGTTCACAACCAAGGACTGGTCCATGGAGTTGATCAACCAACCTTTCACCATGGCATTCTCAGTGCACCACTTACGAAAGGAGGGGTCTGTTTCTGGTGGTTAGGTGTAGTCTCCATTAATGTATCCCAGTTTGTCTTTTCCAGAGATGTATATATCGACAACCTGGGACCATAACCCATAGTTTGATCCATCCAACCTGATGTTGCTTGGAACCATCGGGGAATCATTGGGAGAGGTCTGGACCCTTGTCAAGACCTCTGTCATTTTTTATGTCAGATTACCAAGGATAGTTTCAGTGGAGTCAGCCATGAAGGCCAAGCAAAAAGAAAAAAAAACTTGACCTCTGCCTGATCAAAAAACAGGAAACCCAAGATCCTGCTCTGATACCATGACAAAATTAGCTTTCTTCATTGTATTATTTCATTAATCTGAGTACAAGATATAGAGATACAAAGACTATTTTAGAAAGCTAACTAATGCCTATACAATATCTTCGGCTACAATCATGTTGTCCCTTAAGAGAAGTGATTCCTAAGTCTAAGCTGGCTAATTGCATAACTCAAGCCACCAACAACTACTGGATGGTTAAACTTTTTACAGTGAAATGCTTCTTTTTGTAAGTCTAGAAGGTTAACGTGTTTGACTTGAAAGCTCATGAATACCAAGTTTAAGTGCTGATTCGAAGAGAATTCCCAGAAGAAGAAAAAATGCATGTTTTGCATTGAAATTCTTTTGGTTTTTGAATTGTTTTTTATTTGAATAAATATTAAATTGATGTTTTTTATAATGTTTTTACGGTTTTGAAATATTAATGTCGAAAATTTTAAAAAAATACTGAAAAGGTATGATTTTAATTTATTTTTAATTAATAATTTTTTTAAAAAAAAAAACAGATTTATTAGTGTATCACTCGACAACCTTCAAAAATATTGACCACAGTCTTCATATCTCCTTAATAATGTGCCTTGAATGTTTTACCCATTTTGCACTAGAGGTTAGATTAGACTTTTGAAGCAGATGGCCGCATGCTTTTATTTTCGTTCGTTCGTTCGTTGAGAGGTCATGTAGAGGCAGGCTGTGTTCAGAGCATCAGGGTGTTCACACTTCACAGGAAGACTTCTAAGTCAAGATTGTTAAAATCATAATTTAGTTTTGCCGAAATGTTTATTATTTTCTTAATTTTTTTTTTTTAAAGAGTGAATACAAGCTAGAGGAGGCGGCAGAGGAACTAAACACCAAACGGGTCCTGGCACCACAATATATAAAGTCGATCAAACCTTGTGGAATGTTGAGTCGAACAAAGAAGCCACCCATAAAAACTTCGAGAAATCAAGAAAAACTATGGAAATATAATTGAAAGGATATAAAACAAAATCAATTGGCTAACTGTTACTACTTATTAATTTCTCCATAGGACTCTGAAACTGCAGCCCAGGTCACAGGAGGTAAAGGAATTGGAGTATACCATGTCTTCTTCCACGACTCTGAAAATGCAGCCCAGGTCACAAGAGGTAAAGGAATTGGAGTATACCATGTCTTCTTCCGACTCACTTCTTTTCATCATCTTTCGAGGCTTTTTATTTTTATGTTTTAAAAATATTTAAAAAAATTGATTTTTTTATTTTTTATTTTAAATTAAATTTTTTTATATTTTCAGATAGTTTTAAAATACCGATATCAAATATGAATTTTTTTTAAAAAAATATTATTTTATTATATTTTCAAGCGAAAAACACTTTAAAAAACAATCACAGCTATAATAATTTTTTATTCAAGATGCGAATCTAATGAGAATCCGAGTGGCATATTCTAATTGTAGAAGCCCCAAAGTTGAAACCTGCTGCCTTCAGCATTGGAACGAATCGGGCATATGCATGATGGATGAACAGATATTCCTGGTGGAAACAAGAAACACATGCGTGTATTTTGTTTGACGTTCGAAACTTGCTGCTCATGCGTTCCAAGGAAACATCCGTGGATTGCACAAGTAGAAAAATCAAAGCCGATTTTGGGTTCCGAGGCTGGCTAGCTAGCTAGCTAGGTCTTTGTCTTTCTTCTCTGTACAATCGCCTTTAAGAGGTTTACCTCCATCCATGTAGGGATGAAAAACACACGTGGACTTACAATAAGCCGACACAACTTTTTTGTTTGTCACTTGGATAACTTAGCTTTCAGTTGAGGTAAACGACGATTACTTCAAACAAATATTAACCCCGTTTATTTAATGAAATGTAATTTTTTATAAATTATTTTATAAATTTTTATTTGATTCTTTGTTATTAAAAAAATTAATCAATGAAAAACACTTTATAATTAAAA
>Ga0325400_1007383_pt1 | contig 10508 bp, 3 predicted proteins | sample PopdelMetagenome_2_FD_205662 | JGI IMG/M metagenome (GOLD analysis project Ga0325400, IMG submission 205662) | Populus deltoides microbial communities from Bellville, Georgia, United States - Xylem-PdKOR-R1 | ecosystem: Host-associated > Plants > Phyllosphere > Stem > Wood/Secondary xylem...
TGCTGCTGTTCTTGGGGGTATGGAACAGACATGGAAGACCACGTGCAGGCAAGACCATTGTCCATCCCCGTAAACTACTACCACTTTCTAACCCTCCCCAATTCATACTATTATTAATTCAAAAAAAAATATAATTTACAGTTTGACCACTTGTGCCGAGCTTGTTGTCTTCTACAATTTACAGTTTGACCACTTGTGCCGAGCTTGTTGTCTTCTACAATTTACAGTTTGACCACTTGTGATATTTTTAAATTATAGGATTGATTCCCTTATGTGCAGAGCTTGTCATCTTATGTAATTTACAGTTTGACCACATGTGAGATTTTTAAATCCTGATTCAGTGATCAGATCGATGAAAGCCCAGAAGGATTTAAATTTTTCAGAGAAAATTAACATGGGTTCTAATGAAGAATCTATTTGACCTAACAATGACTGTGTTTATGTCTTTGGCATCGAAGACAAGTAATACAGCGATGAAATGGAAGAAAAAAACTATATAAATCTCTCTGAATTCTGATGGATTTCAGAAATGGAAGACACGCAAGTTCTATGAATCATAAAAACCTTTTATACTTCTCAAAATCTTGCCTAAAAACAGGATTTAACCCGTCTCGGGGGGGGGGGGGGGATTTAAAATGCCTTCATAGATGCAAAAAAGTAAGGGAGAGTTTCTCACCTTGAATCACTGGCATTAATAAAACTGTTCTTCAATGATGGAAACTAATCAATTGACTAGTTCTGTTAATATCGCTTCAATATCATGGAGAAGGATCGGGAATTGAACAGCAGAAGACGGTGGCGGCTTCAAGGGACGGCGGATCCAAAGAGGAGAGACTGTCAACGGTGATCGTAGAGAGAATATCACGGCGAGGGAAGTGTAGTGACCGGGTTTTATGGAGAGAGGGAGGGAGAAAAGGTAATATATTAATATAGAATTAAAAGAAAAAAAGTAAAGAAGGTTTCGAATTGAAAATGAGGGAAGGAAAGGAAACGGTTTTTCAGTTGAGAAGAGGACGCTGTTTTCGCGCCACCTACTTTATCGAGAGTTGTAGAGACTTTTCTTCTGGAGTGATTATTGTTTTTTCGCCTCTTTTTTTTCCTTTTCTTTTTCCTCTTTTGACCCTCTGTTTAATTGTTTTCTAATGACTAATTTACTGCCTAAATTGCTCTTCTTAATACTTTATCAAACCGTCTTCCAGCCAAATAAATAAATGAAAACAACGTTGGAAATTAATTAAAATTTGTTTTTCCTTGAAAAAAAATTATATGATGGAGAAGGGTTTTTTTTTAAGGTGCACTTGTCTTAAAATTAAATATATTTTTTTATTTTAAAATGTATAAATTAAAACTTCTTTAATTGCATGATTGGTTTATCTGCTTTGAATTTCATGCAATGAAAAATATTCATTCACTAACTAAATCTCCCGTCTAATATCCCTGCTGAGTGGTGTCCGTCGGGCTGCAATGATGTTAAGTCCCCCCACTGTACCATATAATTTAGAAGTACAAAAATAAATATGACAAATACAATTCAAAGAAATTAACGGAAAAAAAAGGCCGCTAATTGCCTGCAGCTATATTTATAAAATAAAATTTTATATTTTTATTAATTTTATTATTCAATATTTTAATTTTTTTATTTTATTATTTAATATTAAATTATTTACAAAATTATGTTTCATATCTTTTTTTTTAATTTTTTTTTATGTTAGGTTATATATCGATCTTATGAATTTAATTTTTTATTTCAATTTTAACTATTAACATTATATTTGTTGGAAGTGTAGCTTCATAATTTTTTGTTATTCTTTTTATATGAATTTATATCGATCTTATAACCTAAGTCTAAGGGGTTTAAAAAGCTAACCGAATTAACTCAAGTCTTTTTTTAGGTATTTTGTCTAATTGAAATATTTTTTTCAATCTCGTTTGTCAACATTGTGTTGGTTAAAAATTGGGTTTTGTAATTTTTATTTTTTTTTGCTTTCTATGAGATTGTCTCGATCTCATGACACGAGTCACAAGTTTAGCAGGTTAACCGAGTTGACTCTGCTTATTTTTTAGGTTATTTTTTAATTCAATATTATTTATATCAGTTTCATAATTTTTTTTATTTGCTTTGTTTGGAGTTATCTCAATTTCATGACTTGGGTCGCGAGTTTGGCAAGTTGACTTCAATTGAATCGGTTCATTTTTTTTATCTTTTTTTAATTGATTTTTTTTTAATTTCACCCTCTAACAACTCAATTTATTATTTATTTATTTATTTATTTAGATTTTGTTTCAATTTCATCTTGTTTGAGAATTGAGTTTTGTAGTTTTTTTCAATTTGCTTTTTGTGGAGTTAATCTGGTCGTATGGATTTAGTTTTTTCTTTTCTCGATTTCAATCTCCAACATTCGATCTGTTGGAGAAGGAGCTTCATGGTTTTTTTATTTGCTTTCTATAAATTTATTTTGATCTCGTGACCTATGTTATAAGTTTAATAGGTTAGCTTAGGTTAACTCGGGTCGAGTTTTTATTTTGCTATTTTTCAACACATTAGTTGTGTTTAAACTTTTTTTTCACCTTAAAAATAATAATTTAACCCACTATGTGGGTCAATAGTACCACAATATTATGGGAATTATATTGTACAACTTTGTGCATACCTTATATAGTTTTGTGATCTTACGTAATGTATTACACACTTGTTATTGTACACGTGCCTAAATATATAAATATAAAGAATAGTTGCTAACATTGGTTAAAGCCAGATATTATTCACAAAACTTGTTTCTTATCTTTTCTAACTTAGTATTAAAGCCTATTCTACATTACTGCTCTTAATGGATCATGCAATCAATCAAACAGTGGCTTCCACCTAATCTTTTACTGTATTGATTGCTCGTCACTCAATTTATAATGCATTGATAGCTACCTCCTCTCTTTTTACAAATTGTTACAACTTTTTTGTTAACTGTTGTTGAACTAATTATTGCATCTCTCCCACTAACTACTACTAAGAATTTTCATTCAATGGCCACAACTTCTCATGGTGTAATCCTGACTCTACTCTCCAATACATAATAAGTTATTTCTCTAAAGTTAACTAATACTAATTTTCTATATTAAAGGATGCAAATGAAGCTTTATTTACAAAGTCAAGAGGTTTTTTCTTTTGTTGATGGTTCTTTTCGTAGTCCTCTCTCTCATATAGTTTCTATATATATATGGTTACCCCCACAATTAATCCTTCATTTTCTTTCATGGAAACAACATGATCATCTAATCATGAGTGCTTTTTTGTCCTTGCTTTTTTTTTTATTGAAGTCTTGCTCCTTGTTGTTAATTGTAAACATCTAGTAGCATATAACAAACTCTTGAAATAGCATATGCTTCACCATCTAATTCCAGATTTATACAACTTCATGGTTTCTTTCAAGAGTTAAGAAAAAGAGATTATACATTCAATACTTATTTGCAAAAAGTAAACTCTCTATTTGATGAATTAGCTATTGTATGAAGACTAATCTTTTTAGAAGACTTTAATCTTTCTCCTTTTAGGGGGTTCAGAGGAGTATTTAAAGATTTAGTACTAGTCTTTCTACTAAAACCTAGCCCTTTTATTATACCAACCTTCACAATCACTTATTAACATATGAGTTTCTCTATAAAAAGTTGTTTTTAACCTATTTCTGGACTTATTAGAGTTACTCCTTTTATGTCGACACCTACTCAGTCATTTTCAGCCTTCCTTGCTTAGTGGCAATCTTACCAATCTCATGGAGATTCTTCAAACTCTAATGGTTATAATTACCATCAGAACTGCGGTGTTAAGGGATGCTTTTATGGTGGATAGAGAAACAATAATACTTTTCATAATAGCAATGAATATAGTTTTGGATATAATTTTTGGCAACAAGGCACCTATTTCTCCTTCTTAAATTAGTGGTCTAATAATTGGTATGTAAATGCCATTTATGTTATGATTTTTGTCACACAATAATGTCCTTAGTTAGTTACTAATAATTTGCAATCTAATTCTAATTTAGCATTTAATAATGCTCTTATTCATAGTTTTGAAACTCACCCCGGCCTGATGGGTCGACCCGGGGCTGGAACGGGTCGGGTTTAAAAAAATAGGGAAAGGAAAAACTCGATTGACCCGGCGACTCGATTGACCCAGCAAGACCCGATCAAAAAATCGGTTGCAACCCGTTGACTTTTATTTTTTTACTAAAACTACGTTGTTTTGATTTAAAAAAAAAAAGAATTGACCTGGGAGACCCGGTCAAAACCTGGTGACTCGGACCGGGTCAGGTTTAAAAACTATGCTCTTATTGTTACTTCTATTACCTGGTTTCTTGATATTGGTGCAAATCATAATGTGACACCTGATTTTAAGAGCAGTTAAGCCGTAGTTAAGCCAATTATAATTTGTTTGGATCTTATTATTATTGTTTCTTGGTGTTAGCATACTAATCAACTAGAACTTCATAATGCATTCTTGAATGAGATACTTCAAGAAGAGATGTACATAGAGCAACCACTTAGTTTTGTTCACTCCACTCTTTACTCTCATGTTTTCCATCTTAATAAGTCTTTTGATGGCTTGAAGCGACCTTCTTGGGCTTGGTATAATCATTTAAATGACTATCTCCTCTCTGTTAGTTTTTAAACTTCTAAAGCTTATACTTTTTCATTTATTTTCTTTATGGGTGGTGATATCTTTTTTTCTTTTTTTTTTTTTGCTTGTGTATAATGATGATTTTTGGCTTACTGAGAGTGATTTAGCCTTTCTCCAATATTTAATCTCTTTGCTTAGTTCAAAGTTCAAGCTTTGAAATTTAGATAATGTTTGTTTTTGTGGTTCAACTTGTTTTTTAAAGTATTTTCCACTTAAAAAAAGCAACAAATCGATGTTTTTAGGTGCCTTTTGATGGTTTTATTGTGCTAATATTAAAAATAAAAAAATCTTTAAAAAACTATTATTTTGATACATTTTCAATTAAAAAATACTTTTGTAAAAACACTATGCATCGCACTACAAAATACACACTCATGCTCTTTGCATTATTTTTTAGGAATTAAAGTTAAGCATATTTTTATATGTCTCATGCTTACTTAACAAAAGTATTATCTTGACATTCTTCATAAAACCGATATGTCTTCTTATAAACCTATTGATACTTCTACATTTTCTTCCTTTAAGTTGGTCATAGTGTCTAGTGCCTTGTACTTTGATCCTACTAATTACAAATAGATTGTTGGTACTCTTCAATATTTTACTTTCATGAGGCCTGATATATGTTATGTAGTGCATAAAGTTTGTCAGTTTATGCATACTCATACTAATTCTCATTAGGCTATTGTTAAACAAATCTTGTGTTATCTGAAAGCTACGACTAGCCATGGTTTACACATCACTCATAGTTCATCTTTTTCTCTTTATAGGTTCACTAATGTTGATTGGACTGGCAATATTAATGATTATAAGTCTACTAGTGGTTATCTTGTTTATTTAGGCACTACATCAATTTCCTAAAAGTCTAGGAAGCAAAGAACTGTTGCTCATTCCTCTACAAGAGCCGAATAAAAGGCTTTAGCTGATGACACTGCTAAAATTTTATGGATTCACTCATTGCTTTTAGAACTTTGACTTCTTTTTATTTCTCTAGCTACATTATGGTGTCTTAATTTAGGTGCCACCTATTTATTTGTAAATCTTATTTTTCATGCTTGTTCTAAACATATTAAGGTTGATTATTATTTTATTTGTGATAGAAATGCTAACTTGAAGGGACATATTATAAAAATTATATTGTACAACTTTTATACACACTTGTCTTGTATAATTTTGTGTTCTTAATACTAAATCTCCTATTTATTTATTTATTTATTTTGTTTTTTTACCATTGATGTGTATTTTGTTGGCATTTGAACCTATCATATTGTTCTAAACTTTGTCCTACAAGCAATCGCAAATTTTCAATACATCAAAATCACCACCTACAACAATTTTACAAGTCCTGATATTTATAATTATAAACAAACAAAGCATTTAATTACATTGCATTTAAATCACCATCTACAATATTGAATAATATTAACCACCATAAGGTCTGCATACATGTCCATTGTTGTTTAATTATACACCATTTGCCTAAATGCGGTCCAAATTTTAGAGATGAATCTACTATTAGCATCAAGTCCCAGAAATAGATGCGAAGCTCTCAAAGGAAAAATCTACATTAAATTCTTCATAAAAGAAACACTATAATTCCATTAATTTGCTTCATTTCAGAAATGGAAAGAAAAAAAAACAGGAAGAAAAGACCTGAAGAGCTTCTATTAATTAAACAGTAGTAGGTTGTTTAATCAATAAAAAATCAGCCTTTTTACATCTCAGAATTTATTCTACTATAAATAGTAGACTCCATCTTCGCCAATCCAGAAATAAGGTAAAATTACTGATCTGCTGGATGGATTGTACTAGGTTGATCATCAAGAAATATTAGATTACAAGAACCCATGAAAGAAATGGTTGAAGGGTTTGTCATCTTCCATTGCTGTCATTACATTAAATTCTCTTCGCCTCCTTGAAGGAATCCTTAGTTTATTACATTTGTCTCTGTCTGTCTATTCATGTTGCCCTAACATGAAGTTTCGCTCGAGAAATTGGCATGTCGTTAACCTATGTAATACACTAGGTAGCATAATTAATCATTTCACAAAATCCCATTACAAAGATCCCAAGGAAAGGGCGAATATGTATGACTTGATATTAGAAATAAACAAGAAAATGATCCTAATTATGAAGACTTTACATGGAAGTGGAGATCAATTAAGGATCTTCACATTTGAAAATTGATGGGAAAGAAATTAATCATAAACCCAATAAACAACTCAGCTAGAAAATTTGATTATCCCATGATTAAGAAAGGCCATTGTCCACATCCTCATGTTTTTGTGACTTAGATGTAAGTTTGGGCAGCTGGAGACCTGTTCATAATAATAAAACAGTGACCTAGACTTCGTTCAAAATCATTAGCTACTTTAAGAGACTTAATTATTTTCGAAACTCATGGAAAGAATATAAAATCTGTAAAGTTTCTTCTTAAAAAATGAAGTAGCAGAATCATGGCAACATAAATCGACATATGGGACAAGAATTTGTCTGGACTAGCCATTGTTTAATGCATTTTTCATGAAAAAATATGAGAGCAAAGTGTTTTTAGTATGATCTGCAGAGAAAACTCGTTACCACTACCAAGCGTACCACGTTGATAGAACAAGAATCATTATTGAAACAAGTTGATCAATGAAGTTTGGATTAGGTAAAAAAAAATATTATATCCTTTTTCCTTCTATATTTTTGAAAAAATTTAAATTTTTATTTTATTTTTTTCTTTGTTTGAAATTAATATATTTTTTATATTTTTAGATTATTTTAATACCCTATATCAAAAATGATTTTTAAAAATAAAAAAAAATATTATTTTGATATATTTTTAAATAAAAAATAATTTAAAAATACATTTCTAAAAAAAATGTCTTTTCAGTCTTATAAAAAAAACTGCAGAAGAAATGGGCAATTTCAATCGTGTGTATCCTTCGAATATAGAATAATGAAGAGAGTGGGTAGTTATTAAACGGTTATTTATAATATTTTCTATATAAATTAAGGATAGAAAAACAACAACAAGAACTTAATAAAAAATTAAAAACAATTACTATGCAAGAAAACCAAGTTCTTACGATGTTCAAAACTTAATTTTCAGCAAGTTTATAATCATGTAGGCAGTGATCAATATACATATATTTTATAGGCAAGTTGCTTGTAAGTTGGTAATTTATAAGCCGATAAAAGACTTGTTTTTCATCTAGAAATTCGTGCGTGTTTGTAATTAATTAAATAATTCTTTAATGAATGTAAATTCTTTAATTCTAAGCTGTTAAGTTATTATTTACATTCAAGTTATTTGATTAATTGTTAGTTAATTATTATTTTTTTGCATATTAAAAAATCATAAAATTTTAAAATACTATTTTGAAATTCAGTTTTTTTTGACATCAAATTTTACATGCAACCATAAAATTTAAAATCTTTTTAATTAAGAGAGAAATAAAAAAACCTTAAACACAACAACGAAAGCAAAAGATAACATAAAGATAGGTGGATATTTTTTCTATGATTCAGGGTCTGGACGAAGCTTAATTAAAGGTGTGTTTGGAAACACGGTATAAACCGTGTTTTTTTAAATTTTAAAAATTTTTTGTTTTAAATAAATTTTTTATATATATATTTTCAAATCGTTTTAATATATTAATATGAAAAATAATTTTTAAAAAATAAAAAGTTTTAATTTTGATGCAATGTTTGACGAGGATGTTGCAATGTTTGACAAGGAAATGGTGTAAATTTTAAAAATTGAAAGACTTATAATATAAAATTATTCATAATTAAAGGATGTTGCAATGTTTGACGAGGATTAAAATTCTACTCTATTGCTTCGAGAATAAAAAATCTTACTCTATGACGGCTTGCTATTATTATGTTCCTCCTCCTTTATTTTTGAGCGGCCCCTGCTTTCATGCCGACAAAAGCCTTGAAGTTCAAGCTACAGGTAAGCAAACAGCACTGAGAATGAGCAGGGGAATCAATTTAGATATTTACATGTGATTGTAATAAATATTTTTTAAAAAAATATTTTTTTATTTAAAAATATATTAAAATAATATTTTTTAAAAAAAATATTTTATTTTTCATATTAATATATCAAAATAATCTAAAAACATATAAAAAATAATTTAAAGCAAAACAAAAAAATTTAATTTAAAAAAAAAACTCCATTGAAACGTCTCAAAGAGTTTTTGAGTTGAAAATAAATTCAACAAGATTCCTATGATATTTTTTAGATGTTTATAAGTTAAAACAAATTGAAAATCCAAAACTTAAATCCTGATTTTCGACGGCTAAAACTTGAGCTAGAAAACGACCCGTCGTAGCCCTAGCAGACAACACATCATAGGTTCTAATAGACAACACGTCGTCCATTCTGTTCAAAAAATTTGGTCACTTGCTTTTTAAAAAAAAAAAATTGAGCAATCATGACCTTCCAGGCCTATACGAATGCCTTTACTTTTAGTTCAAGCGTGCAAACTTGTCCTTTCATATCTGAGCATGCTTGGATTATTGTTAAAGAACCCTTGACCCCTTGTATTATTTTTTTAAAATAAAATAAAATTAGTTTTAAATAAAATAAAATTAGTTTTAAATAAATTTATATTTAAATAATTATTCAATTATATCATAGTTTAAAGAAAATGAGAGCTTTTATAGTTATATTAACAATTATTTTACAAATAATTATATATTAATCTAATATGCATATTTTTTTAAAAATCAATCATTAATATTCAATACAAACAAAATGTTTATTTTGGTGATTTCTTATTATAATTATTTTATATAAGTTTCTTGAATTTATTATGGGTGTAAAATAATAGATTCATGGTTTTTTATTTTTTTAAGAAAAAAAACTTGTTTTCACAATCATGATAAGTTTCTTCATTAAAAAAAAATGCTTCCAATAGAAAAAACTTGGTTTCACAGGAAAAAAAAAAAAACAAGAGGAGAATGAATAAAAAAAATGGATTTTTTATTAAAAAAATATATTTTTCCTCTCTAATTCAAGTCATTATAATTTTTATGATTTTTTAATCATCATTAGTTTTTATTCAATAAACCATGTTGCCAATAAAAAAAATAAAATTATTAAAATAAAAGAGAACCACATGAATGAAAGGATATATAGTGAATGGATTGTCGTTCTAGACATGCGCTGAAACCATCATACGAGGTGGCTGGCTCTCTCTCTCTCTCCCTCTCTCTCTCTGCCACGCCATCAATCCTACTCTCATAAGTAGGGGGCCCATTTGTCTTTTCCTCTTTAGTAGACAATCTAGTACTTCCATCGACAATTTATTAATTGGAGAACTGCAAAAAGCATATTGGACCCCCTTTTTCTGATTCAATGAACCACATTCCAAGATTTGACCTTTAATCATTGTTAATATTGGGGCAACAAATTGCCTTGAGGCACTTTACCTCCAGAAATTATTTAGACATATGATATTTGACAGTGTTTGTTTCTGTGGTTAGATTGTGTTTTTTTTTAATAATTTATTTTAAATTAAATTTTATAATATTTTTAAATTATTTTAATATATGGATGATAAAAATAAATTTTAAAATTAAAAAATTATTTTTATATATTTTTAAATAAAAAATACTTTAAAAAACAAATACAGTAACAATACTAAATGCTACTGTTGTTTATCTTTCAGCTTAAATCCGTGTTTATTTTTTGGGCTCTTTACGTGCGTTATAGATATTTAAAGATTAAAATAATTCAAATCACATGGTGAAGAATTATTTTTTTCTCCTTAAGAATGAATTTAATCATTTCTAGGTAAACAAGTTCAATGTGGTGCAAATTAAAGAACATGAAAATGATTTCGAA
>Ga0325400_1007384_pt1 | contig 10507 bp, 5 predicted proteins | sample PopdelMetagenome_2_FD_205662 | JGI IMG/M metagenome (GOLD analysis project Ga0325400, IMG submission 205662) | Populus deltoides microbial communities from Bellville, Georgia, United States - Xylem-PdKOR-R1 | ecosystem: Host-associated > Plants > Phyllosphere > Stem > Wood/Secondary xylem...
CCTCAAAATTTTTTCATTGATGATGGTTGGGCTCATTGTCTCACAATGAGTCTTCATTTTGTTGGCTATAGTGAGAGTACAAGAAAAGAAATTATCAATAGTTTCACCCTTTTTTATGTGTTGAGTCTCAAAGTCCCTCAAAAGTGCTTGTAACAATGCTCTTTTCACCTTGGTAGAGCTTTGGTATTTCTGTCTCATGGAGTCCTAAATACTATTTGATGTGTCTCTATCGAGTATAGTCTCTATGATATTCTGATCTATATCTTGAAAGAGATAATTCTTTACCTTTAAGTCCTTCACCTTCTGCCTCTCAATCAATTTGTATTGTGCTTTTGCCTGGTCCTCGATTAATTTGTAATGTCCTTTTGTTGCCACCACTGAAATCCCATTCTCTATAAGATCCCAATATTCTTTGGAGTGAAGAAAGTTCTCCATCAACATCATCTAATGATCGTAATGCCCGTCAAATTTGGGAATGGCCGGCGGCACAAAACCATTGCTATGGCTTTCTGCCATTCTGTTTGATTTCCTATTTTTGCAAAAGAAACTACAGTTTCTTTCCACACACACACTCACACTCACACTCAAGCCTCCTGTAATGAGGCTTTGATACCAATTGTTGAAAAACACTCAGAAGAAACTATAACAAACAATCTTGAATAAGTAGTCCCTTGTATATTCATCACAGAACAGCAGACTTATATAGCCTTTTACAAAGAGATGCAGGAATCAAATAACAACCCACGATTTACATACTCTAAACGTGATAACAGAATAAGAGGAATTGTTAAAAACAGAAAACAACTAGTCCCATAATAATAGGACTTACTAACAAAATGATAAAACATAAAATAACTCATTCGGAAAAGCAGGACTTGTTAAACAGATTGGAATAATAAACTGTTAACCTCTAAACAGTTTATCATTTATGTGGATAGTCAGTTACTTAGAGATATTGAGAGAAGTTTTTAATAATTTATATTGGTTCAACATGAGACCTCTTTGGTTGATTTTAAACTAATAATAGAACAACCCAGATAAGAAGGCCTTGGTGAGAAAACATCAAACACTTTTATAGAGTAATTTTTAGGGGTGAGTAAAAAAACCGAAACCGATTAAACCGAGAAAACCGATTAAAAAAATAACCGAAAAAATCGAACCATGAAAAAAAACCAATTAGAATTTTGAAAAAACCGATCAGTTTGATTTGGTTTTGATTTTATAAGCCTGAAACCAAAAAAACCGAACCGAACCTAAACCGAAAAAAACTAGAAAAAAACCGAGCCAAACCGGAAAAACCAAGCCAAAACCGAAATAATCGAGCCAAAACCAAGCCAAATCGGTTTGAACTGGCTTTGTTCTAAAAAAACCAAACCGAACCGAAACCGGTTGGTTTGAACCGGTTTTGGTTTTTTTTTAAAAAAAATTCAGTTTGGTTTTTTTTATTAAAACTAAATTGAACCGAAAATGATCACTCCTAGTCATTTTTGGTGCTTAACGTTTAACTCGTTAAGTACTGTTCCCGAGTCATGATGCTGAAATAATATAATAAAAAATAAACAAAACAAATCATGAAGTCTAATTTTCAATCAATCCAATATTAAAAAATAAAATTAATTAAAAAAATTAATTAAAAAAACTTGAGTTAACCAGATTAACATGCCAAACTGAGTCATCACATCAAATTCGTAATATAAAAAAAAATAATGTTAAAAAGTTAATTAAAAATATTAATTAAAAAATAAAAGATAAAAAAAAATAATACTCAAATAGTGCTTTGTGAAGAATAAATGAGTAAAATTCCCTTCTCTTATTATTTATAATATAATTAGCCCATGCCACTTGGAAGCTACATAAGTACGTAGGCACGCTGCATTATTAGCCGGGCCACAAACACGGGTACAAGACGAAGCCACCTGGCAAGAAATCATTAACTAGGCGAAACGTGTCAGTCTTCGATTGTTAGAAAAAGTAAGGTTAAGAAAGTAACTTAACAAATCACACGCGATATTTATTATAAACACAAAAGTGGCTCGCTGCGTGTCTGTGTCTGGTTCATGAAGAATCATAAAAAAACAGAAGCAGAGAGAGAAAATAACGTACGGCAATGGTGACTTTTCCTTCCAGATTCCTGCTTCGATCAAAGGGAAGCCCCCTCCTCTCTCTCTCTCGCACAAATATATATATATATTTTTTATTGAGATTTCTCTCCTCTCAATCTATATAAAAAACAAAAACATACATGCATTGAATTTTGAATTTAATTTATAGATCTGTGGTAGCAGTTTTGTGGAAAAGAAAAGGAGAATAGGATGAAGAAAAGGAGAAAAAGAGAAAGGTTTTAGAGATTGCTAAATTTGTGGTGGTTGGGAAGACACTGGAGGCAGCGGTTCATCGATCTCTTCCTGGCCAATTTTTTGTTTAGCACGAAAAACATGAACCGATCGATAAACCTCTGCATCCAGCGCTTCCTTTATTCCCCTTCTTCGTCTTTTTTTTTTTTTTTAAATATCTTTGTTTACGCTGCTGCTTGATTTGGTTCTTATGTTTGACTTTGCTGTTGTACTTTTTTTTTTTACCTTAGTGAAAAATACTGTGTCCTTGTTTTTATTTAATTCGGCTCTTTTTTAGTATATGATATATTAATGAATATTACTTGGTTGAATCAATTTGACAAATGTGAGATGAACGAACTGTGATTTTTATGATATTTACCAATAATTTTTGTGCCTGGTAATTTTAATGATGACGTGTTGATGATTTTGTTGCTTCTAATTGCTTTTTGAATTTAATTTTTGGCTTTATATAGCTGAGAAGAAATTATGATGGTTTACATATATACTTGATATTAATATTAAATCGTATGAAAGTGCATGATTGAAAGCCATCTCTTCTGGACTTGATCATTGAGCGACCTAGCTGGTTAAAGCTTAATTATTTTGAGGTTGATTTTGCTGTCAATTTTAGTTTGTGGGTGTTCTTGCTCATATTCGATTTTTTGTTTGATCTCTCTTCTTTTTCTATGTCATGTTTCTACAAGGATTTTGTTGATGCTGCTTTCTGCCTCTCTCTCTTCTATCCTGTAGTTCTTAGTGATGTGCATGAATATTTCCTCTTTAGCTTTCATTAGTTTTGCTCAAGTTCTGGAAATTGTTAATTTTCTTTTTTATTTCGCGGTTGAGTTCCCTTCTGTTAAGGGTCTGGTTGTCTCACAAAATACTCTGTGCTCGGGAACTTCTATTTTCATGAGGCATGGGAAATTTTATGAAATGGTTTGGACGATGGAAGCAAAAAACGGTGGGATTAAAAGTTGAGCACGTGGGGAGTTTAGTCACACTATTTCTTGTCTGTAATGCTCCCTCCCTCTCTCTTTTTTCTTTTTCGTGGGGTGACTTGTGGTCCCATGGGTGCATTAGGGTAAAACACACTGATCTATGGCTAAAACAGCAGTTTATTGCTGTCGCATAGATGTGGAAAGTGTTCATATCTCAAATCTTAGGCAGTAGCACCAATCACTATTGACTGGAGAGTTGGTGACGGGCTGTTTTGTCCAGAAATTTGTTTGCTGTTTCGTGTTTAGGTTTTTCAGATTGTAGAGATGGCAACTGATGTAAGAAGTCATGGGAATTACTTGGGTGCCGATTATGTGTCGTTTTCTCGAGGAGGTGGTCAAAAAGTTGTAGCCTGTTCCTTTCCTTGGTAAAGGTAGAAAAGTGTATTCGAAATAACTTTCCAAGCGGGAAGACATGCAATATCGTCATTGCTGCATGAAAGCAAGGGAAAAAAATTCAGTCATGGAGCATTAAGGTGGTAGAGAATCTGCTAAATTGAGAGTGTACTTGTGGAATTTGGTATCAAATTCCTTGTACCAAACGGGATTGGAACTGAATTCTAGCTACGAATGATTCTATAGACTACAAGGTGGACCAGCCAAAATAGAAATCATGCATCTCATCAACTAAAAGAGAGAGGAAAGAATCCAGGAAGGTGGAAGATTAAGCAAGCCGAGGATATTCTGTAGTTTTTTTTTTTTTGTTGCTTATTCTGATTTACTGGTCTAAAATTCAGGCTGAGTGGTCTTATTATTCTCTCGTTTCTTTAGTGGGGAAAAAAATCCGAAAGATATTTTCTCTATTTCTTTTTTAATTCAAGCAATTCCATTTCTTTCACTGTCAATCCCGTTTCTAGTCACGGTCTGACTGGTAGATAAGGATTCTCATGCTCTTTTCATTGCCCTACAACAAGTATGCATCATCCAATTTTGTCAACCCAGTGACGAAACGATTCCTTCCCACAGTTTTTCTTCGAGTGCCCTTTGTAGTTTTACCCGTATCAATGTGTCATGGTAGGAGCTTTTGATTTTTTAATTTTTTTTGGAGAAGTAAGTTCAGATTTAATTGAGCTTGATACAGCATTATGTGTATTTTTTATTTATTATTTTTTTTTTTATGAACAGCCTATGAGCATCACTTGCCAATCAAAATCGGAAAGAAAAGGAATAATGCCCTTAATCCTTGACCCGTCTTATCGTTTCATTTATCTATTTATTTTTGAATAAATTGCCTTCTTTTACACTAGCTTGTAAGGCTTGCTGCGGTAATTATATTTTTGAGAATTAACTCATTATTAGTAGCTCCAGAAAATGAACTAGTCAAAGTTTTATTAGTCCAAGCTTTGTTTTTCTTGGTGAGAATTACCCAATTACCCAAGCTACTTGGCTGTAGGATTTCAAGTTATTATTTAGTGATAGAAAGAATGTGCAGGTATTTTGAACACGTTTTCTTGCATCTTGAAAAGTTTTATTTGAGAATTAGAAAATCGATACATGTGTTTAATGAAATAAAATGAAAATTACATAAAGTTATTTGATTTCTGACATGAGGTGTTCTTTTAAAACTCGTAATATAATTATATAGAAATAAAATGATTTTTCCTCATAAATGGAATAATTTAAATTCTATAGAAAAATATAATTGTTATCTTTAGCTATGTTATCACTTGCATAGAAACAGTAAGTAGTTAAAAGCAATATCCAAAAAAATTCAAATGATTTGAAGTGTAAAAAGACATTTATTTGATCCACATCTCTTTCCTTTATTAATGAGTTGTTATACTTAATAAGTACAACACCATAACAATCAAGAAAAGATGAGTTTCTCCCTATCAATTTCTTGAACTATTAAGATGAGAAATTTGGTGTGATGTGATTTTAATTGATGTAGGGCGTGTTATCTTAGGTTGGCTAGCCACAACTATATGATTTGGATCACTATTTTTTGTTGGTCAAATTCTTGTTCTTTCATTTTTAAAGGTAAAAACATAACTCGTTAAATTATCATCAAGACTTAACAACAATAACAAGAAAAAAAACTTAACATCATAAATCTAAATGAGTTTGAGAAGGATATTCATGAAGAGTATGTTGTGTTTTCATTAGTGGCAAAGAAAGTTTTAGAAAACTCCTCATAGGAATCACATGAAAAAGTAAGTGTAATGTCGAAATAGTTTCAAAATATTTTTCCTCCTAAGATTCCTGATTTCTCACCTTTTACACTGACATTCAACATGTCATAGTTTTTGTGTTCATGATGCTACATTGTAACGACAAGTCAACAAAATACTATAAGAAAATCTAAGTCCTTGTGTAGTACTTACCTTCTTTTACACCTATAAAAGATTATTATTAGAGAATGTGTGTAGATATCAAGTCATTAATAGGATTGTTATTAAGTACTATAAGTACTATATCTTAATTTATAGGTTGGATGACATGTTGAATATGATAACAAAATCTCAATTTTTCACCAATATTGATTTAAAGAGTGGATACCATTAGATGAGGATTCGTCTTCGGATAATTTTAAAAAACTGCATTTAAAATTAAGAATGAGTTTATATGAGTGGTTTATCATGTCTTTTAACTTACTTGTGTGAACTTACGTTTGTGAGAGTGATGATACAAGTGCGAAAATCTTTAATGGTATATTTTGATAACAACCTTATTTATAGCAAAAACAAAGACAAAAACTTGGATTATCTTATTCAAGTCTACAAAATCCTAAGAAAGGAAAGTTTATTTATGAACATATAAAGTTATTCCTTTACTAACCGAGTGATTTTATTAGGGTTTATAGTATTTTATGAGAAAATCTCTACTAATCCCCAGAAAGTTTAGGACATTGTAAATAGACGCGAGCCTAATAATATTCATGAAGTCTATAGCTTTCATGTGCTTGCTACTTTCTATTACTGCTTCATTAAAGGATCAGTATTATTATGTCTTTTATCATGGATTGTTTGAAGTATGGTGAATTTAGATAAAGTAAGATATCAAGTAAGGCATTTGAAGAAGTTAATAAAAGAATAATGAAGGGTTTAATGATATGATACCCTGACTTTAACTAAAGTGTTTGGAGTATAGTGTGATGTATCGGGTATTAGGATAGATAAAGTACTTTGTTAGGAACGTCATTCTATAACTTATTTTAGTAAAAAATTTAATGAGGTCAAACAAAAGTTTGTAACCTATGATAAAGAGTTTTATGCGATAATCTAGGCTTTGTGCTACTAGCATCATTATTTATCACCATAAGAGTTTGTTCTTTACTTAGACTATGAGGCCCTTTGTTATCTCAATTCTCAAAAGAAGCCCGACCATAGGTAAGGTTGTTAGGTTGAATATTTGTAAGCATATTCATTTGTCTTGAGACACAAGTCTAGAGTTGAGAACAAGATAATGAATGCTTCAAGTCACACAGTTACATTGTTATCTATGATGAGTGTTCAAGGTATTAAGTTTGAGAAACTTAAAGAGTATGGATCATGTTCAAAGTTTGGTAGGTATACATAGCTTTAAAAGATGGATATTTCCTGTTATAAATGACTATTACCTCCAAGAAGGGCATTTGTTTTGGAATAACAAGCTTTGTATTCCATAAACATCATTGCATGATTTCTTGATTTAAGAAATTCATATGGGACATCTTTTGGGATATTTGAAGAAAAATAAAACTATAGAAGAGATGGAATGACAATTTTTTTGGTCTAATTTAAAGAGGGACAACCAAATTAGTTAGTTAATGTCAAACATGTCAACTAGGTAAGTATAAAAAAACAAAATATTAGTCATTACACCCCTCTTCATGTACTAATTATACTTGGAAAAATATAAGTATGAATTTTATGTTTGGGCTTCCACATATCTAAAGAAGCATGACTCTATATTTATAGTGTTTTTGACCATGTTTACAAGATTGTCCACTTCATTCCTTGTATCAAGACCACAAATGTCTTTAGAGTCATTAATCTTTATTTTGATGAGATTTTTAAGTTTTATGGCCTCTCTAAAACCATAGTCTCGAATAAGAACGTGTGGTTTATGAGTTATTTTTAGAAGACCCTTTGACATATGATTAATACTAAGTTAAAATCTTCTAGTGCCTACCACTCCTAAATAGATGACTAAACTGAGGTGCTAAATCGAAGCTTAGAAAACCTTTTAAAATGTTTATGTGTGTGACCATATTATAAATTGAGACTTGGTTCTTTCTACAATCTAATTTGCCTACAATAGCTAATATGCTGATTTCCACGGGTCCATTTAAAGTTGTCTATGGTTATAAAACTAGAAAGATCTTTTTCCAATGTCTCTATACCCTAGAGTGTTTGAGTTAGTTAAGTCATTTGCATTTAGAGTTTGAGATTTGTATATTGAGATCATTAAATGGATTCAAGCAAGTAAAGTATAATATAAACTATAAGTTACTTGACATAGACACCACAATGAATTTAATGTTGGAGATTATATCATGATACAAGTTAGACCTAAATGATATCCTTTTATAGTCATACAAGAATTATAGGCATGTAATGTTGGACCATTCAAAGTGTTATAAAGGGTTGGATCAAATGCTTATGTTATCTTCCTACCACCTAACTTTGGTAATCTACTTTTAATATCGAGTATCCAGTTGTATATAAGAGGCATCAACTTATCCTATATGACCCTTATAAGACTCCACCTAGTTCCATTCGTGATGACTCTCTTGAGACCCTACTTTATTTCCCTTATCATCGACACACAAAAAATTGATGCTATTTTGGATGAATAAGTTGTTTTTACTAGGGATTGTAAGGTTCAACAATTCTTTGTTCATTAGGCAGGATGACCTAATTCAAAGTGCACTTGGATCATTAGAGTTACATTACAACAAATTGATCCTAATGTTTAGAAGTATTATAGGAGCCGCCTAAAACAACACTCGATGTGGTTAAGTTACTCCAACCCCAAGAGAGTTGTTTGGACCCTAGACCCGTGCCATAAATGATACGTATATGGATATAAATAATAGAAAATAGGCTAACCCATTACTTTATCCAAATCTACTTAATAAAATTTTATCTAGTTTTATTATTAGGCTTATTTTTTTTGTTATTTTGGATATCTTATTAATGAACTATAAGTATAATTATTTGGGTTTTACTAGGATTATTTATATATAAACAATTTTTTAGTTGAAATAATAAGAAACTTGCAAACAAGTTTTTCCCCTCACCTTTCTATTTTTTCTTCCTAGATTCTTCTTTATCTTATTTCATTTTTTTTCCCTTCTTTTCTTCTCCTTAATTTTTTACTATTCCACATAAAAAACCAATAATTTTACTAAACCTACATTCTTTTTTCCTCTAAAAATAGTTTTAAGATATGAGTATCATAGAAATATCAAAGTTGTAACTTGTAGATTTTTAATATTAACAATACATGCTCGATCCAGCATGTGGCATTTCACAAAAAAAGAGAACAAACACCATGAAAATGCCTCGGCTACCGTTGATCTAAAATATGATTGACATTGTTCACAATATTTTTTTGCGATGCAAGGTATTTTAGCTACCACCAAGATCAATTTTACATCTGTAAGGCAAAAGGAATGGTTGATATTGTAGATATGATATTGAAGATAATGCAGAATTTCAAGGCTTAAATGCTTTTAATTCACTTTTAATTCAGAGCATATAAGAACTCATGATATATGCCTCTTCAAATCCAGGAAATGCAATAGGTATTCTTATTGCATAGAAGTTAATTGCGACATCTTTCCCTTATTTAGGCATGTATGATATGCGATATGTGGTAAGATAAAACTATTATTTATAGAGTTTTTCTTGAGAGTTTATGTAACATCCCCCGTACCGAAACCAATGCATCAACCATAAAAAAAAATATGGTAATTTTTTTTTTCTATTGAACTCATACACAATTTATTGAAATTTCTATCGAAATTTCAGCAGAGTTTCTTCTATGCCGGGAAGTTCCAAGTTATCGACAAATCATTTGTACACATCTTGTATTCATTGTTTATACACAATCCAATCATTCAAATTCTCAAACTGTAAACTTTTAAGATAAAATTCACACAATTATCAAGTTATAAAAATGAGAAGAATCCTAGGATTTAAGAGGTAACCATTAATTAACCATCGTAATTGCATTCATACGTTAGCATAATAAAGATTTTAAATTTCAATTTACTACTTACAGTTTTAACAAAAATAACACTACATAACTTTATACATACAATTTAGAAGTATTGTTATATACAACCCAAAAGAAAAATTATTCCGTCTTCCTATTAACTTAAGTGACTATACAGAGGGAACACTCAATCATCAACTAAGAGTTACGCTGCCGAGATGAACCTGCATAGTAATTTGCATAAACATAATTAAATTAATTAAGATGATCTAGTATATTTTTCATTACACTAACAATTTGCTTTTTAATTCATTTATCATCTATTTCTATAGTTTCCCACTTGCCAGCACACCAATCTTATCCAATAATACCTAATTCTATTCATCGCTCTTTCGCATGGTACCAGTTCCAATCCAGGATACCGGTCCAACTATTAGCCCATTCACAGGGCACCAGTTCCAAACCAGGACACTGGTCCATTCCTCAGCCCATTCACAGGGCACCGGTTCCAAACCAGGACACTTATCCATTCATCATTCATACACTACATATAAATACAAAAATTTAAACTACATCTTTTTAGGGACAGGGTTAAAGAATTACATAAGACTTTAAAATAGAAATCTAAGTATAAGACACCTACCTTAAAACTGTGCTCTACTAGTCATCCCCTGCTCCTGTCTATTTTCCACAATTTCACATGTATCAATAGTTACACTAATTTAAATTTCAAGTCTTGACCATACATACATACATATACATACTACCTTCATAATTTAACATTTTATAATAAAAAGCAATTCCAAATAGAAGTTACCAATTTACAAGTTTTAGGTGGCTCAACATAATGGATTGTCCAACGGTTACTGTTTAGAAATTGGATTATTACTATTCGACCTCTCCTAAGATTTTTAACTATATCTAGAGTTATATAACTCCATTTTAAACGAGATTGGTTTTGTTGGAAAGATAAGACACGAGGCTACAAGTTCTATGTAGGAAGGAGAACCCAGTTCGGCCCCCAAGACAGTC
>Ga0325400_1007386_pt1 | contig 10505 bp, 9 predicted proteins | sample PopdelMetagenome_2_FD_205662 | JGI IMG/M metagenome (GOLD analysis project Ga0325400, IMG submission 205662) | Populus deltoides microbial communities from Bellville, Georgia, United States - Xylem-PdKOR-R1 | ecosystem: Host-associated > Plants > Phyllosphere > Stem > Wood/Secondary xylem...
TCTGCCCTGTCCTGATATGGGACTGGGGATGACCACAAAGAAACGGTTTACTGTAAAATGTTGGGGACAGTGATCTGTCCCAGGCGTTAAAAAGCTGCTAACGTAATTAGAGACTGGGCCCAAGTTTGTTTATTCATCGGTCTGGAACCAAGGGGAAGTGACAATGAGCATGATCAAGAAGGCGGCACTCGCCGCAGTGGTTGCCGGCGGCGTTGCCGCGATCAGCGTCCCGGCCAACGCCGCGACGTACAACTTTGCGCCGGGCGCGGCGTCGCCGGCGACGAATTTCAGGGTGGTCAACACCTTTGACAACGCAACGGGCCTGACCGGCAGCGGCTTCGAGATCAAGACCCCGCCGGCCGATTCGAACGGTGCGCCGCCGGCCAATTCCGTTCCGGCGGGCACGTCGTACCTGTCCGTCCTGGGCGGCGGCACGGCGACCTACAACTTCACCAACCGGGTGTCGGCGTTCCAGTTCGACTGGGGCTCGATCGACGACTACAACACCCTGACCTTCCGGACCAATCAGGGCACCGACGTGATCGTGCCCGGCACCGACTTCACCAACCCGGCCAATGGCAACCAGATCAGCCCGGGCACCAACGGCCTGTTCACGGTGACCGGCGCTCAGGGCGAGTACTTCACCAGCGTGACCTTCGCGTCGTCGGCGAACTCGTTCGAGGTCGACAACCTGGCGGTGAGCGGCGCGGTGCCCGAGCCGGCAAGCTGGGCGATGATGATCGGCGGCTTCGGCCTGGCAGGCGGCGCGCTGCGTCGCCGTCGCACGCAGACGACCGTCAAGTTCGCCTGATCGGCTGACCACGGTTTGAAAGGGGGCTGCCGGCACACGCGCCGGCAGCCCCTTTTTGATTCGCACGGGCCAGGACGACCGCCGATCCGGCGGGTCGCGCGCTGACGGTCGGGCCATCTCGTGATCCGACCTGATCGGCGAACCGCTCCATCGTTCCTGACCGGCCTGTCCCCGGAACACCTCGCCCGGACACCCAGAGCCAGTGACATCGGACGCTTCTGGCAGGCCCACCCTCCGGTAGCTCGCATCCGACCGGCCGGCCTTTGCGGTGCCAGGTGCCTGCGGTGACCGGCACTTCGGGCGCGGCCTGTTGAGTGTCCGCCGTGATCGCCCCTGCCGGCCGCCATCGACTCCTGATGCAGACCAAGTACAATCCGGCCACCAACAGACCGCATCGGGATCGTTGCAAGGGGGGCAGCTTGGTGTCGACCAATGTTGCGGAGGACCAGTCGGCGACCGGGCGCCGCCGTGTCTTCCACCTGCTGGACGCCTTGCGCGGGCTTGCCGCCCTGGCCGTCGTCCAGCGTCATACGGCCTGGCTGCTGGGGCAGGAGGCATGGCCGTCGACCTATCTTGCCGTGGACCTGTTCTTTGTCCTGAGCGGGTTCGTGATCGCCTATTCCTATGAGAACCGGCTGGCATCCGGCATGGGCTGGCGCCGGTTCATGGTGCTGCGGGTGATCCGGATCTACCCGCTTTATGCGGTCGGCCTGGCGATCGGGGCCCTGGCGCTGCTGGGCCACCAGCTCCAGCTGCCATCCGGGCCGGATTGGCCGGTGATCGGCCAGGCGCTGGTGTCCGCGGTGTTCATGCTGCCGAACTGGCATCTGCCGGCGGTGATCGGGCCGCGCTGGTCGCTGACCTATGAATTGGTGGCCAACGCCGCCTATGCCGCGGTCGCGCCGCGGCTGGCCACGCCCGTCCTGACCGTGTTCACCGTGCTGGTCGGGGTGCTGCTGGTCGCAACGGTGACATGGACGGGATCGGTCGACAGCGGGTGGGACATCGACCAGGCGCCGGTCGCGCTGGCCCGGGTGTTCTTTTCCTTCCCCATGGGCGTGCTGCTGTTCCGCGCCTTTCACGACCCGGCCCCGCGGGCATGGCTCGCCGGCGCGCTGATCGCCCTGGCGATGGTGGCCGGCGGAACCGCCTTGATCGCCCCGGGGCCGCTGCACATCGAATTGCCGATGATCCTGCTGGTCTTCCCGATCGTGACGGGACTGGCGGCCATGGTCGACGTGCCGCGGCCATGGACCGCGATATGCGGGTTCCTGGGCACGACCTCCTATGCGCTGTACGTCATCCACCAGCCGGCTTCCGTCCTGTTCGAGGCCTTTGCCAAACGTGCGTTTCCCCCGTTCCTGCCGATCGTGCCTGTTGGAGGATATGCGCTGATCGTGCTGCTGCTGCCGGCATGCTGGCTGCTGGACCGTTATTATGACGGTCCGGTCCGGCGCGGTCTGGTTGCCCGCCACGTCCGGTCGCGCTAAGGCATCGACTGCCTTTGCTGCGATGCAGCAGAGCGTCGGTGCCGATGCGCACAGCCTGGAGTTGCCGATGATCTTGCTCCGCACGACCCGGATCGACACCGGCACGCGGCAGCTTGCCGCCGATCTGGGCGGCGCCAGCGGCGAGGCGGTCGCCATGCTGGTCGACGAACGGCGCGGCGTCCAGGATGCGGGCGGACTGCCCAAGGTGTCGGTGACGGACGATGCCTGCGAGGGCCTAGGGCTTTATCGTCCGGCCGATTACGGCTGGCGGTGCGGCGATTACGGCTTCTATCTCGCCCGTCGCCAATACCCGGCCGCGACGCATTTCTGGATGATCGACTATGACGTGCGGATCGGTGGGGACGCGCCTGCCTTTTTCGCCGTCTGCGCCGCGCGGCCGGAGCTTGACCTGCTCGCCGCCCATGTCCGCAGCGCCGGGCGGGACTGGTGGTGGTGCGCGTCGGTCGCCAGCGCGGATGCCGAGCCGCGGCGCTGCTTCTTTCCCGTCGTCCGCCTGTCCGCGCGCGCGGCGGACGTGCTGCTCGCCAAGCGTCGCGAGCAGGGCCGCCGGCCGTTGCGCCGCCTGCTCTGGCCCAATGACGAGGCGTTCGTGGCGACGGCGGTGGAGGCGGCGGGCCTGTTATCCGCCGATCTCAACGCACTGGGCCCGACCTTCTACGACAACGAGACCTTCACCTATACCGAGGTGATCGACGGTGACGGCTTCACGGGCGGGGAGGGGCCTCCACGCCTCTACCATCCGGTGCTGTCGGGCGAGGACCTGGCGCGCAAGCGGCGCAAGCTGGTCGCGGATCATGGCAAGCCGACGCCGCGCTGGGAGCGGGCCTATCGCCGTGCCGCGGCCGCGATCAATGGAGCGACCCGGTGGTGATCGCGGGCACGGAGGATCGCCATGTCGTTCCGTAAGTCCGTCTCGTGGCTGGGGGCGGCGCAGCTGGTCGGCCTGGTGCTCCAGTTCGGGACTTCCGTGGTGTTCGCGCGCTACCTGTCGCCGCACGAGATGGGCATCTATGCCATCGCGGTCGCGCTGGTCGGCTTCCTGTCGATTATCCAGCAGCTCAGCCTGCCCGCGCTGATCGTGCGCGAGGAGAACCTGACCGACGACTTCCTGCGTACCGCCTTCACGCTCAACGGCGGGCTGACGGTGCTGTTTGCGCTGCTGATCGTGGCGGCGGGGGTGCTGGGGGGATCGTCGCTGGGCGATCCGGGCGTGCGCGACGTGCTGTTCGTGCTGGCGATCAGCCCGCTGCTCGGCACCCTGTCCTTTCTGCCCATGGCCCGGCTGGAGCGCGAGGGGCGGTTCAAGGCGCTGGCACTGATCGGCACCGCGGCGATCGTCGCCCATGCCGCGGTCGGCACCGCGCTGGTCGTGACCGGGGGCGGGTATCTCAGCATCGCCTGGGCGCAGCTGGCCTATGGCGTCGTCTATACGGGCGGCGCGATGATCGTGGGGCGCGGGTTCAACCAGTTCCGCCTGGGCACGCGCGCGGCGCGGCGCATCCTGGGCTTCAGCGTCCAGATGCTGGCGGTATCGGGCGCCCATCAGGCGCAGGGGCGGGTCACTGAACTGGTGCTGGGCCGGATGCTGGGGCTGAGCGCGCTGGGGCTGTTCAACCGGGCCAACGGGCTCAACATGCTGGTGTGGCAGAACCTGGCGGGCATCGTGTCGCGGGTGCTGCTGGTCGACTTCGCCGACCGGCATCGCGCGCAAGAATCGCTGCGCGACCGCTATCTCCAGACCAGCGCGGCGATGACGGCGGTGCTGTGGCCCGCCTTTGCCGGGCTGGCGGTGATCGCCAAGCCGTTCATCGTGCTGGTGTACGGGCCGCAATGGGTGCCCGCGGTGGTGCCGCTCGCTTTTCTGGCGGTCAGCTCGATGCTGCTCACCAGCGTCACCATGACCTGGGAGCTGTTCACCGCGACCGGCCGGCTGAAGGAGCAGACCCGGATCGAGACGATCCGCGTGGTGGTGGGCACGGCGCTGTTCGCGCTGGGCTGCCTCCACAGCCTGGAGGCCGCGGCCGCGACCCGGATGCTCGACGCGGCGCTGGCCATCGCCATCTATCGCCCGCATATCCTCGCCATGACCGACACGGCCGGCCGGGATTACCGGCGCATCTACGTCCAGTCCGGGGTCGCCACGCTGCTGGCGATCGGCCCGGCCGCGCTGCTGGTGCTGGGCAGCGGCGACGGCCTGCCGCCGCTGGTCCCGCTGATCGCGGCGGTGGTGACCGGCGTCCTGCTCTGGGCAGGCGCGCTGCTAGTGTTCGACCATCCGCTCGCCCCCGATCTGAGGCGCGGGGCCGAGCGGGTACTCCGCCTCGTCCGTCGCCGGGACGCCGGGCCAGCTTCGCAGGGGAGCCGTTCGTGAAGGTTTCGGTCGCCATGGCCACCTATAACGGGGCGCGCCACCTGCCCGAGCAGCTGGCGAGCATCGCCGGCCAGACCCGTCCCCCCGCCGAGCTGGTGGTCGGCGACGACGGCTCCACCGACGACACGCTGGCGATCATCCGCGCTTTTGCGCAGACCGCGCCTTTCCCGGTCCGCATCCTCGACAAGCCCCCGCGCATGGGCTTTTCCGACAATTTCCTGAGCACGGCCGAGGCGTGCGAGCACGAGGCGATCGCCTTTTGCGACCAGGACGACGTGTGGTTGCCGAACAAGCTAGAGATGTGCGCCGGCCGCCTGCGCGACGACGACAGCCTGATCGCGCTGCACGCGCTGACCGTGGTCGACGCGACGCTGCGCCCGACCGGACTGCACTGGGACCAGGGCGGGCAGGTCGACCGGGTGCGCGAGCCGCTGGAGCTCGACCCGTATCACGAGGGGTGGGGCAATTCGATCGTGATCCGGCGCGAGGTCGTCCACCTCATCGACCGCGCACGCCGCCCGCCCCAGCCGGAAAACCAGAAGTTGCCGCTGTCGCACGACACCTGGGTCTACATGCTGGCCGCGGCGCTGGGCCGGGTGTCGATCGTCGCGGCGCCGCTGATCCTCTATCGCCAGCATGGCGGCAACGTCGTGGGCGTGTCCGAGGGGCCGAGGTTGGGCCGGATCGCGTCGCTGACGCGGGTCCGCAAGCGGCGCTGGCGCGAGCAGGCGATCATCAACGGCCGCATGGTGCCGATCTTCGCCGAGATCGCTTCCCGCCCCGGTCCCCTGGCTGGGCCCGCGCGTGCCGCTGCGGCGTGCTTCGAGCGGCGGCGGGACCTGATGGACGCGCGCGCGGGCATCTTCGACCGGCCGACCGCGGCCGCGCGCTTTCGGGCGTTTCGCGACTTCCAGCGGCTGGCCGGGCCGCCGACGCCGGGGCTGGGATCGCAGGTCAAGAGCCTGGCGCTGGGGGTGTCGGGCCTCAACCTGTCGGGGCCGGGGCGCGGGTGAGCACGCGCACGCCATCGGTGCCCCACGTCCCGATGGGCGAGGCGATCCCGCGCATCCTGTGGCAGACCTGCCCGGCGCACATGCTGGTCGGGCTGTTGCGCGACAATGTGGAGGCGATGGGCGCGGCCAATCCGGGTTGGGACCACCGCGTCGTTGACGACGCCGCGATCGAGGCGCTGATCGAGCGCGACTACGGCCCCCCGATGCTGCGCTGGTACCGCCGGATCAGCCCGGAATACGGCGCGGCGCGGGCGGACTTCTTTCGCTACCTGGCGCTCTATCGCCATGGCGGCGTGTATCTCGACGTGAAGAGCCGGTTCACCCGCCCGATCGACCAGGTGATCCGCCCCGACGACCGGTACCTCCTGTCGCGCTGGCGCAACGGGCCCGGCACCCCGCACGAGGGCTGGGGGCTCCACCCCGAACTGGCCGACGTGCCCGGCGGCGAGTTCCAGCAATGGCACATCGCCTGCGTCCCCGGTCATCCGTTCCTGCGCGCGGTGATCGAGCGGGTGATCGCCGGCATCGCCACCTACAGCATCCGCCACACCGGCGTCGGCTGGTGGGGGGTGCTGAGGATGACCGGGCCGATTGCCTATACCCGCGCCATCCTGCCGCTGCTCCACCGCCATCCGCACCGGCTGGTGGCGGACGAGCGCGAGCTGTTTCTCGAATACAGCGTGCTGGATCGCAGCAGCCACCAGGGGCTGTTCAAGCGCCATTATGTCGCCAACACCTCGCCCGTCGCGCGCCGGCCGGGGATCAGGGGGGCGCTGCTCCACGCCTATGCGCGCGTGTTCGGCACCGCCGCCCTGGGCTGGAAGGAGGAATGACCGTGTCGCCCACGCCCCTCGTTGATGTCCTGATCCCCGCCTTCAACGCCGCTGCGACCATCGAGAGCGCGGTGGACAGCATCCGCGCGCAGACGCTGGACGACGTGCTGATCCATGTCGTCGATGACGGGTCGACCGATGCGACCCCGTCCATCCTGGCCCGGATCGCCGCGCAGGACCCCCGCGTGCGGGTCCACCGGCGGGCGAACGGCGGGATCGTCGAGGCGCTGAACTTCGGGCTGTCCTTCTGCCAGGCCGAGTTCCTGGCGCGGCACGATGCCGACGACTTGGCCTGGCCCGACCGGCTGCGGGTGCAGGTCGATTATCTTCGCGCGCATCCGGACGTGGTGGCGGTGGGCGCGCGGGCGCGGCACATCGACGCAGGCGGCACGCCCACCGGCACCGTCGCCGACCTGGGGTCCCCCGACCTTTGCGATCCGGACCACCTGCCCTCGCGCGAGCCGTACATCATCCATCCGCTGCTGACGCTGCGCCGCGCGGCGCTGGAGCGGGCGGGAGGCTATCGCTTCGCCGTCCACAGCGAGGATACCGACCTGTACTGGCGATTGGGCGAGCAGGGGCGGCTGGTCAACTTGCCCGAGACGCTGGCCGATTACCGGCTGCATGATGCCAGCATCTCGGGCACCTCGGCCGCCAACGGGCGGATCATGGCGGTCAACGCCCAGCTCGCCGGCCTGTCCGCCCGGCGCCGGCGCGCGGGCCGCCCCGACCTCGCCTTCGCCAAGGACCGCGTCGCCCGCTACAAGGGGGCGCGCGGGCTGGCCGAGGTGGTGGCGATCGCGTCGGAGGACCTGGACGCGGACGAGCAGCTGTACCTTGCCCGCGCCAGTGCGGCCAAGCTGCTCGAGTTGACCACCTATCGCCCTTATGACCTCGACCGCGACGACGCCCGCTTCGTGCGCGGGGCGCTGGGCGACGGGATGCTGGGGGTGGATGCGGCGCGGCGGGCGGTGCTGGAGCGCCACCTGAGCGGTGCGGCCGCGCGGCTGGCGATCAAGGGCGAATGGCGGACCGCGCTGACGCTGCTGCCGCCCCGGCTGCTACCGGGGTTCCTGGCGCGGGTGGGGATGCGCGCGGCGGTGCCCGCCTCGCTCCACCGTTTCGTGCAACGCCGCGGGACGCGGGCGGCGCTGGGTCACTGAGGGTGCGAAAAGGCCCGTCGGAACGCCGCGGCCGCGCGCGGCTGGCGGCCTGACGACAGCTCGCCGTTGAAGTCGCCCGCGTCGTAATCCCAATAGACGTGGTAGGCGACGTCGTTGGCGGCGATCCAGTCCCCCATCCGGGTGACGAACACCGGATCGTCGCCCCAGCCATGCCCGTCGGGCCGCGTGCCCGTGCCCCATTCGGGCAGCGCGACCGGCTTGCCGTGGTCGCGGCCGAAGCGCGCCAGCCAGTCGAGCCCATAGGCCATGGTGCGCAGGTTGTCCCAGCGCGCCTGCGGGTCCACGGCATCCCGGGGTCGCCAGGACTGGTTGTAGAGGTCCAGCCCGATCACGTCGACCACGTCGTCGCCGGGATAGACCCGGTCCGGGGCGATCTGCTGCTCACCTTGTGCCGGGTTCCAGACGATGCGGAAGCGCTGGCCGGGCACGCTGCGCAGCGCCGCGACGATGTGGCGGAAATAGGCGGTCCAGGCGGCCGGATCGGCCTTGGCCGCCCAGGGATACCAGTCGCCGTTGAACTCCCAGCCGATCCTGAGATAGGCGTCCGCGCGGCCCCGGCTGACCAGCAACCGGCCCAGCTCGCGATAGTGCCGGTCGTAGTCGCCCCGCGCGCCGGCCTGGAGCGTGGTGCCCGAACCGGGCTGCATCAACATCGGCACCGCCTGCGACAGGCCGAAGCGCCGCCCTTCCCAGCAGCCCTGCGCCCAGGCGATCGAGTCGAGCATGTGGCGCCAGTCGACCAGTTCCGAGAACTCGGCGACGCCGCCCGCGGGGCGGCCGATCAGCCGTTCGAAGGGCGCCATCCGGTCGCGGCCGGTGCAGCCCGCGCCGCGATACACGAACGGCGCGGGCAGGGCGGCGTGTCCGCGCTGGCGCGTCGGCGCCGCCTCGTCCGGCGCTCGCCCGCAGGCCGCAAGGGCCAGCAGCGCGGCGATCGGCGCGGATGCCCGCATCACCATCGCCGCTCCGGCGCGGGGGCGGGCACGGTCGGCGCCGACCACAGGCACACCAATGTCGCCAGGATCACGAAGGGCATGAACAGCAGATAGCCGCCGCCCATCTGGTAGTTGGCCAGCAGGTAGAGCGACACCAGCGCCATGTCGCGGCGCCACCATGCGCCGATCAGGTAGGTTGCGAACAGCGCCAGCCCGACGATGCCGTATTCGAACACGATCTTGAGCGCGGGGTTGATGCTGCCCGACATGCTGGTCCCCATCCGTTCGAGCGCGCCCGGCCCGAAGCCGATCACCGTGCGAAGTTCCCCCGCAAAGGCGCGCAGCACGTCGAACTGGACCAGGTAGCGGGCGGACGCGCTGGTACCCGAATAGCCGAGCTCGCTCGTGCGCCCGGCCAGCCCCGCCACCAGCCCCGGCATCGCCACCGCCGCCAGCGCCGCCAGCACCGCGCCCGCCGCGACCAGCGCCAGCAGCCGTCCGGACGCGCGCGGCGCGAACACCAGCGACAGCGCGGCCGCGATCGCAAAGGCGAGCAGTCCCGTTCCCGCATAGGTAGTGAGATAGGCGACACCGTAGAGCGGCAGGAAGCGCCAGTCGCGCCGCACGAACACGTCCACCACCACCGCCAGCATCAGCACCTGCGAGAAGATGCTCGGCTCCAGAAGGACGAAGCCGTTCGATCGCATGGTCGACGAGCCATAGGCGACCACCGGGTGGTAGTTGAAGTAGGGCTCGGCCAGCACCGGCCGCAGCCAGGGCGCCCAGTCGATGAACGCAAAGATGCGCAGCCCCACGAACTGCAGCGCATATTGCGCGATGCCGGCCGCCGCGATCACCCTGAGATAGGTGACGACCAGCGTCAGCGTCCGCGATCCGTCGAAGCGCCCGGTCGGTGCCGCCAGCAGCCCCAGGTACAGGACCAGCACCGACCCCAGCGAAGGCAGGCTGATGCCGCTGATCCGCTGGTCGGGGGTATTCACCGCGACCAGCGTGGCGAACAGCGCCACGGCCGCAAAGCTCCCAAAGGCCAGGGTGCCACCCATCCGCAGCCGGGCCCGACCCGTCCACAGCAGCCACCCCAGGCTGCCCAGGAACACCGGCAGGCACCAATAGATCGCGCCGCCTCCCACGAACACGCAGAAGCGCTGGAGCACGAGGCAGAAGACGAGGTTGAGGTGGACGAACAGGCGGCTCGCACCGGGGGACGGCCGGGGTGCCGGGCGATCGGGCGCGTCCCGGACGTCGCCTAGGTCGACCGCGTTCACTTACTGCGCCCAGCGGCGGTGACCGGGGCGGCGCCGCGGTCCTCGCGCGGGCCGTGCCGCCGCAGCCAGCGGGTCAGCCGGCGCTCGATCCATTCCTGGCTGAGGTGCGAGATCGCCAGCGCCGGGGGCAGCGACAGGATCGCGAACGCCGCCTGCGCGCCCGATCCCAGCGTCGCGGCCAGCCCGCTGCCGACCAGCCCGGCCTTGGCGACCGCCATCACCACCGGGTGCCACAGATAGAAGCTGTAGCTGATCGTCCCCAGCCACTGCATCGGCGCGGTCCGCAGCACGGTGCACAGCCACCCGCGCTCGCGCGCGATGCCGAGCAGCGCGATCCACCCCGCGACGCCCGCCGCCAGCATCAACGGCAGCGCGCCCGCCCAGGTCGCGCCCCCGGCGCCGAACGGGGTCAGCCGGGCGATGTCCTGTCCGGGTGCCATCAGCTCCGCCTGCCGCCACAGCAGCAGGAACACCGCCAGCCACAGGCCGGGCACCGCCGCCAGCCGCAAGGGAGTCGCCCGGTCCATCAGCCCCGCCGCGACCAGCACCCCTGCAGGCATC
>Ga0325400_1007389_pt1 | contig 10504 bp, 6 predicted proteins | sample PopdelMetagenome_2_FD_205662 | JGI IMG/M metagenome (GOLD analysis project Ga0325400, IMG submission 205662) | Populus deltoides microbial communities from Bellville, Georgia, United States - Xylem-PdKOR-R1 | ecosystem: Host-associated > Plants > Phyllosphere > Stem > Wood/Secondary xylem...
ATCCATCAACCTGAAAAGCCACCGTACTACCGGGCCGGATAGACGGGCCGTATCGCTCAGGCACCGAGAAGTCCAGTTTCATGGAGTTCGTCTGCTGCAACCGCGCAATCAGCGTCGTGGGCGACACCACCGCGCCCAGGCTGACATTCCGCAAACCAATCGTCCCCGAAAATGGCGCCCGGATTTCGGTCTTGAGCAGAGCCGCTTTTGTCACTTCAATATCCGCCAGAGCGCCTTTCAGGTTCGTCACGATAATATCGTACTCCTGCTGGCTGATTCCCCCGCGCTGTAATAATTGTTTATTCCGCTCCTCCGTACGCCGGTTGTTTTCTTCCACCACGCGGAGTTTCTGAAGCTGAGCCTGCAGGTCACCGTCGAACAGTTTAACCAGCAGCGTGCCTTTGGTTACGGGCTGCCCTTCCTGGATATTCAACTTGACGATGCGGCCCGAAATTTCAGGATAGATATCCACCTGTTCCGAGGCAATCAGCGAGCCACTGGCGACGACTTCATCCTTGAGCTCCTGAGCAACGACCACAAAGCCATTGACGGCTGCTGGGCCGCTGGGACCTTTGGCCGCGGACCCACCGCCCCCTTTAGCCGCAGAGCCACCCCGGCCGCCAGGTTCGCCCGGCCCCGAATGCAGTACTTTGTTATATACAATAATGCCGCCGAGGACCAGCACTATCAAACCGATAGCAATCCATCTTTTCACTGAAATAAAATGTTGTAGGGTGAGTTGTATTACCCACAAAGTAAGCAATATACGGCGGAAATCTTATTATGTGCAGTATAGATTTTAACGCTCTTTTACTTAAAAATGTTCAACTTTTCATCACGAACGTTCTAACATCATAAGTACCCTGTAATTCTACTTATCAGTTTATAACTAGGTTTAAATAGTAAGTAGTCGCTCTTTTATACGCCCGCCGACTAACGCCCGCACAACTTACGATAGCTGCACCACTCGCACAGCTTCTTATCGTCAGTTTTCTGAAAGGGCTGACTGGGGTCAAAAAGCCGACTGATCAGTTCCCGAAGGTGGTTTTCCGTGCGGGCGACGTACTCCTGCGGGTCACCCAGGTACAGGTTATTCTCGATAAAGTCAGCCTCCAGATTTCGGAACGAATAAAATCCGGCAACCACTTTGGTATCGGTGCCCGCAATCCATTCGCGCTGAAACTGCAGCCCGCCATGCGTCAGCATTTTTTTGTAAACCAGATATTGGTACAACCACAGCTGACGGGCTTTCTCGTATTTGCTTTCGGACAGGAGCCGATCCACTTCTTTTACATCGGCGTCGTTTTTTTGCACTTTGCCCGTTTTGTAATCGGCCACCCGAATCAGGACCGAGCCATCGGGCTGACGGATCCGTTCAACGCGGTCGATTTTTCCGGCGATACGAATGGGCAGAATACCCAGGGCCGTCGGCACTTCCAGAATCGTGTCCCACTCCTCTTCGGTTTGCAGCACATCGAGGCTCCCGTTGTACTTTTCCAGTTGCTGAGCGTGGAAACGCACCATAATGCCCTCCGCAATACCGTACAGCAATCGGTTCATGCCGGAGTCCGTCACGCGGTTGCCAAACAACTTATAATATTGCGCTTTCAGAACTTCTTTGACCAGTTCGGTATGCACTTCTTCACCTTTCATGCGGTAATCCTCATCGAGTTGCTGGAGCGTCTGGTGAATCCAGTCCCCAAACTCGGCCGCGTCCATTTCTTCACCGACCTCATCGTCTTCAATTTTGATGACCCGGCTGAAGTAATATTTCAGTGAGCAGTTCAGGAACGTGTTGAGTTGCGTCGGGTACAGGCCACCGCGCTTGCGACCGTTTTCGTCCTGTCTTACAACCAGTTGCTGGCTCAGCTGCCGTAGGATGCCTTCGTTTTTAGGGATTTGCAGCAGATCCGGAGCGGGCGTCAGCGCCTTCTCGCGGGTGTTTTGTCCAAACCGCACAATAGGGTAACTAAGGGTGATATTACCCTTGGCCGCCGGTTGCAGTTCGTGTTCAATCTGGAGGATAAAGCGGCTTTTTTCGCCTTTGCTGGTCCCATAGGCGTCGGGGGAGGTAACATACACCAGCACGACTTCACTGGCCCGTTGCAGGAGCCGGTAAAAGTGGTACGCCATCACCGATTCCTGATCCTGGTACGTAGGCAGCCCTACTTCCTGACAGGCATCGAACGGAATGAGCGAATTCAGCTTACGGGACTGCGGCAGAACGCCTTCGTTGGCCGACAGAATAATCAGCCGCTCGAAGTCCAGCGCCCGGGTTTCGAGCATCCCCATAACCTGCAGGGCACTGCCGCCCGCGCTCTCAAACGGAATGCTGGTCTGGCGAATCAACTCATACAGGAACTGCTTTAAACTCCGGATGTCAACCAGTTCGTTGCGTTCCTCGTATTCGAGCGTCGTTTCCAGCTGGCGCAGCAGGTTATGGAACAGATACAGGTATTCGGTTTCAATGGCGTCCTGCCGCTGAGCATACACGTCTTTCAGCAGATCAATCAGGGCGTAGAACTGCCGGATCACGAGGAGCGGCTTGTCGTCGGGCCAGCGCCGAAACAGTACATTAAACAGTTTGGCATTTCCGCTCATATCGAGCAGTTGCTTTTCATCCAGGTAGACGATGTTTTCGGTGGTGATCTTAGCCAGTACCTGCCGGATGATGCTTTGCTCTCCTTCGTTTTCCGGCGCCAGATAAGCCTGTTCATACTGCCGGATAAACGGATGATTCAGCACTTTAATGACGTGCCGGTAGTTGAACTTGGGGATAAAGACGGCTCCACTGCCGTCCTTTTTCTGGAACGCAACCACCGTCCGCTGCATCTCAAACAGGGCATCAATGAGCGTAAACAGCAGCGAGTTACGCAGCGACAAACCCATCGTCACGTTAAGGTCATTCACGGATCCGCCCAGCGAATAGAGTACCGGCAGCAACAGCGTTTCGTCGCCCAGCACCAGAGCCGTTGTTTTGGGGCTGTCCTGCTGCCAGTCCTGATACAGCTGACTGGCGACCTTGGCCTGCATGCTGGCGTTGGGCACGCCGACTACCCGAATATTTTTGGGTGTATTGGTCAGGTAACTGTCCTCCCAGGTCCAGGGGCCGCTCCAGCCGCTTTTTTTGTAGTTCCGTAGCATCTTACCGGCTTCCTGCCGCCCGGACTCCATATAATAGGTATCCGTATCCCAGAGCATCTCGGCCTTCTGTGCTTTAATCAGCGTCTGCACAATCTGCTCCTCGGACCGGCTGAGGGCGTTGAAACCCACAAAGTAAAGTTTTTCGTACGCTGGATTGTCGCGCACGCTATCCTCCACGCCCCCCGCCAGCAGCCGATAGGCCATTCCCCGGTAAGCGAGCCCTTTGGCCAGCAGACGCTCGTGCAGCAACGCATACGCTTGTTCCAGATTTTCGAACAGCTTAAAGTACCGCTGCGTCGTGGCGGTCTCTAGATTCGGCGTCCGGCCGTCGGGCAGTTCGAGTTTCCACCGTTCGAGCGCTTTGGCCGCCGTCAGGTAGCTGAACAGTTCGGAGGGCGAAATAAGGTACTGGTCGATGCGGTCAAAATCGGCCAGCAGCACCGTGGCCCAGTTCAGAAAGCGCCCGAATTCGAGCGTGTCGTCAATGCTTTTGAAAACGTCGTAGAGCTCGAACAGCAGGCCAACCGAATCAATCAACTGCACCCCCGCGCTCTGGGTGATAAAGTCGTCGACGGCCATTACGTGGGGCGACAGAAAAGGCGTACTGGCGTGCTGGCTTAGTTCATTCTGAAAGAAAGAAACGGCCCGGCGCGTCGGCAGAATCACCCAGACGTGGTCCATCCGGTGGCCGTGGCGCTGGAAAATATGGTTGGCAGCTTGTTTGAGAAAAGTCATTAGTCAGTCATCATGGGCGGATGGCTCATGCATCGCCATTACCAAAAATAACGGATTGGCCGCTGACTAACGAGTGCTATTTTTAAAATTAATGAAACCGGGCCGCCCACCGTGCCCGGGAAGGCGACATACCTTTTGCTGAAGCTAAAGTTAACGCAACCGAACCAGTTGTTCCGAATCGGTATCCCACCGGTACCGCGACTCCGCCGTCTGGTGGTAACCGCCTAGCCAGCGATCAACGGGGGAATGGGACTGACGGGCCGCGGCAATGTCGGTTCCTTTTTCAATGAGCTCGATTTCGCCATTGGACCGGAGCCACAGTTGTCCATCCCACTGCCGGAGGTACTGCCCCACGATCCAGTCGCTGACGCCGTAGACCTCGTCCTGATCCAGAAACCGACGAATCAGTTTTGTTTCGGGCATTGGCCCTTCCAGCAGGATAGTTAATAATTGCAGCTCAATCAGATTCAAGCCGTTATCCGTAAACGGAAACCGCTGTAGGTGCCATTTCAGGGCCGCCGACAAAAACCGCAGGCGCCCAAAGTCCCCGTTCAGGAGTTCCTGCACGCGGCCCGGCTCGTCACCGGCGTAGGCCTTCCAGACGCGAACGGCGGTATGCAGTTCATGGTCGGTCAGCTCCTCGGCCTGCAGGTAAAGCGTCGCCATCTGAGCACCGTTTAATTGGCCCAGCCCTTTAAAAGGCGAAATTTCGACATGCGCACCGACCACGATCTGTTTCAACTTGACCTGACCAATGGGCACCCGCGCGAAATAAGTCAGCAAAAAAACCAGATTAATCTGGCAGTTCAGATCGTGCTCGAACCAGAGTACCACCTCGTCGTAGCTGGCGTAAGTTGGCAGTTTGTCGAACTCGGCAACCACTTTGGCCTCGTAGTCGCCCGCCCTGCCGTCAACGTGTTCGGCCAGCCACTTCCGGCGGATGGCCCAGAGTTCATCGTTGATAAACACATTTGCCTTTACGGGGCCTTCCGACAGGATTTCGCGCCAGATGATTACGTCACTCGGCAGGCCCGACTCGCGGAAGGACGATACGGTCGCATCGCCATTGAGAATATGCAGCGTCTTCATTGATTAATCAGTACTTACTTCTGGCGGAAATCAACGGCGTTAATCGAACAGTAACCAATGCACCCCGAAGGCAAACGACCGGCGCATACCCGGATAATACGGGGCCACGTAGTAAATCTGATCGCCAACGCCCTGATTGGCGTGGGCGAGTTTGACAAACAGGCGCACCCGGTTGATCCGGAAGTTGGCAAAGGCATCGGCCACCACATACTCGTTGACCCGAAACTCATTCTGAATATGGTACTGCTCGGTCAGCGGCATGTACTGATCGGCGTAGTACGTTGACTTATAATGCAGTTCAACTCCGGCCAGGATAAAGAGTTTCTTAAACAGCAGAAAATCATACTCAAGCCGCGCATTGGCAAATAATTTCGGAATTCGCAGCACATCATCGCGCGAAACCAGCGTGTAATACGCCTGTCCCAGGGTCGTGAACCGGCCTAGCTTCCATTGCCAGCCGAGCCCCGTCCGCACAACGCTGAACGCACTGGAAAGCTGCCGGGGCCGGGACGCCGTGTCGAAATAGACGTAATTGTTGAGCAGGTAATAGTCGACGCCCGGTTGCAGCGTCACGCTGCCCAGCCGCAGATTAAGCTGTCCATAGGCGTGCTGCGTCCCCCGCAGACCAAAGTTGTTTTCCCACTCAACTACGTTACTGATGAACCGATTCTGGAGCAGCGTAGGCGAGGCAAAAACGCTTTCGTAGCCCGCCGTTAACAGGCGGCTCTCCAACCGCCCGTGCAGCCGGAAGTCGCGCCCGACCAGGTATTCAGCTTCCGCCGTCACACGGGTCAGACTGTCGGGAAAGTAATAGCCCAGCCAGCCGCCCAGGAAGTTTTCGAACCGGTTGATCCTGTAACTACGGTTCGGTTGCAGGGCGCCAATGTTGTAGAGGCCTTCCATGCCGTAGATCCGCTGCCGAATCCAGGCGCGGTAGTTAAACGCCGAGTTTGGGTTATTACCCCGCGAGAAGCGCCCTTTCAGGCCAAACTGATTTTCCAGCAGTTGATAACGCACTTCCTGCCGAATGCGCGCGCTATCCAGCAGAGCCGTTGTGGGGTGGTAGAACGCGAAATTACTCGCCAGCGCGTTGTCATTGTAAACGTAGTACCGGTTCTGAAAATCAATGACGTTGTAAACCTGAAAAGCCTGATCCAGTACGTACTGATGGTAAACATGGAACGCGTTTTTTCGCTCGCGGGTCCGGGCATTGGCCAGGATCTGGTTGCCATCATAAGCAAACGTCGAGGCCTGTACCGTATCGGGGTCTATCAGCAGTCCACCCTGATTGAGCACCCGGTGGTTCATGTTATTGTACTGAAATAAAAGCGTGTACTTGTCGTTTTTCGACTGATAGTTGGAATGAATGACAAAGGCCCAGTTTTCGGCCAGACGCGTGGACGATCCCCCCGTCGATGAGGTAGGGTCATCGCCAAACTGCAGGTCGGAAGTCATTCGCTGGATGTTGAAACCGGCATTCCAGCGGGGATTGATATTCTGGGTAAAATTGAATCGCAGGGTATTCTGCCCCCGTCCGCCCAGGGCAACGTACATGTCCGTATACGGCGACCGGGTGTTGAAATACGGCATTGTCTGTTCGGGATAGCCATAGGGCGTATAGGCATTGAAACCCGCCTGCGCCCCCACCCTCGGCGTCTCGTAGAAAACGGGCCGCATTGCCGTTCCGAGGTTACCCAGATCGATGTAGGTATTGTTAGCCCGGTTGACGAAATTGAACTGGTGAATCCCTTCCAGCAGCGTATCCAGCGTATACAAGGTCTTGCGGTTGTTCAGCACGTCGCTTTCCAGAAAATAGCGGGTGGTCGTAGGCCCGTAGATCTGCCGCGTCGAGTCGTCGATGATAGCTCCGCCGGATTGTTGTCCCGTGCTGGCCGTCGAGCTGTTGGGTCGGGCGGTTTGCCCCGGCAACGTCGGGATTCGCTGCGCCTGCGCCCAGCCAATCGTCAGGCCAATACTTATTAAAACTAAGAGTAAGCGATTCATTTCGTCAAAATTAACCCAAAATCCGGGGTCCTCCGCAAAGAGCAGCTTCTTTCTGGAATCCGTTAAGATTATTTAAGAAATGGCATTCCGTCGCGGGCTGCCGAAAACAGCCGTTCCAGAAAGTGATCTTCCCCGCTTAAAAAGCGAATCTGAATGGGCAGGTAATAAAACCGCGACGCATCTTCCCCCGCCTGCGCCAGCAGAGGGCCCAGTTTTACAAAATCTTTTTCCGTCGTGATCACCGAGCCACCCGCCGGACGGGCCGCCCGGATGCGGTCGAGATCAGCGGCTGTGTAGCGATGGTGATCCGCAAAACGCAGATGCCCCGCCAGCGCCAACTGGCTTTGACCGTACTGCTCCAGCGGCTCCGGGCGCGCAATGCCGGACACCAGCAGCACCTCGCCCAGCTCAGCGGAACTGCGGATGGCCCCATCCGTGAAAGCAACGGGATCCCCGTAGGTCAGGCCGGTAAAAAATACCGGCGTCTGCGGAGCCGTGTAAGGCCGGATGCTTTGCCTGATTTGTTCCTGTTCGGCTTCCGGCAGGTTATCCGGGCACTTGGTCACCACCACAAGCTGAGCCCGCCGGGCACCGTGCCGCCGTTCGCGGAGCCGACCCGCCGGGAACGGATGGTCGGTGTAGAACGGCCGGTTGTAATCGGTTAACAGAATATTCAGGTGCGGCTGAACGGGCCGGTGCTGAAAGGCGTCATCCAGGACCAGCATACGCAGGTGAGGCACCGCTTCCAGCAGTTTCGGGACCGCTTCGGCGCGCTTTTCGCCCACGCTGACCGTCACGCGGGGCGCGTGCTTGCGGTACAGCAGCAAGGGCTCGTCGCCAATGGTGTCAGCCGTATCGGCAGCCGTAGCGATGCGGAATCCCCGCGTCCGGCGCCCATATCCCCGGCTCAGGGTTGCCACCGCCACCGATTGAGGGAGGTGGTGCAGCAGGTAATCCACATGGGGCGTTTTACCCGTTCCGCCCACCGTCAGATTACCTACACTAACTGTGTAGATGGAAGGCTTTAATGCATCGGATATACCGCTGTCGTATAGACCATTACGGATGTCCGTAATACCCCCATAAAGCCAGCTAAATGGTTTGAGCAGTTGTGCGAACACTAAATTTTGGGTAATAATTTCTTAACAACTTTTCCCACTGAGAACCAAAATTACTATTTTTAATCTTGATAAACCCGTGACTTACCCTTAGCCCGTATGAGTCTTAAGGCAAATTATGTTAAATACACCCTTCACTTCAAATTTGAGGCCGGTACGTCGCGGGGCGTATTAACTCAGAAAGACAGTTACTATATACGGATCAGTGATGACGAAAATCCGGCGGTGGTTGGCCTGGGCGAATGCGGCCCTTTGAAAGGCCTTAGCCCCGACGACCGGCCTGATTTTGAAGCGCAGTTGAGTGAAATCTGCGCGGTTTTCAACGGCCTGGACCTGCAGCTTTTCCGCTGGAACATCCCCATTATTTTATCGCAGCTCATCAGCAATCAGTTACCTTCCATCCGGTTTGGCTTTGAAACGGCCATGCTCGACTTTATCAACGGGGGCCAGCGCATCGTGGTTGACAATGAGTTTGCGCACGGGAACAAAGCCATTCCCATCAACGGGTTAATCTGGATGGGCAGCCGGGAGGTGATGCACCGGCAGATTGAAGAAAAACTGGCGGCCGGTTACACAACCATCAAACTCAAGATTGGCGCCATCGATTTTGATCAGGAATGCGAACTGCTGGAAGCCATCCGCACCCGCTTCTCGGCCGATCAGATCACGTTACGGGTAGACGCCAACGGCGCTTTTCATCCGGACGACGCCATGCCTAAACTGGAGCGGCTGGCCCAGTACGACCTTCATTCCATCGAGCAACCCATTCGTCAGGGTCAGGTTGAGCTGCTGACCGAGCTTTGCCGCCAGACGCCCGTCCCCATCGCGCTCGACGAAGAACTCATCGGCCATACCGAATACGTGGATAAGTTTCGGTTACTGAAGAAGATTCAGCCCCAGTTTATTATTCTCAAACCAACGCTCCTGGGGGGTCTGCACCACTGCGACGAGTGGATCGAAACAGCGGGCCGGCTCGGCATCGGCTGGTGGATCACCTCCGCGCTGGAGTCCAACATTGGTCTGAATGCCATCGCCCAGTATACCGCCCAGTTCAAAAATTCGCTGCCGCAGGGTCTGGGAACGGGCCAACTGTACCACAACAACGTGGATAGCCCGCTCGTCATTGAAAAAGGCTTTCTGAAAACCGACCCGGCGAAAAGCTGGAACCTCGATATACTCGAACGAGGCCCCGGCGTTCGCGTGGAAGAATAAAGAAAGGCTTACTTTCCGAGCCAGTCCACTCCTTTTTTCAACAGATTCAGCGTATGCGCTTCCTGACTGCCGGGTTCGGGCTGGTAGTTATACGTCCAGTCAGCCTGCGGGGGCATACTCATCAGAATGGATTCGGTCCGGCCGTTGGTTTCCAGCCCAAATTTGGTCCCCCGGTCCCATACCAGATTAAACTCCACGTAGCGGCCCCGGCGCAGTAACTGCCATTGCTTTTCGCGTTCGCCATAAGGCAGCGCCTGGTTCTGGCGCATAAAGTGGGTATAAATGGGCGCAAATGAATTGCCCACTTCCTGCACAAACTGAAACAGCGCTTCTTTCGAGTGAGCCTCCGACGGACGCAGGTAGTCAAAGAAGATACCGCCGATGCCGCGCGTTTCATTCCGGTGGCGAACGAAAAAATAATCGTCGGCCCAGGTCTTGTACGTATCGTAATACGTGGAATCATGGCGGTCGCAGGCGTCCTTCAAATACCGGTGAAACCAGCGGGCGTCGTCCTCCACAACGTAATGGGGCGTCAGGTCAATGCCGCCCCCAAACCAGCAATCGCCCGTGCTCAGTTCAAAATACCGGACATTCATGTGGATGATGGGCACCATCGGACTGCGGGGGTGCAGCACAATGGACACGCCGGTGGCGTAGAACTCCGCCGTCTGGCCCTCTTCCTTCATCTGCTTCATCACGGATTCCGACGCCGGACCGTGCACCGCCGAAAACAGGACGCCCCCTTTCTCAATGACATTACCCTGCTGAAAAATACGGGTACGTCCACCGCCCCCTTCGGTGCGCTCCCAGCGATCTTCGTGGAAACGCCCCCCGCCATCCGCGGCTTCGAGCGCTTCGCAAATGCGATCCTGTAAATCGGTAAAAAAGGCGGTAATGGTTTGTTTATCGGGCGCTACTGTGGAAATCATGGTCATTGTCGTCATTCGAGCCGGCAAAGGTACAACAGACTTATTCAGAAATTTTCAGTGAAAAGCGTATGGGCCGCTGTTTATCGATCAGGAGCAGAAGCCCCTGTTCGGCAAGCTGATACAGCAGTTTGCTGGCGCGACTGTCGGAAATGTTTACCAGCTGCGCGTACCGACTCACCGTAATGGCGTCGTTTTTGCGCAGAAACTGAATCAGGTTACGGACGTTGGAAGACTGAAGCAACTGGTTGTCGCTGGCCTCGTTGTTATTCAGAA
>Ga0325400_1007392_pt1 | contig 10502 bp, 7 predicted proteins | sample PopdelMetagenome_2_FD_205662 | JGI IMG/M metagenome (GOLD analysis project Ga0325400, IMG submission 205662) | Populus deltoides microbial communities from Bellville, Georgia, United States - Xylem-PdKOR-R1 | ecosystem: Host-associated > Plants > Phyllosphere > Stem > Wood/Secondary xylem...
TCAGCGGACGAGCACCTGGACCAGCTTCCCCCCACCGACCACGTGGTCCAGGGGTCCGAGGGTCCGGGTCGCGAGGAAGTTCCGTCCCCGCGCACCGGGGCGGAAGAAGAGCCCGTCGTCGAACCCTCCTCCGAAGTCGATCTTGCGCGGCGACCCGAGCTGGACGCGGACCTCGTCGTGGCGCTGGGCCGCGGCGACCTTCTTGCTCAGCGAGGCGAGCGAGGTGCCGTAGAGGTCGGTGTAGGTGTCGTTGCCCCCCTGCACGGCGAGCACGGCTCCCCCGCGGGCGCTCCGGGGGATGGTCACCGGGGGCACGGGCAGCGTGCGGGCGCCCGCGGTGCCGCCCAGCTGGACCCGCAGCCGCACCTTCTGGCCGGCCCGGGCGAGCACCGGAGACTTCCGGGAGACGGTCACCCACCGACCGTTGCGACGCTGCTGCACCGCACCGATCTGGTACGTCGCCTCGGAGGCGTCGGCTGCCGTCTGGACGTCGACGTCGTCGATCTCGACGTCGGGCAGCGAGCTGAGGGAGTAGGCCACGTCGAACAGGCTGAACGCCGCTGCTCCCGTGACGTCGTCGCTGCTGGTGTGCCGGTCGGTGAAGGACAGGCTGAACGGCGTGGCGCCCTGGGTGCCGGTGAAGGTCCACGTCTGCAGGGCGGTGCCCCCGGTGACGCCGTCGATGACGCCGTCGGCGTTGGACAGCACCTCGAAGACCGTGGTCTCGAGCAGGTAGTCGTCGTCGACGAGCTCGCTGCTGCCGGTCCGCGCCCGGTTGCCGTAGGTCACCGCCGAGGTCACGGTGGCCGAGTCCGGCAGGGCACCGAGCGTGCCGGTGATGCCGGCCAGGCGGTCGTCGGTGATCGTGCCGGCGGGACCGCTGATGTTGGCGACCTTGAAGGCCGGCCCGAACTGGTTGGGCTGGATCACCAGGGCCGAGGCCGGGTGCAGCCCGAGCGAGGTGCCCCCGGTGAAGAACGCGGGGTGGCCGAACCCGACGACCCGGTCGCCGCACACCGACGTCGCCGTGCCGACGCCGCCGATGAGGATGTCGCCGTACGACGCGGACACGGCGAGGTTGCCGCCCGGCACGATCGTCTCGGGTCCGGCCCCCGGCGCGGCCGCGGCGGTCCCGACGGCCACGGTGTCGGCGTCGAGGCCGGTGCGCTTGCCCGCCCGCTCGATGACCTGGGCCAGACGCCGCGACCCCACCCCGGACACGGTGGTCGGCACCGGCAGCTGGTCCAGGCCCTGCCGCGCCTCGGCGCGGCTCACCCCGGCCGCCTGGGCCACCCGCCCGGCGAGCGCGGCCGGCACGGCCACCGTCTGCGGGGCGTCGGCGTCGAGGTAGTCGTCCATGTCCTCGTAGGGGGTGACCCCGGCGATCGGCGAGGACCCGGAGGTCAGCCCGTAGGCGACCGCACCCAGCAACCGGCCGTCGGCGGCGTACACCGGCGAGCCGGACATGCCGGCCCAGACGCCGCCGGTGCGGGCGAACTCGGGCATGTCGAGGTCGACCAGGACCATGTCGCGACCGGGAGCCACGCCGTTCTCGAGGACGCCGATCACCGAGCCGGTGAAGCCGGTCGGGGTCGCGCCCGAGACCACGGTGCTGCCGGTGACCTCCTGGCCGGCGGCGACCTCGCTGACGGGGAACGCGACGTCGCACTCCCCAGGCGCGGCCGCGGCAACGGGCCCGGCGGTGGCGACCGCGGCGAGGCCCGAGCCCAGGAGCAGCGCCCCGGTGGCGGTGCCGACGAGCAGCCGGCGACGGAGCGGAGCAGGACGAGACGACATGACAGAACCCCCGGAGATCGACCTGTGTCGCGGCTGTGTGCCTCGGCGGGCGGATCGTAAGCGGTGGTGAAGGGGCTCACACAGGCCCGGTCCAGACCAGTCGGTGCCGTAGCGTGGCAGCGTGGCCAACCGGCGCAACGACGATGTGGTCGAGGACTGCCTCAAGACCATCTACACCGTCGGCGAGTGGGACGCCGCGGCCCGCACGGTCACCGAGATCGCGGCCCGGATGAAGGCATCCACCTCCACCACCTCGGCGCTGGTGCGCAGGCTGGGCGACGAGGGGCTGGTCGAGCACGAGCGGTACGGCGACGTCGCGCTGTCGGCGGCCGGGCTCGCGCGCGCGCTGCGCGTCGTACGACGGCACCGGCTGGTCGAGACCTTCCTGGTCGAGACGCTGCGCTACTCCTGGGACGAGGTCCACGACGAGGCCGAGGTGCTCGAGCACACCATCTCCGACCTGATGCTCGACCGGATCGACGAAGCCCTCGACCACCCCTGGCGCGACCCGCACGGCGACGCGATCCCGACCGCCGACGGCGTGCTGCACCTGCCGGAGGCGCGCCCGCTCGCCGAGCTGGAGCCGGGCGAGTCCGGCCACGTGGTGCGGATCCTCGACGACTCCCCCGACCTGCTCCGCTGGCTCGTCGAGCGGTCGGTGGCCGTCGACCTCGGCGTCGAGGTGGTCGAGCGGCAGGGGTTCGCCGGCACCGTGACGGTGCGGCTGGGCGACGCGCCCGAGACGGTCGACCTCGGGCTCCAGGCGGCCGACGCGCTGTGGATCGGGCCCGACCTGCCGCTGGCCGCCCCCGGGCCCGACGGGTGCCACTACCCCCGGTGCCGGCGGGTCGGGACACCTGTCACAGCCACGACCTAGGCACACCTCACTCCGGAGTTCGCAACCGACAACTCTGAGGTTGCCCGCACCGCGTTTGCCACCGCCTCGCCCGCTCCTAGCGTCCCTCTCGTGGTCCACGTCGTGCTGCTCCTGCTCTGTGCCGGGGCGATCTATCTCTCGTGCGAGTGGTTCGTCAACGCCATCGAGTGGCTCGGGGCCCGCCTGAAGGTCGGCGGCATGGCCGTCGGCACGATCCTCGCCGCGGCCGGCACCGCGCTGCCGGAGTCCGTGGTGACCCTGATGGCCGTGCTGACCGGCAGCCCGGAGCACGGCAACGACATCGCGGTCGGCGCCGCCATGGGTGGTCCCCTCGTCGTCGGCACCATCGCCTACGCCGTCACCGGCGGCATGCTTCTGCTGCGACGACACCGCAAGGCCCAGGAGGCCCGGCAGCGCCAGCTCGTTCTGGCCGGCGGACACGAGCCGCGGGAGGACCAGACCGACACGCGCTCGGACAACCCCGTGGATACCGCCCGCCTGGGTCGCGACCAGGCCTGGTTCCTGGTCGTCTTCGTGCTCAAGGTCGGCCTCGGGCTGGTCGCCTTCGCGATCAAGCCGTGGCTCGGGCTGCTCTTCCTGGCCGTGTACGCCGTGTATTTCTACCGCGAGATGACCGACGACGGGGAGGCTGCCTCGACGGAGGGGTTGGCGCCGCTCAAGCTGACCCCGCGATCCGGCTCGCCGCGGGTGTGGGCGATCGTCGTGCAGACCCTGGGCTCGCTGGCGGTGATCTTCGTGGCCTCGCAGGTCTTCGTCGACCAGCTCGAGTGGGCCGGGCCGGCCCTCGGCCTGCCGGCGGTGGTGGTGGCCCTGCTGCTCTCGCCCATTGCGACCGAGCTCCCCGAGATCATGAACGCGATCATCTGGGTGCGCCAGGGCAAGACCGACCTGGCGCTGGGCAACATCTCCGGCGCGATGATGATCCAGGCCACCGTGCCCTCGGCCATCGGCCTGGGCTTCACCGACTGGCGCTTCGACACCCCGCTCGTGCTGGCTGGTCTGGCCACCCTGGCCTCGGTCACCTACCTCTACCTGCTGCTGCGCAAGCGCTGGCTGACCCCCTGGACGCTGCTCGGCGCCGGCGGCTTCTACGTCGCGTTCGCGCTGGGGCTGGTGCTGACGGTCTGACCGAGACCATCCGCCCGGGTGAGTTCGCGTGGTCGACGGGCTCGGGGTGGTGCAGGAGCCCCCGGCGTACGACGAGGGTCGACCCATGAAGGCCGTCACCTGGCAAGCCGCCCGCAAGGTCTCCGTGGACACCGTCCCGGACCCCACCATCGTCGACCCGACCGACGCGATCATCCGCGTCACCACCACGGGCCTGTGCGGCTCGGACCTGCACCTCTACGACCCGCTCGCGCCGTTCATGACGCCGGGCGACATCGTCGGGCACGAGCCGATGGGCGTCGTGGAGGAGGTCGGGCCCGGCGTGCGCGACCTGAAGGTGGGTGACCGGGTGGTCGTGCCGTTCAACATCAGCTGCGGCAGCTGCTGGATGTGCGACCGCCGCCTCTACAGCCAGTGCGAGACCACCCAGGTCACCAGCCAGGGCACCGGCGCCAGCCTGCTCGGCTTCAGCTCGCTCTACGGATCGGTGCCCGGCGGGCAGGCCGAGCTGCTCCGGGTCCAGTTCGCCGACTTCCTCCCCGTCAAGGTCCCCCACGGCCCGCCGGACGACCGCTTCGTCTTCCTGTCCGACGTGCTGCCGACCGCCTGGCAGGGCGTGACGTACGCCGACACCCCTGAGGGCGGCACGCTGCTGGTGATGGGCTGCGGGCCCATCGGTGAGATGGCGGCCCGGATCGCCCTGCACCGCGGGCTGCGCGTCATCGTGGTCGACCGGGTCGCCGACCGGCTGGCCCGGATCGCGGCACGGGGCGCGGAGACCATCGACCTCGACGCCGTCGACGACGTCGCCGAGGAGGTCCGCTCCCGCACCGCGGGTCGTGGCGCCGACGCCGTGCTCGACGCGGTCGGCATGGAGGCCCACGGCAGCGGCGTGGCCGAGGCGGGCATGAAGGCGGTCGGGATGCTGCCCGACAAGATCGGCGCGAAGGTGATGAAGACCGCCGGGATCGACCGGCTCAGCGCCCTGCACACCGCGCTCGACGCCGTACGCCGCGGTGGGACCGTGTCGGTCTCGGGGGTCTACGGCGGCCAGGCCGACCCGATGCCGCTGATGGCGATGTTCGACAAGCAGGTGCAGCTGCGGATGGGGCAGGCCAACGTCCGCGCCTGGACCGATGACATCCTGCCGCTGCTGACCGACGACGCCGACCCGCTCGGCACCGAGCAGTTCGTCACCCAGCGTCTGCCGCTCGACGAGGCCCCTCACGCCTACGAGAGCTTCCGCGACAAGGAGGACGGCTGGCTGAAGGTGGTCTTCACGCCGTGAACGGAGGTCGGCCGCGCCGACCTCGGGCCCGATGAGCGAGGATCGTGACGTGCTCGCCCCCGCCTCGCCGACCACCCAGCCCGCGACCGCCGGTCAGGTCGCGGCCTGGTGCGCCCTGCCGACCGCCGACCTGCTGGCGCAGGCCGCGGCCCGCCGTGAGGAGCTGTGGGGCACCCGGGTGACCTACTCCCCCAAGGTGTTCGTGCCGCTGACGCGGCTGTGCCGCGACCGGTGCGGCTACTGCACCTTCGCCACCGCGCCGCGGGGGCTGCCGGCGGCGTACCTCACCGAGGACGAGGTGCTCGCCATCGCCACCCAGGGCGCCGAGCACGGCGCCCACGAGCTGCTCCTGACCCTCGGCGAGAAGCCCGAGCTGCGCTACCCCGCCGCCCGGGAGTGGCTCGACGAGCACGGCCACGCGAGCACCGTCGAGTACGTCGCGCACGTCGCCGGCCGCGTGCTGGCCGAGACCGGGATGCTGCCCCACGCCAACGCGGGCGCGATCTCCCGCGACGAGCTCGCGCTGCTGCGCACCGTCTCGCCCTCGCAGGGGATGATGCTGGAGTCGCTGCGCGACGACCTCCCCGCCCACCGGGGCGCCCCCGACAAGGTGCCGTCGCGTCGCCTCGAGACGCTCGAGGCCGCCGGCGAGCTGTCGATCCCCTTCACCACCGGCATCCTCGTCGGGCTGGGCGAGACGGAGGCCGACCGCGTCGAGGCCCTGCAGGCGATCGCGGCCGGCCACCGCCGGCACGGGCACGTGCAGGAGGTGATCGTGCAGAACTTCCTGCCCAAGCCCGGCACCGCCATGCGCCATGCCGACCCGTGCCCGCCCGAGGACCACCTGCGGGCGATCGCGCTGGCCCGCCTGGTGCTGCCGGCCGACGTGCACGTGCAGGCCCCGCCCAACCTGGCCGAGCCCGGGACCCTCGGCGACCTGCTGGCCGCCGGCATCGACGACTGGGGCGGGGTCTCGCAGGTCACCCCCGACCACGTGAACCCCGAGCGGCCCTGGCCCGAGCTGGCCACCCTGCGCGAGGCCACCGAGGCGTCCGGTCTCGCGCTCGCGCCGCGGCTGACGGTCTACCCGGAGTACGCCGCGGACCCCGAGACCTGGCTCGACGCCCGCACCCGCTTCCCCGTGCTGGACCGCAGCGACGCCGCCCGCCTGGGCCGCGACGACCCGGGCGCGATCTGGCCGGAGACCCACCAGGCCGCGGCCAACGTCGGCAGCGGTGCGGAGGTCGTGCAGATCGGACGCCGGTCCACCGGGTGGTACTCCGGCGCCGACGTCGACCCCGTGGACCTGCTCGCCGTGACCCCGACGGCACGAGGTGCGGTCGGCGAGGTGCTCGCCGGGGTCCGCGCGGGCCATGAGACCGGACCCGAGGAGCTGCTGACGCTGTTCGGGGCCCGCGGTCCCGAGGTGGCCGCGGTCGCGCAGGTCGCCGACGAGCTGCGTCGACAGATCGTCGGGGAGACCGTCACCTTCGTGGTCAACCGCAACATCAACTACACCAACGTGTGCACCTACAAGTGCACGTTCTGCGGGTTCTCCAAGGGCCCGCTGTCGCTCAACCTGCGCGGCACGCCGTACCTGCTGACCTTCGACCAGGTCGCGGAGCGGGCGGTCGAGGCCCAGGAGCTGGGGGCGACCGAGGTGTGCCTGCAGGGCGGGATCCACCCCCGCTTCGACGGCGACTTCTACACCGACGTCACCCGGGCGGTCGTCGAGCGGGTGCCCGACATGCACGTGCACGGATTCACCGCGCTGGAGGTGCTGGAGGGGTCCCGGCGTCTCGGGGAGCCGCTGGACGCCTACCTGACCCGGCTGCGCGACGCCGGCCTGCGCTCGCTGCCGGGCACCGCCGCGGAGGTCCTCGACGACGAGGTGCGGGCCATCCTGTGCCCCGACAAGGTCACCACCGAGGAGTGGCTGGAGGTGCACCGGGTGGCGCACTCGGTGGGCCTGCGGAGCAACGTCACGATCATGTTCGGCTCCGTCGAGGAGCCACGGCACTGGGTCAACCACCTGCTGCGCACCCGGGCGCTGCAGCGGGAGACCGGCGGGTTCACCGAGTTCGTGCCGCTGCCGTTCGTGCACATGGCCTCGCCGGTCTACCTCAAGCGCGGGGCCCGCCGCGGCCCGACCTGGCGCGAGACCGTGCTGATGCACGCGGTGGCCCGGATCGCCTATCGCGAGGACATCCCGAACGTGCAGGCCTCCTGGGTCAAGCTGGGCGCCGCCGGCGCCACCCAGCTGCTGCGGGCCGGGGTCAACGACCTCGGCGGCACCCTGATGGACGAGAACATCAGCCGCGCCGCCGGCGCCGCCCACGGCCAGGTCCTCACCGCCGAGCAGTTCGCGGCGATGGCCTCCTCGGCCGGCCGCCCCGTCCGTCAGCGCACCACGCTGTACGGCGCGGTCCCGGCCTGACCCTCAGGTCCAGCCGGACCGCCACGACCAGCGCCGCCGCGGTCGCCCCTCCCGGGCCGGCCCACTCGGTGCGGGCGGTGCGGGCGGTGCGGGCGGGACGCGAGGTCGGTCGAGATGGACCACCAGCACGACGACGTCGTCCCGGACCGGCGGGCCGCCAGGGGCGACCAGCCGCTCCAAGAGGTGGTCACGCATCACGACCGCGCCCGTCGGTCCGGACGACACCGCCTCCTGCAGGCGCAGGAGCCCGACCTCGGGGGTCTCGCCGGGCCTGCGGACGACCCCGTCGGAGCACGCCACGACCGTGCTGCCGGGGCTGAGCTCCACCACGGTCTCGCCACGCCCCCCGACCCGGTGGCCGAGTGGTGGGTCCGGTGGTGGGTCCAGCACCACGGCCGTCCCCGACACCGAGGGTCCGGCGCCGGCCTCCGGCTCGCGCACGACCACGGTGGCGCGGCCGGCGCCGGAGGCCCGGAGCCGCCACCGGTCCCCGGTCCGGGCGAGGTCGGCCAGCCAGACCGAGGCTCCCTCGTCCTCGGGCGACCCGGTGAGCAGGTCCACCCTCTCCAGCACCGAGGCCGGCCCCACGTCGTGAGCCCGGGCCAGGGCCGCGACCGTCTGCTGCAGCTGGGCCGTGGCGGTCCCGCCCCGCGCGGCGTCACCGCGGGCACCGCCCACGGCGACGCGCACCCTGTCCCCGCTCACCTCGTGGACGTCGTAGAAGTCGCTGCCGGACCCCACGGTCTCCTCGGCGGGCAGATAGCTGGCCGCGACCTGGACCGTCGACGTCGCCGTGCTGTAGTCGTGGTCGGACCCGGTGAGCGCGTCGGCCGTCGGCTGCGACCGGGCCGCGCGCGCGAGGGCCTCCCGTGCCTCCGCCAGCGCCGCGTCCCGTGCCTGCTCGGCCTCGTGACGGTCCGAGACGTCGTTCTGCACCCCCACGACGTGGGTGGTCGCGCCCGAGGCGTCGACGACCGGGTTCAGGGTGACCTGGTTCCAGAACGGCCGCCCGTCGCGGGTGTAGTTGAGCAGCGTCACCACCGCAGCACGGTGCTCCTCCATCGCGGCACGCAGGCGGGCCACCGCCTCGGCCGACGTCCCCGGGCCCTGCAGGAAACGGCAGTTGCGGCCTCGGACGTCCTCGGGGTCGTACCCGGTGACGGCCGTGAACCCCGGGCTCGTCCAGACCAGCGGAGCGTCCGGGGTGCGGACGTCGGCGATCGAGTAGGACAAGGTCTCGAGCAGCACCGAGCGCGAGGACACCGGGCCCGTCCCGGGGCCGGCCTCTCCCGGCACCCGTCGACCGGCCGCGGACTCGGCCCGGACCGACGAGAGGAGCACCAGGCCGAGCTCGGCCAGGCCCGCCGCCTGCCCGAGGGGGAGCGCGACCACCCACCGCAGCTCGCGGACCTCGCCACGTCCGGTGTCGCGGGCCACCGACACGACGTGCCCCGTCACGGACTCGCGTCGCAGCATCCGGCGCAGCGGGTGGACGCCGTCAGCCAGGTCGCCGCCGGCGGGGTCCTGCAGCTGCGCCGCCGCGGCCCACTGCTCCAGCGATGCGGGCAGGACCAGGCGGGGCGCCATCTGCCGGGCGAGACCGTCGGCGGAGACGACGACCCCCTGGGCCAGGTCGACCAGCAGCGCCGCGGCGGGGGTGTCGCCCAGGACCCGGGCCAGGACGGGGCCGTCGTCGGGCGAAGCGGTCACGGCATCTCCTCGGACGCGACACGTGGTGCGGCCGACCGTAGCCGCGGGCCGGCGTCTCGGTGCGCACCGTCCGAGGCGCGTCGAACGCGGCGCCGGGTCGGGCCCGACGTGCGGCGACGAGGGCACCGTCACCGGGCTGGCTAGGTTGGGTGGCGTCATGCGTGGACCTCGTCGCCGGAACCCCGCACCCGCGGTCGCGGACTCCGACGCGGTGGACCAGTGGGCGGCCCGGCACGGCCTCGACCCGGGCGGCTCCGCCTGGGTGACGGGGTGGGCGCGCCTGACCCACGCCTGCGCCCGGCCCCTGGCCCGCTCCCGCACCACCCCCGACGCGGTCACGGTCTCCGCGGTCGGCGTCACCGCAGCCGCCGTCGGCGTGGCCGCGGCCGGGGCGGCCTGGCCCCTGCTCGCCACGGTGCTGGTGGTGCTGGCCGCGGTGCTCGACGGCGTCGACGGGGCCCTGGCCAGCCAGACCGGCACCGCGACCCGGTGGGGCCAGGTCTTCGACCCGCTGGCCGACCGGTGCTCGGACCTGCTGCTGCTGGTCACGCTGGGGGTCCTCGGTGCGCCGTGGTGGCTGGTGTCCCTCGCGGGCGCCACGACGCTGCTGCTGGAGTCGGTCCGGTCCAGCGCCCAGGTGGCCGGGATGCACGGCCCGGGCGCGATCACGGTGTGGGAGCGGCCCTCGCGGGTCATCGTCACCGCGTTCGCCACCGCCCTGGCCGCACTGGCGTGGGTGCTGGCCCGGGTGGCGGGGTGGTCGGGGGGCCTCGCCGCCGACGTGGCGGGCGTCGCCGCCGGTGTCGCCGTCGCACTGTCCCTGGTCGGGCTCGTCCAGCTGCTGCGCGCCGTACGACGGGCGCTGCGGGGCCCGTGAGGCTCAGCCGACCCGGCCCGCGGGTCCGACCAGGTCGCTGACGATCCGTGCCGAGAGCAGCACCAGCGGCAGTCCCCCGCCCGGGTGCGAGGAGCCGCCGACCAGCAGCAGCCCGGGCACCGGCGAGCGGTTGGCCGGTCGCAGGAAGGCCGAGCGGGCCCCGTCGGAGGAGGTGCCGTAGATGGCCCCTCCCGGGGTCAGGGTGCGGCGGGCGAGGTCGGCCGGGCTGACCACCCGTCGCTGGGTGACCCTCTGCCGCAGGTCCAGTCCCCGTTCGGCGGCCAGGTCGAGCACCCGGTCGGCGTACCCCTGCGCGAGGCCCGGCTCGTCCCAGTCCACGCCCCGCCCGGGCTCGTCCCGGGTCCGGTGGCGGGGGGCGTTGACCAGG
>Ga0325400_1007394_pt1 | contig 10501 bp, 9 predicted proteins | sample PopdelMetagenome_2_FD_205662 | JGI IMG/M metagenome (GOLD analysis project Ga0325400, IMG submission 205662) | Populus deltoides microbial communities from Bellville, Georgia, United States - Xylem-PdKOR-R1 | ecosystem: Host-associated > Plants > Phyllosphere > Stem > Wood/Secondary xylem...
TAAATAATATCAGTCCATAAAACCCCAAATAAAAATAGCTTTAAGATTATATAAACAATATTAAACTCAAAGGTAAAAACTTTTGTCTTCGTCGTTTTTATCTTATTCTAAGTTATTATGTCCTCTTTGATCATCTTCTTTAAGTTATGTAAACACATACGCATACGATACAAAACTCTAAAGCTTTTTTTTATTTTTATTTTTTTATAGTATAGAAGAATATAATTTTATAGTATTTTTTTTATTTCTTAAAATATTATAACCAATTTTGAATTTTCTCTAATTATATCTTCATGTAACTGGGAGGTGATTTGAAAGTGGAAAATATAATTTTGTGAATTTAGACGAAATTAATTTTTTTTTATTAAGGAAAATTATGAAAATCTTGATATTATACAAAGACGTAATTGATATCCAAGAACTCCCTAATTATTTAAGAGCTGAATGATTTATTTACGAAATTAATTAATATCGTTATCTTAAAAATTAAAAAAAAACCCAATAAATTACTATAGATTAAAAAAAAAGGACAAAAATATAACGATGTCAGCCTCATAGAATTTCCAACCAGGCTTCATTTTTAATTCTAATGACATATAATAAGAGGTGCATGTTAATAATATATAGGGTATATGGTACAAAGGGAAATGACTTGCTGACTGGTTACATATATAGCGATTACTAATAAACTAAGTAGCTGCTGGAAGGGGACGGTCCAGTAGAAACATGAATTTTCAAGGGCATTTGGGCCCTCCTCTCTTGGTCTTCCAGTTGTTGTAGCAAGGGCAAGACTGTTTGTTCCCATACGTGCCGGGAGGCACACACAAGCACTTTGCGCAGCACTTTTGGCAGAAGAACAAGCATGGCTTCTTGTATGCTGTGGCTGAGCACCTGGTGGTGCACCTTGGTGCACATTCTGTCCACAACAATTCGTGAATCAGCGGCAGTTTTGCCAGCTACCTAGCTCGCTTGGGTTAAACTCAAGAAAATTGGAAAGCAACAAAGAGAAAAGGCAACTCACCCTGAGGACGAAGACTGCCTTGAGTGGCCCCATACTGCAATACCCAAAAAGGTGTTAGCTTTGAAATAATACAATATCATGCGCTTCATGGATTGAAGAAGGGCACTTTGTAAGTGATACATGTAGTCTCACCATTGCATGGTTGCCCTGTCGTTGTGGCTGTGAAGCTGAGATTGGTGTTTTAAGAGCCTGGACAATCCAGTTCAATATGATCATTAGCATGAACGCAAATTGAAGCAAGAATTTCTTGAAAGACAAAAGAGACAGCGTTGTGGATCCTTACCTGGTTTTGTCCTAGCAGAACAAGCACCAGCAGAGAGCATAAAAAAATGGCAATGCTTGATTTGCCCATTTTCTTGGTGGGGAGGAATGAACAGTATAACAAGTGAGTTGGGATGGGATGGGATGTTGGTGTCGAGCTATGGTGGAAAGCAATGGCATTTATAGGCAATTGCCTGCCGGGCCTGTCGGCTGGCTGAATTTATTGCTCAGTGGATTTATAAACTCGTTCAGGATTTTTTTGTGTGGGAACAAGATATAGTTTCTTAGCATTGCTATGGTTTTCTTTCCTTTATTAGCAAATGACACATGTATCCTTCATAAAAAAGAAACACAGCCCTTCTCGTTCACTGAGGGATACGTTGGATTGTGGTTGGGCTTCTATTTTTCTCTGACCTTTTATCTTGCGGCCACCGTGAAGCTTATCCTCATCACTTGCCGCCCTTGCAATTTACACAGCAGTCACACAGACCTTCATTGGAAAGAAATTTAATCTTACTATCCGAGAATTTCATCCAAGAATATGCCAAAAAATAAAAATAAAATCAATGTACAACCAACCGAACTTCGGAAAAAAGAAGAAAAAAAAAATTGCGGGCAGAGGTAGACAGATGGGCCAGTCACAGTTGCCACTGTGGGGTCATAGGTATCCGTATTCCATGTGCATTTGCAAGCAACTAGGTCACCACAGGCCCGGTAAGCATGTGCCCATAACATGCCCCCTGTTCTTCTTTGGGGCCCGCCATGAGAAAGTTATATGAACCACAAAATGCTGCACTCGATCGCAGAACTCATCGTCATCCTTTCTCTTCTCTTCTGCTACTGTTGTTTTAGGGCTCTTTATTCATCATCATCATCATCATCCAGAACTGCATTAAAAGGCTTAGTACGGAGGTAGCTCTCACGCCCTCGTTAAATGCCATGTTGCTGGCTCCACCACGTTAAAGAATTACTTCTTTTACGTAGAGCTATAGACACAGAATATATAATTGAAACTCCTGCCGACGAACTGTAGAGTTTACCCTGCGCTTCATTTGGTTTCAATAAAACCTTTACCGACAAATTTATTCAGTTTTAACAGTCGGTTGCAGAAATCTTAAGGATAGATTAGATGACTAAGGGCGTTTGTCTTTCTTTCTTATTTTTTTTGAGTTATAATATTGAAATTAACATTTAATTAAATGATTTCGAACACCTTTAGATTCTTAAGATTGTCTGGAGAGAATATATACTTAGTTTTGGTTTTAGTTGATGCTTGTCAGTTACCCGCACTCCGCTGCGGGGTAAATAATGACATCATATAAACAGATCGAAGTAAAAGAGGGAGAAAAAAAAAGATAGTTGTAAATGATCATTTTCAAGCGAAGAAAGACTCAATCAAGAACATCAATTTATATAACACATGAATACATTTTGGTCACACAGACGACAAATATAGCAGACCATACTCTGAATGATATAGGAACTTTGATTTCTGTTTCCAAAGCTCGGAAGAAGAGTTAGCACAAGTTGAAGTGTTCGTTGTCTGATCTCTGACAATGAGTATCTAATGCAGTTATATATATATATATATATATATATATATAGGAGAAAAGATTTGTCAAACAGGTGGATAGGTATATCATGCAATTCTAGCTTCAACACCGACACATTCATCTGAGGTTTCATTACGTCCAATCACAAGATCTAAAACAAAGGACAAAGATTCAAAGAAGTAATTAATGAATTTCTTCAATATACATAAGTGAACTTAATTAAAAGAAGATATCAAAGATAAAAAACAAACCTTCATTATTTTGATTTATATTTAAAAAAAAACTTGTAGGGGAGCATCCGAATATTATAAAAGATTAGAATAAAAAAATTTTAATATGCTAGTTTTAATTTTTTTAATGCTGTTTTGTTTATAATTAAAGCTACAAAATAAATTTTGAAACGATTCTAGTTATATTAAAAAATAAATATACATATCTTTCCTTTCCAGTGATATGTGGTAGGCTTTCTAACTCTTCAAGACAAGTTAGAACCATTTATTTGAAATTGAGTTTTAATTTTAATTCGAATTTGATCTTGTTTTAATTAGTTGGGTTATTATATATTTATATATTTTTTTAGTTTATTTTAAGGCCTGTATCATTATTTAGGGATTTATTTGAGTTATGTTTTGTTTTATTATTTTAATAATTTTGGGCTTTTAATGGATTCAGATCTATTTATCAAGTTTTAGTATGTTAAGTCAAATTAGAGTTAGCTTTTTATTATATAAATCAATTATTAAACTTATTTTTTATTTTATGAAATTTTCTCTAAAGTTGCCGTATATTATGTGTTTAATTTGTTTATCTTTGTATAGTTGAGTGATTTTTATACTAATTTCTTGATTGAACTTGCAAGCTTTTTGAATGGTTAATCAACTTAATTGTGATTTATATTTCTTATTTATACTTTGTTATAAGCATGGAATGAAAATGATTAATTACATATAATTTTTACTTTTTAATATTAAGGTTTTTATTAAGTAAACTTATAAATTTTTATCGAAATATCATATTAGCAATATAAGAAATAATTTGGCATCAGTATATTTTTATTCAAACAAGCACCGACACAATGAATCTCAACTCCCAAGAATCGCATTAACATAATTAACCCACATGTTCTCTTGGATAAATTGATGCACGAGATCCTAGTCTTTTAGGGGAAGCACTATATAATATCCATAATTAACGACAGTGCATAAAAGTATTGTTGTTTCGAAACTTTGAAATTGAATTCAATTCTAAATGTTAAATCATTCATCTGTTTGGAAATTCTGTGAGGATATTGATTTCAATTCTAAATTTGGCTTACTGAACTCTGAGAATGAGGACTTCGTGAAGAAATTAAATGGTGGAGACAACTCAAGATAATTTTCAGGTGAGCATACCTGGCCTGAATAGGCTGTTATTATACCAGTTCATTTTGTGGTGCTCCTGGTAACCTGATCATATCTAAATGCTTATATGTTCTTTAGGGTTTGTGCAAGTTCGTTGGCATGCATTTACTAATTGTTCCATTAATGTCCATCATGTGCAGTTCTTTCTTCGAATAAGAGTTTCAGTTGCCTGATACTATCACAAAATATTATGAAGAGGGAACTTTTTTTTTTTCCTGGTGTCACTGCATATCAGCACTAGTTTGCAGAATGTCTCTGTGCTCTGTTGTAATTTTACTTATTTCCCTACCCTATTTTGTATATACTCATCCAGTCTTTGGTTAAGGGCACTCAATATCACATGTGATACTTCCCTCTCTCTCCCAATTGCTAACACCACATCTACATGCAGCAAGTTCCTGAAGAGATTGAGAGTGTCATGGTTGGTATAGAAGCATATTTGAGCATCAAAAGGCATAATTCTGACACCGGTTTGTCTTTTTTTGAAGATGATGATGAATCTGGGAGTGATTTTGTCGAGAACGTATTGTTTCTCTGTTATTATTATTCTCTTATGTTGTTATCACATATTTGCAAAAGTAAAAACAGGTGCATCTTAACCATTTAGAAATAACAAATGCATTTATCGAAAAAATTGGCTCCTTTCTAAAGATATTTTTTTTATTGAAAGCCGGAATCGATCTTTATGTTCTTCTATGTATTTAATGCAATATTCTTTCTAATTCTTTGAATTGTGCTTGTTTCTTTCCTATCTCAACACAGATTGTTTATGTTTTCTTCAGGATTTCTTGGAAGATTTATGGGGTCGGATTCAAGTACTATCTGGCAATGGATGGAAAGTTGACAGTGGTAAGCTATCAGTATTCTTTTGGTTTATTTCGTGTCTCAAACTTTTCTTGCATTTGTCATTTTTGATATCAGGAACTATATTTTCTATTTATTGTGTTAATACTATTATTGTCCTCAGATAACTGTTCTTCAGATCATGATGGTGGTGAATATTTAACTGTATAAATGATGAGATAGGAAGGAAAATATGGCTTCCCTGGAAGAAAAAATTACAAATAGATCTTTCTAGTCTAATAAAATCATATCAGTGTTTGCCTTCAGCTAGAAAATAATGAACCCTTTTCATACATCTTGTTCTTTTTTACTGGAACCAGGGGAGGGTGGTTGAGGTTAAATTCTACTCATTTTCTATGCCATTGAGAATATATGAAAAAAGGGTGCTTAATAACTCCTGAGAGAATTTCAGTTAAGATCAATGCAGTTTGGTTTTTAACCTATTGCTATGAAATTTGCTTATTTATGAGAATTTTTATTCATAACAAATTTCATTGCAGACAGAAAATTTTATTCAAAATGGATGACTGTCAGGTTCATGTTAATGAATTGGAGTAATTCCTAACTGATGGCCTTCATTGAAAGCTTGATAACATTGAAAGACTATTCCATTTATGATGATTTTCTTCTTAATGTATTGTGAAAATTTGTGATTATATTTTGTGGTTATTTTCTTTCATGGTTATAACTCCTGCCACATTACACTTTCCAGTACCCAGACCTCTTCTCTTGTTTGAACTTTGAAGCTCAGCTGGTTGCTGGGAAGACTTGTTAGTTTGGTCCCATTAACACTCCAGAGCAACCCGAGCCGCTTTCAGAAGTTTCCGGGGTACTTTATGGTAAACAGAAGCACAAGCACGATGCAGAGTTAAAGTATCCTCTAAGGATACGCAGGCTTAATATATTTCCTGCCAGTAAACCTGAGGTACCATATGATTCATATTGTGGATGCTTGTATTTGATAGATCAACATTTTCATTCTTTGATCTCTATATATCCTGTACGGTTTTGCTTTGGTTCTGGAGTTGGTAATCAATTCACCCCACTCCCCCTCTCAACCAACAGAAACACTCTCTTCTGGGATGCATATACAACTGTTATGATTTTTTTAAGCATTATAAAGATGACCTTCAGACGGGAATTGAATGTTTCCCTTTAGCATCTGACCCTGCTTTACATCAGTACCTTACTTTGCACCTGACCTTTTCCGTCAAATCTGTCTTTGGACATGGGAGAGAAAAGAGGAAGGAAACTGTATGAGTTTCTTTTTTAACCTGCCTGTATTTCATGTGAGTTATGCAAGCAGAGGCTTTCCCTTTATCACATAACAAATGACAGTGGGACTGCAAGTATTGAAACCAGAATAATGTAGTCTATTTTGTGCTACATATAGTTTTGCTTGTTGTAAAAAAAATTTAATGCATTTCACTTTCATTTCCCTGTTTATTTGGATAACAGGATATGCAACCAATTCGATCGCTTCATTGTAGAAGAGCACTTGCTGGATGTGCTTTTGTTCCTCAATGGATGGTTTATTGAATGGATATTGAGCAACAAAGAAAATGAAGATTATGTGAATCTGTTTATTTATTTTCTTTCTTAAATTAATGTCAAATTCATCTCTTATTTCTCTTCCCTAGTTACCTTATTTATTTGATGTAGAATTCAAAATTGAATAATGGTGTATAATTCACTAATATGATCATCCTTTCTTCCTCTCATTTGGTATCATGTTGGGTAATGATGTAGAATTTTAAATTGGATAAAAATATTAAGAGTCAATTCAATTTATATTCTAATAATCTCTTATTTATTTTATTTAAAATTAAAAATTAGAATTTACTCTTTACATTTTTCCATTACTTTTCAAATTCTCTTCCCTTATTGAATGGACATTGAACAACAAAGAAAAAAAAAAGAATATTATGTTAATCTGTTTTTTTTTTCCGTAGAGATTTATCAAAAATATTTTAGGAAAGGAATATTATCTAATAGTTTAAATTATTTTTTGTATTGATGTGTATTTTTTTTTAATTATGTCCTAATTAGATTATTTGTTTAGTCATGAATAGGTTTGTCATTAAAAAAAGAGTTAGGGGAGCCACTTCATCAAAAACAAGTTATATGAAACTTAATTTAGATGATCTTTCTTCATATTTGAGGTTAAGAAAATTTTTGAATATCATCCTCATGATAAAGACAAAGCTTGAAGAGCCTACTTGCAAAAAATCTCTGTCAACCTTAAGACTATAAATTTTCCTTAAAGAAAAATTAAGAATATATATTTGACTATTTGTCCCAATCTGGTTGAAGGATTATGATTATTGGTTAGAGTATAGTAAGGATGATGATTTGATATTTTGTTATCTTTAGAGGCCAAATATGAGAAATCAAACGAGTAGAGATTATTTTGTGGGCATGAGATTTAAGAATTTAAAGGGTAAAAAAAGATTTAAGATTCATATTAGAGGTTCTAATAGTGTTAATAACCAAGATAAGAGGAAATGCCAAGATTTGATTAATCAAAGGCAATACATTAAAGTTGCTTATGCTGGAATTTCAAATCAAGCTCGAAAAGATTATCGAATGCGATTGAATATAATTGTTGATTGTATTTATTTTCTTTTGTGTCAAGGACTAGCTTTTCGTGATTGTGCTCAATTTAAGGATTCAAAGAATCAAGGAAACTTTCTTGAGCTTCTATGATTTCCTGTCAATCATAATCAAGGAATCAAAGATGTTGTTTTAGAAAAATCTCATGGTAATCTAAAAATTATAGCTCATGGCATTCAAAAAGATGTAATAGAAACCACCAATATCATCTTGAATGATTTTGGTCGTGAGTTCTTCATTATTTTAACTGATGAGTTTAGTGATGTATTAGTTAAAAAAAATGATTGTTATTCTATGCTATGTAGATGTGAAGGGATGTGTTATTAAATGCTTTCTTGATATTAAGACAATTGCTCTATCACTTAAGGAGGCAATTAAGACATTGTTTGCCATACATGGGCTTAATGTATCATATCTATGTGGAAAAGGAAGGTTATCATGGAGCTAGTAACATACAAGGTGAATTTAATGGCTTGAAAGCTTTGATAATGAAGGAGGATCCATTTGCATATTATATTCATTGTTTTGCCTATCAATTGCAACTAACACTTAATGTTGTGACAAAAAACCATGCTTATATTGCTTTGTTATTCAATGTGATTTCTAGTATGACAAATGTTGTGGGAGTCTCATTCAAGAAAAAGATTTTCTTTGCGAGAAGCAACATGACAAGATAGTTGAAGCATTTAATAATGGTGACATTTCAAATAGTCGAGGTTTACATCAAGAAACTACGCTTCGAAGAGCCGTGATACACGTTGGGACTCACATCATAGATTTTTGGTAAATCTAATTGTATTGTTTGCCTCCGTTATTGATGTGTTTAAGGTCATTGTTGAAGGTGTAAATTTAGAGTAAAGGGGCAAAGCTTGTGCATTTTGACTTGATATAATTTTATGATTTTTTTTTAATTTGCATTTGATAAAAAATATACCAAGAATTACATATGAATTATCTCAAACATTATAAAGAAAAGATTAAGATATTATAAATGTGATGAATTTGATTAAAGTTTCGAAACAACTTCAAATAACTAGGGATAGGGATGAAGGACTAGAATCTTTAGTTGATGAGATTGTTTTCTTTTGTGAAAAGACATAGCATTGATATTCTAAAAATGAAAGATATATTTGTTATTCATGGTTGATTAAGGCGTGATACTAAACAATTAATAAACTTGCTTATCATTATTAAGCTGATTTATTCTATATCATAATTGATATGCAACTTTAAGAGTTTAATAATTATTTTATCGAGGTAAACACGGAGTTTATTGCATGAATTCAAATGAGTCATTTCATGCTTTTAATGAGCAAAAATTGATTCGAATTGCAAAATTTTATCGTTCTGAAATTGTATCCGATATCCGTACCTCGTCTTGTCGTCCATGTTGCTTGTTTCCTTCCATTGTGTTTTTGGCACAGCTCTCCCTCAGGTTGCAATGAACCTATTGTACGGCGAATGCCATCTATCAATTCTTGGTTGCTCCAAGGCCTTTCGCACTCTAATGCTTATGATAATCGACCTCCGCCGGTAACAAACATCTCGCTTCTCGTTTTGGTCAGTTATCCATTCTACTGCATGTATTTACCCTGTTGAAACTTGAAACTGTAGTGAAATGCTCACTTTCAGCTGATGCCGTCTTGTCTGCCTTTTCGTCGTTTAACTGCTTGTAATTTATTGCTGTCAGCCTGGTTTCGTGATTGAGGCCAGTTTCTGTGTTCGTTTCACATGTCTCCTCGTTATATATTCATTATGGGTCATTTTATCATGAGTTGCCGTGACGACAAATTCTTGGAACCTACCTAACTAACGCGTCCTCTGTCATGTTGTCAAGGGTGAAGTGTCAGGTCTGTGGTAGCATCAGAAAGCATGAGGAGCCTTTTTATCCATATTATTTTTTTTAGTGCATTACAACTGAATGAAAGCATGAAAGGTTTTCAAATAATGTGAAAGAATCAATCACGATTTTACGTTTTCTTGTCTTGAGATGTACAGTATCAGGTCGCATAGTTGCAAGGGAAAAAAAATTGGCTTCTCAGCCTTGCTTTCGTTCTTGCTGAATGGTGGCCAATAATGATTATATTCTATTACACTTAGACAGTGCTAAATCACCTAACGTTTGATCGAATTCGGGTCGAAAATGTCGTTGTGCGTTTGATTCAAAGAAAGCACTTGAGAGTCGAGACCAAATGTGAAGGCGGTGCCTCGGCAAAACATTGTGGGCTAGGGAAAGGGAAAGGAAGGTGAGGAAGAAAGATGCACATGATGGTAGTATTTTTTATTCTGGATAATGATAGATTATATATGATAATTTTTTTCAGAAGTTGTTTGGTCCACCAATTTTTGTCATGTTCAAGGTTGATATAATATATAAATTTTTTCCCACTATAAAAGGGAGGGCAAGTTTGTCAAATTCTCTACATAAGGCCAGGTTAATTTAGTTGATCCGGGTCAACATAAAAATAAAAATAATAATTATTATAATTTTAAAACCTGACTATGAGCTTGTCTCGGGCAAGGCTCGAGTCATGGGTCGGGTTGACCATTGACCCAGGTCAACATAAGGATAAAAACGGTTATTATCATAGTTTTAAAATCTGATTTAAGATCGACTTGACACCAGGCCCGGGTTAAGTTGATCATTGAACTGGGTCAATGTAAGGATAAAAAAAAATCATTATCATAGTTTTAAAACTCGACCCGGGGGTCGACCCGAGGTCAAACTTGGGTCACGAGTCGAGTTAATCATTGACCCAAGTTAATGTAGCGATAAAAATAGTTATTATCATAGTTTAAAACTCGACTCA
>Ga0325400_1007395_pt1 | contig 10501 bp, 5 predicted proteins | sample PopdelMetagenome_2_FD_205662 | JGI IMG/M metagenome (GOLD analysis project Ga0325400, IMG submission 205662) | Populus deltoides microbial communities from Bellville, Georgia, United States - Xylem-PdKOR-R1 | ecosystem: Host-associated > Plants > Phyllosphere > Stem > Wood/Secondary xylem...
TGTTTTTTAGGAGAAGAAAAATGGGTGTTGAAATGTGGGTGTTTAATTGTGGTCCAGCGAAAAAAAATTGCAACGATAACTTTCTTCTTTAATTTGATGCACCTGGGGTTCTTTTAGTCTTTAAATGAAATATAATGGAAAATTTGTAAATACTTGGATTTTTTTTATTGATTTTTTTTGGCGCCATGTAAAGTATTAGAAACTTATAAAGTTCGGGATGTTTTCTGTAATTTTCGAAACAATGGAGGTAGAGGGTAAAATTAAGTAGACTACAATATGATCAGGTAATTTTCCAAAAAAAAAAAAACAAATCACTAAAATTGCAGAACTTTAATCCATTTAAAATACACAGGAGATCATTCATAAATCATAAGAGGATACCAATTCAATGAAAGTGCCAAGATTTTTAATCATTCAAAGGATGTATGAGATCAAAAACTTCAAACTTCAAATCAATATCCTATCAGGCACTCCTTCCATAAACCAAAATTTAAGCAGCAGGGGAAAAAATTCAACATAATCAAGCTTTGGAAACTGTTATAATCCAAGACTTTTCACCACGAGTACTAACCAGTGTTTGTTCGTGCTGGGAACACCTCATGATGTTCGAACTTAGGACCAATTTGAGCCAAATTTAATGCATCAACCTGCAAATCCTGTCATCACAAACAGAGAAACAAAAAGCATCAATAACTAACCAGCAAAGAATACCAATCATACCTTCCAAGTTAAGCCGTAACACTCAAATGCCAAAGTTTTAACCAAAAGGATATACCTGCCCTCCTTTGACGCCAAAAGTGACACAATGAGGATTCCCCATGCTAACACAAGTCACATTCCAAGTCACTCCATCCACAACCAATTCCGACTTAACAACAGCATCATTCTTATTCGCGGCCAATTTCGTCGGCACATCAGCTGCTTTAAGCACCGGCTCTCCCATATCAACCTTAACTTTCCCATCTTCTTGAATCTCAGGAACAATCAAGCCAGCACCAGTATGCACAGAAAAACTCAGTTTCTTCCCATGTAAATTCTCTAGCTCAGAAATAAACCTTGCAAAACACCGCACCCCATTTCCACACATCTCCGGCTCACTCCCATCAGAATTAAATATCCTCATTGTATAATCAGTCCCATTAATCCCTGGCAATGCAAAAATCACCCCATCTGCCCCAATCCCAAAATTCCTATCACATAACTTCGCTGCTTGCTCTGGAGTTATCTTGGGTTCACTAGAGTCCCTGTTATCAACCTGGCTCAAACAAACCAAGAAGCTTAAGAAACGCATAAAAAAGAAAAGAGAAGTTTCAATCTTTGGTTATGTTATGGAAAAGGGGATTACCAAAATGAAATCATTGCCGAGGCCGTGGTATTTGACAAAGTGAAGGTATCTGCTGCCTTCTCTTTGATCAAGAAAGGAGGTTTTTGAGGAAGGTTTCTGGGTGGCTGCTGACTCGATGCTCGTTGAGGAAACTACCAGTGGCCGAAAGTTTAGGTTTTTGAGAGAGTTCAATCGAATAATAGGGAAAGAAGTGGAAGAGAGGAAGAGTTGGGAATGAAGATTTGAGGGTTTTACAGAGAGGGATGTGGCGGCGGCGGTTGCAATGGCTTCGGCCATGGCTGCTGTGGTTTTGGAGGTTTTGGGTCGTTGGGGACAGAAGAGAGAAGAAGCGGTCACGACTCTATGCGTGTCTGACGTTTCAATGTCTTTTTTAATTCTTTGATAGGGAGGGAGGGCTCGAGAATTTTCTGTTTAATTAATTTTTTTGAAAAATATTTTTGAAAAATTTTATATTTTTAAATTTTTTTTATTTTAAATTAGTGTATTTTTTAGTATTTTTATATTATTTTAATGTATTAATGTTAAAAATAATTTTTTAAAAATAAAAAAAATATTATTTTAATGTATTTCTGAATAAAAAATATTTTGAAAAAAACCATAACTATATTTCTAAATGTTTAAAAAAAAATTATAACCTTACCCTTTAATAACAAAAAAATCAAGAAACTTTTCTATGCTACAAAAAAAATTTTATACAAGACTCATTTGTAATTTTATTCTGAGTATTTTTGTAAATTTTTACAGAGTTAAATTATTTGATTATCTTTAAAAATAAAAAATAATAATTTTGGTCATGGTATAATTAATTCGTTGCCTTTGCAACCAAAAGTTCTTAGGCTTAGTTTTATAAACATATTATTATTCATTTCACATTTATTTTTTTGCAATATTATGCAGTTTAAGTGGCAATTTGGTAATTTAATTGATAAAAATATTAAAAAATTATAAAGTTGTTGGCCGTTTAGACTATGTTTAAGAACGCGGACGCGGCTGCGGCTGCGTTTTTAAAAATTTTGAAATTTTTTTTATTAAAATTGAATATAGTTTGTATGTTTTGGATCGTTTTAATGTGCTAATATCAAAAATAATTTTTAAAAAATAAAAAAATATTATTAATATATATTTTAATATAAAAAATTATTTAAAAAATATCTGTAACCATATTGCCAAACATGGCACCAACGAATAAGCAACCCCGTTATCTCCGACGGCATATGTGGTGGCTCACTACAGAGAAAAATAGGCTTCCTTGGTCTTTTCTGCTTCATCACAATAAGGCCACTCTTTTTGGGTAGCACGTGTACCTGAATTCCATCTAGTTTGCTGGCGGTTAGCCTTTTTTTTTTTTTTTTCCCTCTTCTTTTTTCTATTTCTTGCTTACCATGCCTTGCCCTGATTTATTTACAGCAACCCTTTAATTTATTTGTTATAAAATTTTGTTTTATATTTTTTTAATTAATTCATGGAATTAAAAAAAAATGATTTTATCTTTCATCAATTTTTTATTTTTTATTGATTTTTTTTACAATTTCATCCTTATTTGTTATATTTACATATTAGATTTTATTTTTATTTTTATTTTTTTATTGCTCTTTTTTTTACACTGGCAAGTTTTTAAAATTAATATTTTTTATTTCATCTTTCAGCATTAAATTAAGCTATTAGCTCTAGGTTTAGGATTTAAGATATTGTAAATTTTAGAGATTAACCAAGGTTTAGGAGATTTGTCTAGATTCACTTGTTTTTTTAACTCAAGTTTTTCAATTTCATCCTTTAATATTTGATTTGATTGAATATTGACCTTATAATTTTATTTATCTTGCTTTATATAAGATTTTTATTTTATTTAAAAAATGATCCCCAAGTTATCTAAGGTTTTTTTATTTGTCATTTTTTTTTAGATTTAACTTCTTTTAAGGAATTTTTGTAACTAATTGCTCAATATTTGTTTTAAAAATATATCATTCAGTAAGTCACCTAGTTATTTTACATTTTTTAAAAGGTTAGGAAAAATATCCACCCTTCAGCATAACATGAGGCAAAAAATAATTTTTTAGTTTTATTTTTTAAATATTATATATTTTTTTAGTTTCATACTTTAATATTTATTTTTTGGGGAATCAGTTCCATTATTTTTTTTATTTTTTATTATTTATATAGGATTTTTTACTAATTTGAAAAATAATATAGGTTATCTTAAGTCTTTTAATTTATCATTTTATGTTAATTTTTTTAATCATATTATTAAATCAACCTAACTTAATAGATTCAGTCAAATCAATGACTCGAGTCTCAAATTTTTTTTTCTACTTTAAAAACATTGGCATCAAATGAGTTTCAAATCATGAGTTTTGCGGATTAAACACGGTTAGCCCAAGTCGATTTAGTGTGTCCTCGTCTCAATTTTTTTTTAAAAAAATATGTCATCCAGTATATCATCAACTTAATATTTTAAAAATGTTTCGTCTATATTTTTATATCAAATTTTTTACTGGCTGATATTTTTATATTTTTTCTAGGTTATAAAACAATGATCTAACTTGCGGCTTAACACAGGTAAAAAACCTAAAAAATATCAGGGAATCATTAGAGATATAATAGACTTGTTACATTTGGATTGCAACAATGTAATTATGAATTTACCTTTCCCAAAATAAACTAGTTATTAAGAATAATACAGTCTTTTAGTAAGGTTTATTAGTCATTATCACATATCAGTCTTTTTAAAATTTTTAAAACATAATAAAATAATTAAATTACTTTTAAAAACAAAAATTATTTAATTGATATCTAGAGACTTTTTTTTTCATTCTTTTTTTTCTAGTTATAATCAAGTTGATTGTGGGGCAAACAAATATATATTTTTTTAAATAAACCTAAAAAAGATGGGGATTCATTATAAACATATATTCATTACATTGCGAATTGTAACAGTGTAATTATAAATTTACCTTTCAAAAAATATCAATGAATTGGCTATTTGGGGAGGGGGGTAACAAGGTCTTTTAGTAAGGTGTATTAATCATTATTATATTGATTGGAACAACTTGGTTTTTTTAAAATTTTAAAGTACACTAAAATGACTAAATTATCTTTAAAAAAAAGGTTATTTTATTGGCATCCAAGAGTTTTTTTTTTTTTTTGTCTTTTCATGTTGATTTTGTAGTTATAATGAAGTTGACCGAGAGACAATTTATATTTTAATAAATATAAAATATAATTTAAAAATAAAAAGGATGACGCGTGCGACAACTTATAGCAACAAAAAATGACCTCGCTTTATCTTTTTGGAATTGTCTCGGCAAACCCTTCTTCCCTAGGCAGCGTGTGTAGTTTACCAACCTTCGATTTGACAATAACATCCTTCTTTTTTTTTTTTCTTTTCTTTTCTCTTACCTCTGTGTTTTTCATGCTTGACCCTCTAAATTTTCAAAACAATCTTTTAATTTATTTTTTTCTTCAAATTTAATCTATAAGTAATGGAAGAATTATGAGGTATTATAATAGCAGTAATCCTCCATTTATATAAAAGAGAGACCTACCATAAGAATTATTTACGTATCTCAATTTTGTATGTGTGGAGTATTTCCACAAAAGGACCGCATAATTCTTTACCCGAGTTGGACCATTCTTTACCACAAACTGTAACTCTGAGATCCAGACGACAAACTATAACACTAACATGGACTTGTTAAATTGATGGGCTAACCCATCTTGTTGAGCTGGTGTAGAAAGTCAGTTCGGTGAGTATGGATTAGTTTTCAGCCTGGTCAGGTGGGTTTGGTGAATCATAAGATTAGCCATTAAAGTTTTATAATTAAGGTAATATTTAAAATTATAGTAATGATTGTTTTTTTAATTATTTTTTATTTAAAAACATATTAAAATAATATATTTTTAAATTTATTTTTGATATCAGCACAACAAAATAATTTAAAATTATGTAAAAAAATTAGTTTGAAATAAAATAAAATTTCAAGAATTTTCGTTTTTTCTACTAAAATAACAAACATACTTTAAAAAACTTAGGGTGCAAGCTTGATTCTTCTTCTTCTTCTTCTTCTTCTTTTCTCCCACTTTTTTTCTTTTATTTTTTTAATTTTATTTTTTAATATTTACTTAATTTTGAATTTATCTTCATACATTGTTTACTTAATATTTAAATAAATATCTCAAGATGTAACCATAAAATGCCCAAATCCAATTTAAAGTTTTCATATGGCTTTATCAACCGAGATGTTGTTTTTTGTTAACTGCTCGGTTATTTATATGCCATCAATTGAAGATGGGTAGTTTATCTTGTGTGCTTATATTCCTTATTATTCGAAAACAAGAAACAAATGCTCTTTATATATATATATATATATATATATATATATATATATATATATATATATTTGACACACACACATATATAACCTATGATTTGGTTAACTAAATTGTCATCCTTGTAAGACCTATTTTGATTTAAAAAAAAAGTTTAGGGTAAGCTGTTTTAATTTTTTTTAAAAGAAAATAAAACAATACCATTTTGAATTGATTCGGGTTAATTTAGGTTGACCATTTAATCCGTGACTTAGAGCTTGGGCGGGTCATGGGTTGAGTTTTATAATTATGTTTTTTATATATTAAAATGATGAAAAGACTTTAAAAATCAATTTAAAATTATTTTTTAATCTAATAGTGTTTTTTATTTTATTTTATTGATAGAGTTATTTAAGTTTTGATTATTTCAACCATATTCAACTGGGGTGTGTTCAAATGTTTACTCAAAGCACAAGAGTTGACAGTCTAATAGGAGCATGAACCGCTGAAACAAAAACAAAAGAAGCACATTATATTATAGTTATAGAATACACTAAAAGGTGTGGATGAATTAAGCAGATTTACATTGTTCATACACCCATAAAATATTATGGATTTACTGTTTATTTTCTAATAATTTATTTTGTTTCTCAAAAAAATTTTAAACGATTTAATCATAATTTAAACCTAATCGTTAAAAATGAATCAAATATTGATGACGTTCCAAAGATTTCACAAAAAAAAAAAACTTAGGTCTTTAATCTTTAAAAATAACATAATTTATACAATTTAGATTCTTTTAAATTTTCAAAATTCAGTTTTAGTACAAAAGTTCATTTGTATTATTTTTCAGTCTCTGTTTAGAGAGAGGAGAGAGAGATAGGTCGCCAGATTGTAGCGACGAGAGAGAAAATTATTGTTCACACCATTTCTATCTACTAAAATAGTTTTTCTTAGTATCCACGGGTTTCATGCGATAAGAGGGGCTTGATGGTGAGTATTTTAAAAGCAATGTTGTCTAAAAAAACAGATCTAAGCCTAGAAAGCCAAAACTAGCCCGGTTTAATTTCATATTTTGGACCTTTTTTTGGGTATTTTGTGTTGATGGGTTGTTTGTAAGTATTCTAAGGATGTTGGTGAGGTGTGTTTGGAGTTGAAATGAATTAAAAAATAGTTTTCCTGGCAAAAAAAAATGTTGCCATGATTTTTCAGCCATTATTACAGTAACCAAAATATGGGCTTGCAAATAACACATCATCTACCTTGATAGACGATGTCTTATTATCCTTTTCTCTCAAGAAAATAAAGGCGAACGACATGTTATCTGCTGGTTTAAAAATAAAAAATAAAACCAAGCCTAGTCCCATGGACTTGGGCTTGAAGGCCCACCTATGTGACTGAGCTTTTCAATGATCAAACACGTTGGGCCATGGGTCCGCAAACCTGAGCTTTTTTTTGCTTTTTTTAAATTTAAATCTAAAAGAAAAAAATATTGAACCTGATTAAGTTTATGTCCCGGATCATATGTTTGATGAGTTAAGCCAAAATACTCGAGATATTCTTTTTAATATTTTTTTAATTGATATATTTTTTAATGCCTTTTTTTTTAAATAATTTGTAAATTTATGTTTCAATTAATAACCCTCCTATGTCATTTTATTTTTTGCTTATTTAACCTTTTTTGGATAAATATTTTTTTTTAATGGTGTTGTATTCATTTAATTTTTGAAAAAAATATTCTGATTCATTTATAATTTTTTTTTATCTTTGGTAGAAATAAACTTTATTTTTAAAAATAAAAAATATTTATTTTCAGATAAAGTTTCTAATATATGTAGCCATGCATAATGTTTTTTTTTCTTTTTATTTTATTCAATCAATTTAACATATGTGTGTTTATCTCTATTATAGTTTGATTGAAAAAGAATTAATTTTAATAAATAAATTGAGCAAACACAACCGGATAAATGTTCATTCTTGCAAAATTAAATATTGTAATGCATATATATATCTTTTAATTTTTTCAATTTTATTTTCAGTTATCATTAACACTAAAGCATGTGATCTTTTTACTGCAGACAAAACATTGTGTTGCATTGTTCACACATTCACATATTATTGTTAAGTTATTGTATATTTTAATATATTCACTTTAGTCCTTAAATTTTTATTTATGATGATTTGATCCTAAATTGAAGGTGAATTGCTTATGATTTCTTAGGCAAGGGCAACACAAAAAGAAGAGGGCTTTAAATAAAAAAGGTAAGGCAAAATGGGTGGTGTGTCCAAAGTTTTTTTTTTTTTAAATACACTTTGGTCTTTAAGCTTTACAGATAATTTAATTTAGGTTAATTTGAATGTCTAAGATTGAATTTTGATCTAAAACTCTATTTTCCTTATATTTTAGTTTCTAGTTAGAGAGAGAAAAGAGAAGGAATTGCTAAATTCCAATATTAGAAAGATAAAATTAGAGTTTACAATGATTATGGACACCAAAAATATCTATCTTAGTACCAAGATTGCATTCAGTGAGAGAGGGTTCCACCTAGGTGTATTTAAACCTTAAAATTGCCTAAAAAATTATATCTAAGCTTGAGAAGAGTTTTTATTTTTGGTTGATTTCAAGTTTTTCTGTGGTTTTTTTTATGGAAATTTATAAGTATATCCAGGTGTTTACAGTTTTTTCTAGGTATTTCAAGTTAAAATTGGGGTTTCTATGCAAAAAAACAAGAATCTTGATTTTCTGGTCGCCATAGTGGCCAAAATCTAGGTAATTCCAGATAACGTGTCATCTATTTTTATATATAAAAAAATTGAGGCGAACTACACCCTATCAGCTTTTTAAAAAAAAATTAAAGGCCTATAAGCAGACCCTTTACTCATGGGCCAGGCGCTTGGCCTAGCTTACCATGTTCTTTTTTTATTATTGTTTTTTGTTTTTAATTAATACCTTTTTATATTTTTTTCTAAATAATTCTAAATCTATATTTTAATTAATACCCCTCTTTGTGAATTTTTTTATGTTTATTTGGCCTTTTTTTAAGTACTAATTATTTATAATTATATTATGTGTATTTAAGTTTTTAAGATGTTAATATGATTCCCATATATATATATATATATATGTTTCGTAACGTTTCTGTACTGTTCAGAATCTGCAACCGCAGTTGCCCCTGTGTACATCCATAAAGAGTTAAGAAACCAGGCCAGCCTGTTCTGCTTTAGACCTGCATTTCACTTGACTGAAACATCGCCTTTCACAAAAAAAGAAGAAAAAAAGCACTGAAACATTTGATCATACCCTTGTTAGCCCATGTTTTTCCACGATCGTGGGGCCTGGCCTTAAATCTTTACGTCAAATTGTTTCTTTCAAAAGCTACCTAATCCTGTCACAACACACAGTACTGGACTCGTTAGAGTTTTATCTTCTTTTGATATGTTTTTACTGCCAATCTTTGTTCTTATTGTTTTCTTTTACATGTGTTAATGTTCAAACATGTTGATTATACACTTTACAGTAAAAATATTTTCGAAATGTATCTACTTGTATGCCATTCATCAAACAAATCAACACTAGAATTCGATCTGGAGATTGAGATTTCGAGGTTGAACCAATCAAAATTATTAAACTCATTCTGGGTCGTAAATATAACAAGTCAATTTCGTTAAAAACCTGGCTCGGGCTAGATGGCGAGTGGAGCCGGGTTGAATAATCTTGGAAATGAATATTATCATCATTGCTAGCCAAGACAAACAGGCCTCTCAGGGCCAGGAGCTTAATCAGTCTAGTCAAAATCAGTGGATAAACTCTCCTTTATCTATGCTAATTGTTCATTGTTACGATATCCATCACGCTGCAGTGTCACATACATCAATGTTTAGACTGATGTGGGGGTTGACAAAAGGGAAAGCAAGATCTTGAGTGGACTGGAAAAGCTAGCTGCTCGCAGATGTTATTTCAGTAGAGCAAGTAAGGATAATAATGATAATAAGGGTTTTCTATCCACCTACCCCAGACGTAAAAGCCGGATCCACTCGTGCTTTTGCTGCTGCTTCTTGTCTTCCGTCCCTGTCACAGTCTCTCTGGGTTAGCTTTGTTTTCAGTTTTCTTTCTTTCCATGAAACTTCATTAGGACAGATCAGTTTCATCCATGTACCAACCCGAAATATGTCGAGTAAAAAAGCTCTTTAGGGTTCCTCTTTGCCAACAAAATTGCTTCTCCCAACTCAACGGGTTAGATTTATAAGACGTGACTTTGCCGCCATCACAGGGGAGACTAGCTAGAATGGCCTTTTAGGGCACAAACAATTTGTTGGCTTGGGTTTAGATTGGGCCGGATATGATGGTACAACCTCAAAAACCAAATTCCTTCTAACCATTCCAAAAATTTCAATTCCTGACGATTATTATATACAATTATTAAAATATATCGGTTTATAATAGAATAAACTGATGTAGAACCAACAACTCTAAAAAAATATAAGACTTCTCGATAGAAAATATAAAAATCCCTATACTAAAAAAGCTATCATACTTAAATGGTGAAATGAATACCATATTTAACACATTTAACACGTATAATAGTAAAGATCTTGAAATTTAGAACTCGTAGGATTAGTTAAGATACACGCAAGTTGATCCGGATACTCCACATAACTTAAAAATAAATAAATAAATAAATAAATAAATAAAAAGATCATGAAACTCGCTCTCTTATCTAATTTATTTTTCCTATAACAATAACACATATATTATTATTATTATTATACTCTTAGTCGGTTTATTGTTTGTACAGATTTTGTGTGTGTATAAATTTGAAATATGATCATTAATAGAAACTTGTTATAGAA
>Ga0325400_1007397_pt1 | contig 10500 bp, 12 predicted proteins | sample PopdelMetagenome_2_FD_205662 | JGI IMG/M metagenome (GOLD analysis project Ga0325400, IMG submission 205662) | Populus deltoides microbial communities from Bellville, Georgia, United States - Xylem-PdKOR-R1 | ecosystem: Host-associated > Plants > Phyllosphere > Stem > Wood/Secondary xylem...
AGTGCTGGAGGCCGATCACAGCTCGACCCCCTGGCCGACGGTGGGCTGCGTCTTGACCACGGCATCCTCCGGCCGGCGCATGTTCTGCTGCCATACCTTCTGCCCGCGCACCCCGCCACGCGCGCGGTGCGTCAGCACGATCGCGCCGATCAGCGCCACCAGCAGTACGAGGCCCGCGCCCTCGAAGATGTAGAGGTAGCGCGTGTAGATGAGGATGCCGAGCGCCTGGATGTTGGGCACGGCCTCCGGGGTCGGCGCAATGCGGTTCAACTCGATGCCGCCCGTGCCAGCCGCCTGCCCCGCGACGATGATCTCGCCCGCCAATACCGCCACCAAGACGAGCCCGAACGGCAGGTAGCGCGCGAAGCCCGCGCGCACCTCGGCGAAGTCGATGTCGAGCATCATCACCACGAACAGGAACAGCACCGCGACCGCGCCGACATAGACGATCACCAGCAGCATGGCGATGAACTCGGCCCCCACCAGCACCATGAGGCCGGCCGCGTTGAAGAAGGCCAGGATCAGCCACATCACCGAGTGGACCGGGTTGCGCGCAGTCACGCACAGCACGCCCGACAGCACGGTGATGCAGGCGAACAGGTAGAAGGCGAGCGTGGCGATCACGGGCAGGGCAGGCTCCGGCGGAGAGTTGGGCGGCGCTTAACGATAGGGTGCGTCGGCGGCAAGGTTCGCCGCCAGCGTCCGCTCCCAGCGGTCGCCATTGGCGAGCAGCTTGGCCTTGTCGTAGATCAGCTCTTCGCGGGTCTCGGTCGAGAATTCGAGGTTGGGCCCCTCCACCACGGCGTCCACCGGGCAGGCTTCCTGGCAGAAGCCGCAATAGATGCACTTGGTCATGTCGATGTCGTAGCGCGTGGTGCGGCGGCTGCCGTCGTCGCGCGGCTCGGCCTCGATCGTGATCGCCTGCGCGGGGCACACCGCCTCGCACAGCTTGCACGCGATGCAGCGCTCCTCGCCGTTCGGGTAGCGGCGCAAGGCATGCTCGCCGCGGAAGCGGGGCGAGATCGGGTTCTTCTCGAACGGATAGTTGATCGTCGCCTTGGGCTTGAAGAAGTATTGCAGCGTCTTGGCGTGCGCCTTGACGAACTCCCACAGCGTGAACGACTTGACGTAATAAGCGAGGTTCATGGGTGCATCCCGTAGCGGGTGAGCATCAGGTAGCCGGAGATCAGGAAAACCCAGATCAGCGACAGCGGCAGGAAGATCTTCCAACCCAGCCGCATCAGCTGGTCGTAGCGGTAGCGCGGCACCGTCGCCTTGACCCAGGAGAAGATGAAGAAGAAGGCCAGGATCTTGGCGAACAGCCAGATGATGCCCGGAACGTGGTACAGGAAGGGGATGTCGAGCGGTGGCAGCCACCCGCCCCAGAAGAGCGTGGCATTGAGCGCGCACATGAGCAGCACGTTGCCATACTCACCGAGCCAGAACAGCGCGAAGCTCATCGAGCTGTACTCGGTCTGGAAACCCGCGACGATCTCGCTCTCCGCCTCCGTCAGGTCGAACGGCGCGCGCTGCGTCTCGGCCATCGAGGAGATCAGGAACACCACCGACATGGGAAACAGCAGCGGGTTGAAGCCGTAGAAGTTGACGAGGTGGAAGATGTGCCCGCGCTGTCCCTCGACGATGGCGTTCAAGTTGAAGCTGCCCGTCCACAGCACGACCGAGATCAGCACGAAGCCGATCGACACCTCGTAGCTGACCATCTGCGCGGCCGCGCGAATGGCGGAATAGAAGGGATATTTGGAGTTGGACGCCCAGCCCGACAGGATCACGCCGTAGACGCCCATCGAGCTGATCGCGAGCAGGTAGAGCAGGCCTACGTTGATGTTGGCCAGCACCGCCTTGGGCCCGAACGGGATCACCGCCCATGCGGCCAGCGCTACGGTGAAGGTGATGATTGGGGCGATCAGGAATAGCCCGCGATTGGCCGCGGACGGGATGATCGTCTCCTGCAGGAACACCTTCAGCCCGTCGGCGAAGCTCTGCAGCAGGCCGAACGGCCCGACCACGTTGGGCCCGCGGCGGAGCGCCATCGCCGCCCAGATCTTGCGGTCGGCATAGATGATCATGGCGACGGCCAGCATCAGCGGCAGCGCGATCACCAGGATGTCGATCAAAGTGGCGACGAACCAGGCCCCGCCATAAGGCAGGATGGGTGTGAACCAGCGGATCATTCGGCCGCCTCCGCATAGGTGCCGTGCACCAGTTCCTCGGAGCAGCGGTGCATCGTGTCGCTGGCGCGCGCGATGGCGTTGGTCAGGTAGAAGTCCTCGATCGGGTAGGTCACCGGCCCACTCGCGGTCGACGCGTCCACCTGCGGCACCGCCCAGTCGAACCGCGCCAGCTCGCCGATGTGGCCGAGCGCCGGCACGTCGGCGACCATGCGCGCCCGCAGCTGGTCGAGCGTGTCGAACGGCAGCGTGTGGCCGAGCACGTCGGACAGCGCGCGGAAGATCGCCCAATCCTCGCGCGCATCGCCCGGCGGGAACACCGCGCGGTCGCCACGCTGGACGCGTCCCTCCAGGTTGACGTAGGTGCCGCTCTTCTCGGCATAGCTCGCCGCCGGCAGAATTATGTCCGCCTGGGCCGCGCCCTTGTCGCCATGGTGGCCGACATAGACCTTGGTGGCGTGCGCGAAGCGATCGCCCGCCACCTCGTCCGCGCCGAGCAGGAAAACGAGCTTGGGCGTCGCGTCCGCCACCGCGGCGATGCCGCCGCTGCGCGCATAGCCCAGCATCAACCCGCCCATGCGGCTCGCCGCCATGTGCAGCACGTTGAAGCCGTTCCACTCGCCCTTGATGAGGCCCAGCGTCTCGACGAGCCCAAGCGCCGCGCCGAACCCCTTGTTGAGCGCGCCGCCGCCGACGATCACCGCCGGCCGCTGACTCTTTCCGAACCGCTCGGTCACCGCGTCGGGCAGCTTGGCCAGCAGCGACAGGTCGTCGCCCAGCCATTCCACCGGATAGGTGAGGTCGATCCGCTCGCCGATCGCGAACACGCGCGCGCCGCGCTTCACCGCCTTGCGGATGCGCGTGTTGACCAGCGGCGCTTCCCAGCGCGGGTTGGTGCCGACCAGCAGGATCGCGTCCGCCGTCGCGATGCCGGCGATGGTGGAGTTGAAGTTGACCGCGCCCAGGCTCGATGTGTCGTAGGCGAGGCCGGTCTGCCGTCCCTCCAGCAGGTCGGAGCCAAGCGCCGCGAGCAGCGCCTTGGCCGCATACATCGTCTCGCAATCGACCAAGTCGCCCGCGATCGCCGCCACGCTGGCGCCGGCGTTCACTGCGCGAATGACCTCGAACGCCTCGCCCCATGTCGCCGGCTGGAGCTTGCCGTTCACCCGCACATAGGGCTTGTCCAGCCGCCGCCGCACGAGCCCGTCGATCGCATGGCGCGTCTTGTCCGACGCCCACTCCTCGTTCACGTCCTCGTTGACGCGCGGCAGGCAGCGCAGCACCTGGCGCCCACGGCTGTCGAGCCGGATGTTGGTGCCGACCGCGTCCATCACGTCGATGGCGAGCGTCTTGTTCAGCTCCCACGGCCGCGCCTCATAGGCATAGGGCTTGGAGGTGAGCGCGCCGACCGGGCACAGGTCGACCACGTTGCCCGACAGTTCGGAGGTCACCGCCTGTTCGAGATAGGTGGTGATCTGCATGTTCTCGCCGCGGTAGAGCGCGCCGATCTCCTCCGCGCCTGCTACTTCTTCGGCGAAGCGGATGCAGCGCGTGCACTGGATGCAGCGCGTCATGATCGTCTTGACGATCGGGCCCATATATTTCTCGGTCACCGCCCGCTTGTGCTCGTGGTAGCGGGTGTGGCCCTTGCCGTAGGCGATCGACTGGTCCTGCAGGTCGCACTCGCCGCCCTGGTCGCAGATCGGGCAATCGAGCGGGTGGTTGATGAGCAGGAACTCCATCACACCCTCCCGCGCCTTCTTGACCATGGGGGTGTTGGTGAACACCTCCTGCTTGTCGGCGGCGGGCAGCGCGCACGACGCCTGCGGCTTGGGCGGCCCGGGCTTCACCTCGACCAGGCACATGCGGCAATTGCCGGCGATCGACAGCCGCTCATGGTAGCAGAAGCGCGGCACTTCCTTGCCTGCGGCCTCGCACGCCTGGAGGATGGTGGCCCCCTGCGGCACCTCCACCTCGGTTCCGTCGACGGTGAGCTTGGGCATCTACTTGACCTTGACGAGCGCGAAGTTGGGGCGGTCGGGCGGCAGGATCAGGCGTTCGTTGCGCGGATCGATTAGCACGTCCATCGACTGCATGGGAATGGCGCCGAGCAGCACCTCGTTGCCGATGACGGCGGCGGTGGTGGTGGTCCGCCGGCCTTGGAAGAAGATGCGCACGGGCTCGACCATGTCGACCTCCTGCGTGCTACCGCCCGCCAGTTCGGCGGTGCGCGTCTCATAGGCTTCGAGCGCGAGTTCGTGCCGCACCCGCTCGGGGATGCACAATTCGGACGCGCCGGAGTCGACCAATGCCTCGACCTCCACTGGCGACAGGTCCGGGCGGAGCGCGTTGCTGAGCTGGATGCGGGCGTGAACGAGGCCCACGTCTACTCCGCCGCCTCCGCATAGGCCGGTTCTTCCGTCTTGCGCTCCGCAATGCGCCGCTCGATCTCCGGCCGGAAGTTCTTGATCAGGCCCTGGATCGGCCACGCGGCGGCGTCGCCCAGCGCGCAGATGGTGTGACCCTCCACCTGCTTGGTGACTTCCTGGAGGAGGTCGATCTCGTGATATTCGGCCTCGCCCGTACGCATGCGCTCCATCATGCGCCACATCCACCCGGTGCCCTCGCGGCAGGGCGTGCACTGACCGCAGCTTTCATGCTTGTAGAAGTAGGAAATGCGGCTGATCGCGCGGACGATATCGGTGGACTTGTCCATCACGATCACCGCCGCGGTGCCGAGACCCGAGCCCACGTCCTTCAGGCCGTCGAAATCCATCGGCGCGTCGATGATCGCTTCCGCGCGCACCAGCGGCACGGACGAGCCGCCGGGGATCACCGCCAGGAGATTGTCCCAGCCGCCGCGGATGCCGCCCGCATGCGTCTCGATCAGCTCGCGGAAGGAGAGACCCATCGCGTCCTCGACCACGCACGGCCGGTTCACATGGCCGCTGATCTGGAAGAGCTTGGTGCCCTCATTCTTAGGCCGGCCGATGCCGGCGAACCATGCCGCGCCACGACGTAAGATGGTGGGCGCGACGGCGATCGACTCGACGTTGTTGACCGTGGTGGGGCAGCCGAACAGGCCGACGCCCGCCGGAAAGGGCGGCTTAAGCCGGGGCTGGCCCTTCTTGCCCTCCAGGCTTTCCAGCATCGCGGTCTCTTCGCCGCAGATGTAGGCGCCCGCACCCCGGTGGACGAACACGTCGAAGTCGTAGCCCGAGCCCGCCGCATTCTTGCCCAGCAGCCCCTTGTCGTAGGCCTGCGCCACGGCCGCGAACAGCCGCTCCGCCTCGCGGATATATTCGCCGCGGATGTAGATATAGGCCGCACGCGCCCGCATCGCGAAGCCCGCCACCAGCGCGCCTTCCAAGAGCTTATGCGGATCGTGGCGGATGATCTCGCGATCCTTGCACGACCCCGGCTCGCTCTCGTCCGCGTTGATGACGAGGAAGCTCGGCTTACCCGGCTTGCTCTCCTTCGGCATGAAGCTCCACTTCATGCCGGTCGGGAAGCCCGCACCGCCGCGGCCGCGCAGGCCCGACGCCTTGATCACGTCGATGATCGCATCCGGCCCCGCCGCCAGCAGCGCCTTGGTGTCGTCCCAATCGCCGCGCGCGAGTGCGCCTTCCAGCCCCCAATCCTGGAAGCCGTACAGGTTGGTGAAGATGCGATCCTTGTCGTCGAGCATCAGCGCGTTTCCACGTTACGGGCGGTTCCCATTACCAGCGCTCCCGATAGTCGACATTGGCGTCGACCATCTCCTTGAGCGTGGTCGGCCCACTTTCGGGACAGCTTACCTGACGCCCCGTCTGCGGGCCGGCGGGTGGGGCCTCGCCACGCGCGAGCGCGTCGAGCAGCGCCGCCGTCCGCTCGTAATCGAGGTCTTCGTAATTGTCGTCGTTGATCTGCACCATCGGCGCGTTGGCGCACGCGCCCAGGCACTCGACCTCCGTCAGCGTGAACAGGCCGTCGGGCGTGGTGCCGCCCTTCTTCATGCCCCGGTCGGTGCACGCGCGCAGTACGTCATCGGAGCCGCGCAGCAGGCACGGCGTAGTGCCACACACCTGCACGTGGTGCCGGCCGACCGGCGCCATGTTGTACATGGTGTAGAAGGAGACGACCTCCAGCGCGCGAATGTACGGCATGTCCACCGCCTTGGCGCAAAACTCGATCACGGGCACGGGCAGCCAGCCCTGCGTGTCCGTCTCCGCGCCGACCTGCCGCTGGGCGAGGTCGAGCAGCGGCATGATCGCCGAATGCTCGCGGCCCTTCGGATAGCGCGCGATGATGATGCGCGCCTGCTCGGCATTGGCCTCGGTCCAGGCGAAGTTGCCCCAGCGGGCGCGGGTTTCGGCCTCGTCGGGGATGTGCGCTGCGTCAGCCATCTACTTGATCCGGTGCCCGTGGCGCACGACGTAGGCCACCCACAAAGCGGTGACGCCGACAACAATCGGCATGCCGAGTCCGGATGCCAGCTGTGCCGCACCGAACGCCGCCAAGGCGATCGCCAGAGCGACCGCCACATGGACCCACAAGGGGCCGATCGCGCCGCTCACCGGTCGCACTCCCCGAACACCACGTCGATCGCGGAGAGGACGGCAGTGGTGTCGGCCAGCATGTGGCCCTTCATCATGAAGTCCATCGCCTGGAGGTGGCTGAACGCGGTCGGGCGGATCTTGCAGCGATAGGGCTTGTTGGTGCCGTCCGCGACGAGGAACACGCCGAACTCGCCCTTGGGGCTCTCGGTCGCGACATAGACCTCGCCCTCGGGCACGTGAAAGCCCTCGGTGTAGAGCTTGAAGTGGTGGATCAGAGCTTCCATCGACTGCTTCATCTCGCCGCGCTTGGGCGGCACCACCTTGCGGTCGAGGCTGGCAATGGGGCCTTCCGGCAGCTCGGCCAGGCACTGCTTGATGATCCGCATCGACTGGCGGACCTCCTCCACGCGCACCATGAAGCGGTCGTAGCAATCGCCCTTGGTGCCGACCGGCACGTCGAAGTCCATGCGGTCGTAGACGTCGTAGGGCTGGCTCTTGCGGATGTCCCAGGGGATGCCCGCCGCGCGGATCATCGGGCCGGAGAAGCCCCAGGCGATCGCGTCGTCACGGCTGACGAGGCCGATGTCGACGTTGCGCTGCTTGAAGATGCGGTTGTCCGCGACGAGGCTGATCGCATCCTCGAACAGCTTAGGGAAACGCACGTCCAGCCAGTCGCCGATATCGGTCAACAGCTTGAGCGGCACATCCTGGTGCACGCCGCCGGGGCGGAACCACGCCATGTGCATGCGCGCGCCCGACGCACGCTCGAAGAAGCCGTACGTGTCCTCACGCAGCTCGAACAGCCACAGGTTGGGCGTCATCGCGCCCACGTCCATGACGTGGCTGCCGAGGTTGAGCAGGTGGTTGCCGATGCGCGTCAGCTCGGCGAACAGCACGCGAAGGTATTGCGCGCGAAGCGGCACCTCCAGCCCCAGCAGCTTCTCGATCGCGAGCACATAGGTGTGCTCCATGCAGAGCGGCGAGCAGTAATCCAGCCGGTCGAAATAGGGCAGCGCCTGCAGATAAGTCTTGTGCTCGATCAGCTTCTCGGTGCCGCGGTGGAGCAGACCGACGTGCGGATCGACGCGCTCGACCAGCTCGCCGTCCAGCTCCATGACGAGGCGCAGCACGCCGTGCGCGGCCGGGTGCTGGGGTCCGAAGTTGATGGTGTAGTTCTGCGCCTCGAAGTCGCCGGGCGTGGGCTTGCGCGCGTCAAGCCCGCCGCCGTCGGCGGGCACGGGCCCGTGTGGGTTGGGCGTTTCGGGCAGGACGCCCGCGGTGTCGCCATAGCCGATCGTAACGGTGCGTGTGCTCATCGCTTGATCTCGTCCGCCTTGAGCGGGGTCTGCGCGCCGGGCGATTCCGGTACGCGCGCCTTCTCGTCGCCGGGCAGCTGATATTCGGCGCCCTCCCAGGGCGAGAGGAAGTCGAAGTTGCGCATGTCCTGGGCGAGCTTGACGGGCCCATAGACCACGCGCTTCTCGTCCTCCGAATAGCGCATCTCGACGAAGCCCGTCAGCGGGAAGTCCTTGCGCAGCGGGTGGCCGGAGAAGCCGTAGTCGGTCAGGATGCGCCTGAGGTCGGGATTGCCGTCGAACAGCACGCCCAACAGGTCATAGACCTCGCGCTCCAGCCAGCCCGCATTCGGCCACAGCGACGTGACGGACGGCACGGGGTTCGCCTCGTCCGTTGCGACATGCACGCGGATGCGATGGTTGCGCGTGAGCGAGAGCAGGCAATAGACCACCTCAAACCGCTCGGGGCGGTCGGGATAATCCACGCCCGCAATCTCCATGAGCTGCTGATAGCCCATGTCGTCGCGCAGCGCCTGGAGCGCGCCCACGATCTCCGCGCGCGCGACGTCCAGCCGTACCTCGCCGACCTTGTCCGACGCGCCGTTGAGCCGCGTGCCAAGCAAGCGTTCCGCCTCCGCGATCACGCCGTCGTTGGACGCGTACCTGGGATAGGGCGCGCTCACCGCTCGATCGAGCCCACGCGGCGGATCTTCCGCTGCAGCTGCATAATGCCGTAGAGCAAAGCCTCCGCAGTGGGCGGGCAGCCTGGCACGTAGATGTCGACGGGCACGATCCGGTCGCAGCCGCGCACCACTGAATAGCTGTAATGGTAATAGCCGCCGCCATTGGCGCACGAGCCCATCGAGATGACGTATTTGGGTTCCGACATCTGGTCGTAGACCTTGCGGAGCGCGGGCGCCATCTTGTTGCACAAGGTGCCCGCGACGATCATCACGTCCGACTGGCGCGGGCTCGCGCGCGGTGCCGCGCCGAACCGTTCGAGGTCGTAGCGCGGCATGTTGACGTGGATCATCTCCACCGCGCAGCAGGCGAGCCCGAACGTCATCCACCACAGCGAGCCGGTGCGCGCCCATTGGAACAGCTCCTCGGCCGAGGTGACCAGGAAACCCTTGTCCTGGACCTCGCCCGACAGATCGGCGAAGAAGCCGGCGTCCGGCTCCTTCCCCTCGGGCGGGAACGCGTCGAGCGCGGTTGGCAGGATCACTCCCATTCCAGCGCCCCCTTCTTCCAGGCGTAAGCGAAGCCGATCGCAAGCTCGACCAGGAACACCATCATTGCCGCCCAGCCGGCGAAGCCGATGCCGCCCAGCGCCACCGCCCATGGATAGAGGAAGGCCGCCTCCAGGTCGAACACGATGAACAGGATAGCGACAAGATAGAAGCGCACGTCGAACTGCGCGCGGCTATCCTCAAACGCGGGAAAGCCGCACTCATATTCCGCGAGCTTGTCGGCATTGGGCTTGGCCGTCCCCGTCAGGCGCGAGGCCGCGATGGGCAGGAACACGAAGGCGGCGGACAGCACCACCGCCACGGCCAGGAACAACAGGATGGGCAGGTAGCCGGCGGCGACCGATGCCATGGGCGAACTCCGAATGGGGGACGCGGCGGGGCGTCCGTCACGGACTGGTCACCTAGGCGTGCGGCCGGGGAGAGGCAAGGTTCGCCCTCCGTGAGAATGACTCGCAAGGGCTCGCGGGTAGCGTGGTTTACCGGGGGCGGAGCGCGCCCGCCACCAGCCTGAGCAGCCTGGAGTGGAGCCCGTCGCTCGCCGCCAGGAACTCGTTCCGGTCCATCGGCCGGTCGCCACCGCGGAAATCGGTGACGAAGCCGCCTGCCTCGCGCACCAGCAGCACGCCCGCCGCGACGTCCCAGGGCTTGAGGTCGCTCTCCCAGAAGGCGTCGAAGCGGCCCGCCGCCACCCAGGCGAGGTCGAGCGCCGCCGACCCGTAGCGGCGGATGCCCGCCACCTCCGGCCCGATCGCGGCGAAGATCTTGCCCCATTGCGCGAAGTCGCCATGGCCGAGGAACGGGATACCCGTCGCCACCAGCGCCTCCGTCAGGTCGCGCCGGCCGGACACGCGCAGCCGCTTGTCCTGCAGCCACGCGCCGCGCCCCTTCTCCGCCCAGAAGCTCTCGTCGGTGAGCGGCTGGTAGATGAGCGCCTGCGTCACTTCGCTGCCGCCGCCGGGCCTGGGCTCCTCGACCGCGATCGAGATGGCGAAATGCGGGATGCCGTGGAGGAAGTTGGAGGTGCCGTCCAAGGGATCGACCACCCAGCGCGGCTTGTTGGGATCGCCCTCGCGCGTGCCGCCCTCCTCGCCCACGAAGCCCCAGTCGGGACGCGCCTTCTTCAGCTCCTCGTAGAGCGTCTGCTCGGCCGCCTGATCGGCCTGGCTGACGAAGTCCGCCGGACCCTTGCGGCTGACCTGGAGGTGCTGGACCTCGCCGAAGTCGCGGC
>Ga0325400_1007402_pt1 | contig 10498 bp, 4 predicted proteins | sample PopdelMetagenome_2_FD_205662 | JGI IMG/M metagenome (GOLD analysis project Ga0325400, IMG submission 205662) | Populus deltoides microbial communities from Bellville, Georgia, United States - Xylem-PdKOR-R1 | ecosystem: Host-associated > Plants > Phyllosphere > Stem > Wood/Secondary xylem...
TCACCTCCTGCGCGACGACGCCGAAGCCGCGGCCCGCCTCGCCCGCGCGCGCCGCCTCGATCGCGGCGTTGAGCGCGAGCAGCTTGGTCTGCGCCGCGATCGCCTCGGAGCGGTCGGCGTGCGCGCGCACCTCGGTGCTGAGCGATCCTAACAGCGAACGGATGCGACGCGGCATGGTTATTCCCAGGTGGAGCGAGCGGTATAGGCGAAGAGCGTGAACTCGGGGTAACTCACCTGTGTCAAGCGCCAGGGCCGCTGGCAACGCCGCCTTGGGCGCTTCGTCAGATCGTCTCAGGCGCAGCGCCCACGTGCTACTTGCGCAGCATTGATCATACTTAATTAGTATAATGTGAGAGAACGTTCACATCATAGCTGTTCTCGCAGCGCTTTGCTGCTTGACAGTGCGAGGACTTCCACAGATTAAATCAATTTGATTGACGTATCGCCGAAGAGCGCGTCCGCTAAGGAGGGGATTTATGAAGGGGCTCAATGGGTTGAACGCGAGCCGCGCGAAGCTGCTCGCCGCCGTGTCGCTGGTCGGGCTGCTCGGTCTACCGCTGGACGCACTGGCGCAGGCCGGCGCCGGCACCGCTACCGGGGACGCGGCGACGACCGATCCCGACCGCGTCGCGGCGCCTGACCAGGCCGGCGAGGAGCCCGCCGACATCGTCGTCACCGGCATCCGCGCCTCGCAGGCGCGCGCGATCGAGGTGAAGCGCAACGCCGACAGCGTGGTCGAGGCGATCAGCGCGCAGGACATCGGCAAGCTGCCCGATGTCACCATCTCCGACTCGCTCCAGCGCATCCCGGGCGTGCAGATCCGCCGCGACGCGGGTGAGGGCGCCGCGGTCAACATCCGCGGCCTGCCGCAGGTGACCACCCTGCTCAACGGCGAGCAGTTTCTCGGCGCCAACTCGGTGACCACGGTACAGCCGAACTTCACCGACATCCCGTCGCAGCTCTTCTCGGGCGCGACCGTGTTCAAGTCGCCGACCGCCTCGCTCCAGCAGGCCGGCCTCACCGGCACGATCGACCTGCTGACGCGGCGTCCGTTCGACCTCAAGCAGGGCCTGACCTTCTCAGCCGCAGGCGAGGGTCAGTATGGCGACAAGACCGAGAAGTGGAACCCGTCGTTCAACGGGCTGGTCGCCTATCACGGTGACCGCGTCGGGCTGCTGGTGTCGGCGTCGTACAGCGACCTGACGCTCGCGAACAGCTTCCGCGGCGTGCAGGATTATGGCGTATCACTGCGCAACGAGTCGGGCAGTGCCACCAATCAGGGCGACTTCGCGGTCGGCAACAACGGCGTCAGCCGTGGCACGCCGGTGCGCGACGCGAGCGGCAACATCACCGGCTATGACGTCAACGGTGACGGCGACGCCAACGACGCCTTCATCACGCCGCAGTCGCACACCGCGTGGAACCGCATCACCGATCGCCAGCGCTTCGGCGCCAACGCGTCCTTCCAGTTCGAGATCAACGACGCGCTGCGGCTGACCGCCGACGGCTTCTACACGCGCCAGACGCAGTACGATCGCACCGCCGGCTTCCAATTCCAGAACATCGACTGGTTGTCGTCGCCCTTCTCGCCGACCAAGTCGCGCGACACCGGCGCGACCTCGGGCGGCTACAACGTCAACACGGTCCAGCAATATACCTACTCGCTGCCGAGCTTCGACAGCTACTCGGAGACCTTCCGCACCAAGAGCGAGTCGCAGAATTACAACGTGCAGCTCGATTGGAAGCCGAGCGATACGTTCAAGGCGACCGTGCGCGGCATCTACGGCAAGGCCAACCGGGACCGCGACCAGTCGTACACGCAGTTCAGCCTGACCAACGGCCGCCAGTGGGGCTATCAGGCCGACGGATCGAAGCGCACCGAGGGCGTCGCCAACGGCGGCCTCGGCAATTATCCCGCCTCGGTCGGCGGCGACCGCACCTTCAACCCGACCGGCTATCAGGTCTACAGCGACACCGCGACGGTCGATTATTCCAGCGGGGCGCCGGTATTCGGCTTCTCGCCCGGCTTCCTCGCCCAGGCGGGTGACGCTTCGCGCTACGGCCTGAAGACGGTCTCGTCAGAAGGCAACGTCTACCAGAAGGGTGACATCTGGGCGCTGCGCGCCGATGCCGAGTGGCAGGCGAACGACCAGCTGAAGGTCGCGTTCGGCGGACGCTATGGCGAGCGCAGCGTCAACCAGTTCACCTTCGATCGGGTCTCGCCGATCTATGCCGGCAACACCGACAATCCGGCGAACCCGGCGGCGGGCTGCCTGGTCAAGTGGAAGGCGTTCGACGTCAACCTCGATGACAAATCGTGCCCGGTCTATGACGCGCAGGGTCGCGGCTACACCGCGGGGCTGACGCGACAGGCGACCGATCCGATCTTCGCCGGGCAGATCAAGCAGTACCAGCTGCCGGCGGCGGGCGCGCCGACGCTCTGGGCGCTCGATCCCAAGGCGATGGACGATAGCGAGTCCTGGCAGAACAAATTCTATCCGGGCAGCCAGAACCTCATCAACCCGGCGCTGTCGTTCGACGTGCGCACGCGCCAGATTTCCGGCTATGCGCAGGTGTCGGGCGAGGGCGAGCTGCTCGGCATGCCGTTCCGCGCCAACGGCGGCCTGCAAGTGGTGAGCACGCGTCTCAACGTTCGGCAGAACATCGTCGGCGCGCCGCAGCCGTACGGGGTGTCGGGGGTCGACGCCGGCGACGTGCGCACCGAGCGCCAGTTCACCGATTTCCTGCCGTCGATCAACGTCGCCTTCGACGTCACGGACAAGCTGCGCGCCCGCGCGGCCTTCTCGAAGACGATGACGCTCCTCGACTTCCAGCAATGGGGTGGTGGCCTCAACGTCAATTACGCGATCAACACCGCCACCAACCTGTTCGAGGCGCGAACCGCCGACTCGCTCGGCAATCCGAACCTCAACCCGTGGCGCGCCACCAACGTCGAGGGCAGCCTCGAATATTACACGGGCCGGTCGAGCCTGATCGCGGCGGGCGCTTTCTACATTGCGGTCGACAGCTTCATCGATCGCACCACCGAGCTGCGCAGCGACATTCCCGACAATGACGGCGTGATCCGCCGCCAGGTCGTCACCAACACCTTCCGCCAGGGTGAGGGTGGGACGCTCAAGGGTGTCGAGCTCTCGGCGCGCCAGTCGCTCGCCGACTACGGCGTCAACGGGCTGTTCGGCGGCTTCGGCGTCGACGCCAACTACACGCTGTCGCTGGGCGACGCAGGTCTGGTCGACCTGGCCGGCAACAACCAGCCGTTCCAGGACAATTCGAAGCATCAGATCAACGCCGCGCTGTGGTTCGAGAAGTACGGGTTGCAGGCGCGCGTTGCCTACAACTACCGCTCGAAGCGACTGGTGTCGTCCAACTATGGCGGCATCGACGGCCTCGCCCAGTATCAGCAGCCGACCAATTATCTCGACGCCTCGATCTCCTATGACGTGACGCCGTTCCTTACCCTCTACGGTCAGGCCTCCAACCTGACCGCGGAGACCGAGCGCTACTATCTCACCTGGCCCGATCAGGTGCTGTACGAGAACATCTACGAGCGGCGCTTCATCGCCGGCGCGCGCGTCCGCTTCTGATCGCCCTGGTCACCGCTCCCGCCCTCGGGCAGGAGCGGTGGGGGGGAGGGACGCATCATGACGCAGGCACCGATCCGCTCGATCACGATCGTCGGCGGCGGCACCGCCGGCTGGATGGCGGCGACCTGGCTGGCGCGCCGCTTCGCGCATCTCGGGCTCGCCATCACCGTCGTCGAGAGCGCCGCGATCGGCACGGTCGGCGTCGGCGAGGCGACCGTGCCCGCGATCCGCGACTTCCTCGCCGCGGTCGAGCTCGGCGAGGCCGACGTGCTGCGCGAGACCGAGGGAACGATCAAATACGGCATCCGCTTCCGCGACTGGCAGCGCGACGGCCACGACTTCTTCCACCCTTTCGGCCTTTACGGCGTGGCGGCGCGCGGCGTCGCCTTCCACCATTACTGGCTCAAGCTGCGGCGAGCGGGAGACCCCACGCCGCTCGGTGCCTATTGCGTCGCAACTCAGCTCGCGGAGCGCGGCCTGTTCCTGCCACCCGCGGATCGTCCCGCGAACGACCTGGGCGTCTTCAACTTCGCGCTTCACTTCGACGCGTCCAAGTTCGCCGCGCTACTCAAGCGTCTCGCGCTCGCCAACCGTGTGCGCCACGTCGAGGGACGGATCACCGAGGTGGTGCGCGACAGCGAGCGCGGTACCGTCAACGCGGTGCGGCTGGAGGACGGCACGCGAGTCGCGGGTGACCTCTGGATCGATTGTTCGGGGTTCCGCAGCCTGCTGCTCGGCGAGGCGATGGGCGTGCCCTACGTCGACTGGCGCCGCTGGCTGCCGTGCGACCGCGCGGTGGCGATCCCGTGTCGCGCCTCGGGACCGCATCGCCCGCTCACCACGGCGACGGCGCGCCCGGCGGGGTGGCAGTGGCATATCCCACTGCGCCACCGCACCGGCAACGGCTATGTCTACTGTTCCGATTTCACGGGCGACGACGAGGCCGAGGCGCTGCTGCGCGACAGCCTTGAGGGCGAGCCGCTCGCCCCCGCCAACCGGCTGCGCTTCACCGCGGGGCATCGCGCGCGTTTCTGGGAGAAGAACGTCGTTGGGCTGGGGCTCGCCTCGGGCTTCCTCGAACCGCTCGAGTCGACCAGTATCTCGCTGATCCAGTCGGGGCTCGACCGGCTCGCGCCGCTCTTCCCCGACCAGGGCTTCGACCCACGCCTGGCGGCGACCTACAACCGCCAGTCAGTGCTGGAGTTCGAGCGGATCCGCGACTTCCTGCTGCTCCACTATCTCCCCAACCGGCGCGAGGGCGAGCCCTTCTGGGACGCGATCCGCGCGGTGCCGCCGACCGAGGGGCTTCAGGCCAAGCTCGACGCGTGGCGCGCCGCGGGCGAGTTCGTGCGGCGCGAGTGGGACACGTTCCAGGACCCGAGCTGGCTCAGCCTCTACGCCGGCTTCGACGACCTGCCCGCGCGCCCGTCGCCGATGGCGGACCAATATGACGTCGCGACGCTCACCGACAGCCTGACGCGGATGCGCGAGGCGATCGAAGGCACGCTGCGGCTGGCCGAGCCGCACCAGGATTTCCTCCGCCGCGTCGCGGGCGGGGGGCAGTGACAGCGCGCCGCGGCGCGAACCGGGAAGAGAGACGATGGGGTCGAACATGAGGCGGGCTGCGTGGCTGCTGGCGGGGACCGGGCTGGCGCTGGGCGCGACGATGGCGGCGCGCGCCGACGTGCCGGGCAGCGGAGGGCCGTACAACGTGCGCAGCCTGGCCGGCGGGATCGGGATCGAGCGCCCGCTCGCACGCGCCGACGCGCTGATCGGGGCGGGGGCGCCGTACACGCTGAGCGCCTGGGTCCGCCCTGACTCGGTGCAGGACGGCGCGGTCACGCTGATCGCGCTCGGCGCCGCGCCGACGCAGCGTGCGCTGCTGCTGGACGGCGGCCGTCTGATGCTGCGCGACGGCGCGGCGACGGTCCGCGGGCCGGCGCTGAGCCCGGGCAAATGGGTCCATGTCGCGGCGGTGTCCGACGGCGCGCGCGCGACGCTCTACGTCGACGGGCGCCGCGTCGGCGGTGGCGCGGCGCGCGCGACCGCGGTGACGCCCGTGATCGGCATCGCGCCGCCCGGCGCGACCCATTACGGCGGCCAGCTCGTCGGCGCGACGGCGGAGAGCGGCGCGACCGACGCGCGCGCGCTCGCCGCCGCGGCGCGCGCCCGCCCGGACTTCGACTCGGTGCAGATGACCGAGATCGGCGTCGGCTGGCCGTTCCAGAAGAGCGCCAATATCGGGCTCACCGTCCAGCAGGACGCCTGGACGCTCCCCAGGTCGCGCGCCGACGCGACAACTAAGCCGGTCGCCAAGCCCGTGTCGCAGCGGCCCGTGATGCAGCCGACCGCGCCGGGCCATTGGCAGCTCAACGGCTGGCAGCTCGCGGCCGCCCCGGAGATCAAGGGCGACGGCGCGGCGCTGTCGCGACCCGGCGCCGCCGCGGGTGGCGCGTGGCGCGCCGCGACCGTGCCCGGCACGGTGCTTCAGACGCTGGTCGATCGCGGCGTCTACCCGGACCCCTATTACGGCCTCAACAACCTCCAGATCCCCGAGCGGCTTGCCAAGCAGGACTATTGGTACCGCACGCGCTTCACCGTCCCGCCCGACGCGGCGGGCAAGAGGCTGACGCTCGTCTTCGGCGGGATCAACTACGCCTCCGAGGTGTGGGCGAACGGCGAGCGGCTCGGCACCACGCGCGGCGCGTTCATCCGCGGGCAGTTCGCCTACACGCCCGTGGCGGGCGAGAATGTCGTGGCGGTGCGCGTCTCGCCGCCGCCGCACCCCGGCATCCCGCACGAGCAATCGGTCGCCGCGGGCGTGGGCGAGAACGGCGGCCAGCTCGCGATCGACGGCCCCACCTTCGTCGCGACCGAGGGGTGGGACTGGATCCCCGGCATCCGCGACCGCAACACCGGCATCTGGCGCCCGGTCGAGCTGGTCGCGACCGGCGCGGTCAAGATCGGCGACCCGCACGTCGTCACTGACCTGCCGCTGCCGCGCACCGACAGCGCGGATGTCTACGTCACCGTGCCGCTCGACAATGCCGGCGCCGCCGCGCCGGTGACCGTGCGCGTCGCCTTCGGCGGCGTCACTGTCGAGCGGCAGGTGACCGTCGCGCGGGGGCACAGCGAGGTCGCCTTCACCCCGCGCGACTTCCCGCAGCTGCGCGTCGCCAACCCGCAGCTGTGGTGGCCCAACGGCTATGGCGAACCGCACCTCTACGACGTCACTTATCAGGTGAGTGACGCCGCGGGCGTGTCCGACCTGCGCAAGGGCCGCTTCGGCATCCGCGAGGTGAGCTACGATCTGTCGCTGTTCGATCCCGCCGGGGCGCTCCGCCGCGTCAACGTCCAGACCACCGACGGCGCGCTTGCGGGCACCAAGCTGATCGACGTGCGTCACGCCGCGATCAAGGAGTCGCCGCGCGGCTGGGCCGAGTCGCTCACTCCCGCCGGTGCGACCTCCAAGGCGGTGACGCCGATCACCGAGACGTTGCCCGAGCCGCACCTCACGCTGCGCGTCAATGGCGTGCGCATCGCCGCGCGCGGCGGCAACTGGGGGATGGACGACGCGATGAAGCGCGTGAGCTACGACTGGCTCAAGCCCTTCTTCCGGCTCCAGCGCGAGGCGCACATGAACGTCATTCGCAACTGGATGGGCAATAATGACGAGGAGGAGTTCTTCGATCTCGCCGACGAGAACGGCATGATGGTGCTCAACGATTTCTGGCAGTCGACGCAGAACTTCCAGGTGGAGCCCGACGATCCCTCGCTGTTCCTCGCCAACGCGCGCGACACGATCGCGCGCTATCGCAACCACCCCTCCATCGTGCTGTGGTTCGGCCGCAACGAGGGCGTGCCCTATCCGACGCTGAACGAGGGCCTCGACGAGGCGGTGTTCGAGCTGGACGGGACGCGCTGGTTCACCGGCAGCTCGAACGTGGTCAACCTGCAGGGCTCGGGGCCGTACAATTACCGGCCGCCGGTCGGCTATTTCACCGATCTCGCCACCGGCTTCTCGGTCGAGACCGGGACGCCCTCGCTGTCCACCGCCGAGTCGATCGCCAGCTACGTGCCCGCCGCCGACCGCTGGCCACTCGGCGACGTGCTGGCCTATCACGACTGGCATGTCAGCGGGAACGGCGACACCAAGACGTTCACCGCGACGCTGGAGCGGATGTTCGGGGCGGGCACCAGCTTCGCCGATTTCGAGCGCAAGGCGCAGATGATGAACCTCGAGACGCACAAGGCGATGTACGAGGGCTTCCTCGGCCATCTCTGGACCAAGAATTCGGGGCGCCTGCTGTGGATGACCCATCCCGCCTGGCCGTCGAACGCGTGGCAGATCTACTCCTGGGACTATGACACGCACGCGGCCTATTACGGCGCGAAGAAGGCGACCGAGCCGCTCCACGTCCAGCTCAACCTGCCCGGCAACGACCTGGTGGTGCTCAACACCACCCAGGCCGCCGCGCCGGGGCTGACCGCGCGCGTGCGCGTGCTCGGGCTCGACAATCGCGAGCTGTTCGCGCGCGAGGATCGCCTCGATGCTGCGGCCAATGCGGCGACGACGCTGGCGGCGGTGCCGCTCGATCGGCTCTTTGCCGAGCACCCGATGGTGCTGGTCAAGCTGGTGCTGAGCGACGCCGCGGGGAAGACGGTGTCGGAGAATCTCTACTGGCGCGGCCGCGACGAGGGTGCCTATCGCGCGCTCAACGATCTCGCGCCGGTGGCGCTGGCGACGGCCGCGGAGAGCGCCGCCGACGGCGAGGACCGCGTCGTCCGCGTGACGCTGAGCAACGACGGCGCCGTACCCGCGCTCAACGCCAAGCTGACGCTGGTCGACGCCGCGGGCAAGCGCGTGCTGCCCGCCTATTACGACGACAATTACGTCGCGCTGTTACCCGGCGAGAAGAAGGCGATCGCGATCCGCTATCCCGCCGGCGGCGCGACCGCGGCGGCAGTGACGCTGGCAGGCTGGAACGTCCGTGCGACCAAGGTGGCGGTGAAGTGAGGCGCGCGCTGCTCGCCGCGCTGGCGCTGGTGGGGATGGCGGGGTCGGTCACCGCGGGAGCGGCTGACCTCGACGGTCGCGGACTAGCCGAAGGACGGGCCTCCTCGTCCGACCGTCATCCCGGACTTGCTCCGGCATCCACGTCGCCGCACTCCTACCGCGCGATGGATGTGCGGAACGGTGGCTTTCGGACCAAGTCCGGGATGACGGAGTTGGGCGCGGGTGGCGCGTTGCCGTCCGCTACAGGCGCCGTGTTCCTGCGCACGCAGGAACCCATAGCTGCGAATGCCGGCGGGCGCGATCCTGGGCTCCAGCCTCCGCAGGAGCACGTCGCCGCCGCCCCGGTCGCGCGCACCAGCCTCGGCAGCGTCCGCGGCACCAGCGCGGGCGGGCACCTCGTCTTCCGCGGCCTCCCCTATGCCGCGCCGCCGCTCGGCCCGCGCCGCTTCGCCCCGCCGGCGCCACCCGCGCGCTGGCCGGGCGTCCGCGACGCCGCCGCCGCCGCGCCGGCCTGCACCCAGCAGGACTACACCTGGAACCGCGCCGATTACCTCCACCAATCGGAGGACTGCCTGACGCTCGACGTCGGCACCGAGGCGCTCACCGGGCGCCGACCCGTCCTCGTCTGGATCCACGGCGGTGCCAATTACGCCGGCTCGCCCGGCGACATGGCCGAATCGCCGATCGTCGCGCGCGGTATCGTCATGGTCGGCGTGCGCTACCGGCTCGGCGCGCTCGGCTTCCTCCACCACCGTACCGCCGGCGGCGGTAGCCTCGCGACGCAGGACCAGATCGCCGCTTTGCGCTGGGTCCGCGAGAATATCGCGCGTTTCGGCGGCGATCCCGATCGCGTGACGATCGCGGGCGAGAGCGCGGGCGCGCAGGACGTCGGGCTGCTCGTCGCCGCACCCGCCGCGCGGGGGCTGTTCCGTCGCGCCATCATGGAGAGCGGCACGCCCGGCTTCGGCCTGCCGTGGCGCTCGCGCGAGGAGGCGCTGCGGCTCGGCGACCAGGTCGACGACGCGCTCGGCGCGCGCGGCGACGCTGCCGCGATGCGCTCGGTGGCGGCCTGGCCGCTGCTCGTCGCGGGCGAGACGACGCACGATCAGTTGCTCACCGACGACAGCTACCGCTGGCTGCGTACCACCGTCGACGGCATCGTCTTCCCGGAGGGGCCCGACCGGCTGCTCGCCGCGGCGCCGGGAGTCGACGTGCTGATCGGCACCAACCGGATCGAGCTCGACCTGCCCGGCGGGCACACGCGCCGCGACGCCTTCGTCGCGCTGAGCTATCCCGGCCAGGAGGCGGGGGCGCGGCGCTTCTACCGGCTCGACCATCCCGAGCCGCGCGCCGATCCCGCCGACCGCGACGGCACGCGCGACCAGCGTATCGCCACCGACGCGACCTTCCGCTGCCCGGCGCAGCGCTTCGCCGCGACGATGCGGGGGCGCGGCGGCAAGGTGTGGCGCTACCTGTTCGACGGCAGCGCCACCGGCGCGCCGACGCGGCACGCGCTCGAGATCCCCTTCATCTACGCCGACCAGCCGCTGGGCCAGCTCCACCTGATCGACTATTGGGCCAATTTCGTGAAGACCGGTGACCCCAATGGCACCGGCCTGCCGAGCTGGCCCGCGGCAGATGCGGCACAGACCTATCTGGCGCTCGACGCCGCCGGCGCGCGCGCGGCTGTCCCACCCGCCGAGGACGTGTGTCGCTTGGGAGACTCGCTGTGATCGATCGACGCGCCGCATTGCTCGGAGTGGCCGGCGGGATCGCCGCCGGGGCGCTCGCCACCCCCGGCAATGCGGCGGACGAGGCGGCCGAGCGCCGGCTCCACGAGGACTGGCCGTGGCTCGGCCGCTACGCCGCGGACAAT
>Ga0325400_1007404_pt1 | contig 10493 bp, 10 predicted proteins | sample PopdelMetagenome_2_FD_205662 | JGI IMG/M metagenome (GOLD analysis project Ga0325400, IMG submission 205662) | Populus deltoides microbial communities from Bellville, Georgia, United States - Xylem-PdKOR-R1 | ecosystem: Host-associated > Plants > Phyllosphere > Stem > Wood/Secondary xylem...
CGACGTTCCGCGCGTCCGTGCGCTGCTGGTCCAGGTGGCGCAGCGTGGCGAGGCGGTCAGCTATTCGGCGCTGCTCGCCAGCCTCGGCCATCGCTTCACTCGACCCAGGATGCGCGCGCTGTGCCGTACGCTCGACGCGATCGATCGCGACGGGGCCGCGGCAGGCGAACCCGCGCTGGCGGTGCTGGTCGTGCGCGAAAGCGACGGCCTGCCGGGGCAGGGCTGGTGGGTCGGCTCGGGCGCGCGCGGCTATGCCGGGCCGTGGATTGGCGCCGAGGCGATGGCGCACGTCCGCACGCTCCAGGCGCGTGCGTTCCGCTACTGGGCCGATCGCGCGCTTACTTGAGGCTCGCGGTCTCAACGCGCAGGCCGGGCAGTGTCGCCGCCTCGATCGCGCCGCCGAACAGCGTGTTGCGCGTCTGGCCGTAGCCGGCCGGGCCCGGCTGCCACATCTGGTGGATGGCGCGCGCATGCACGTCGGCGATCCAGCATTCCGGCACGCCATGGCGTGCGTAGAGTACCGCCTTGCGGCGAAGGTCGTGCTGCAGGCTCGTATCAGCCACCTCCACGACGAACGCCACTGAGGCCACGGGTACCAGTCCCTCGCCGCGTGGCTCGCTCGTCAGAAAGATGTCCGGCTCGGGCGCATCGTGGAGCGAGACATCCAGCCCGGCTTTGGTGCCTACGAACAAGCTCCCGGTCCCGCCAAGCGCGACGCGGATCAGATAAGCGAGTTTGTTCTTCACGAACATGTGCGGACGGTGCTGCGCGTTGGTGGCGAAGGTCTCCCCGGCGATCAGTTCGGTCTTGGCATAGCCGACCAGCGCGCCCGCTTTGCTCAGAAGCAGGTAATCCTCCACGCGCAGCCGGACGGGAAGTGGCGTAGTGTGGAAGGGCATCTGGTTGGTCATGGCCGGCCTCGTCGCGCTATCCTCCTGATAGCGGAGGTCAGCGCGCGGACAAAGTCGCAGACGCGTTGCGCTATGCGCCCGGCCGAAGCGCGACGCGTTGCGGAGCGGCAGCGGCGCGACTAGCTGGACGCGCGATGATCCGTGCGATGCTGCCCACGCCCGACTGGCGGCGGACGCCTGCCGGACGGCGCGCGGTGTCGTTCGTGCTCGCCGTCATCATCCACCTGTTGCTGTTGCTGCTGCTGCTGCGGCTGGCCCCGCCGGTTGAGCGGCGTCCGCCGCCGGGCGGCCCGACCACCATCTTTTCGGTGCCGCTCCCGCCCGCGCCGCAGGCGGCTAAGGCGGCGAGCCACGCGCGGGCTGCGGCACGGCGGGCGCCTGCCGCGGCGCGGGCCCCGGCGCCGCGCGCCACGCCGCCCGTGCTGCCGCCCAAAACCGCGGCCGCCGAACCGTGGGTGCTCAACCCCGACCTTGCGGGCTTCAGCCTCGCCCCGGGCAAGGCGCGCGCGCCGCAACAGGTGGCTGCGGCGGATGCGGATGACGGCAGCGCCACCTCAGGTGGCGCGTCGGGCGGCGGAGGCGGCAGCGTCGGCCGCGGGCGGAGCGGCCAACCGCTCTACGCGGCGCAATGGGTGCGCGAGCCGACCGACGCGGAGATGTCGCCCTACCTGCCGCCGGGCAACCATGTCGGCGGCTGGGCGGACATCGCCTGCCGCACGGTGGATCGGTTCCGCGTCGAGGATTGCGAGGAGCTCGGCCAGTCGCCGCCCGGCTCCGGCCTGTCGCGCGCGTTGCGCGAGGCGTCGTTCCAGTTCCTCGTCCGTCCGCCGCGCGTGGGCGGCAGGACGCTCGTCGGCGAATGGGTGCGCATCCACTTCGACTTCGTCGAACGCCGGCGGAACTAGCGAGACAGGTGCCCCAACGCACCCGGATCAGTTCACCGCCTCCAGCAGCCCCTCGAACAAGCGCCGCCCGTCCCCGCCGCCATGTTCGGGACCCATGGCGCGCTCCGGGTGCGGCATCATGCCCAGCACATTGCCGCGCTCGTTCACCACGCCCGCAATCCGCCGCGCCGCGCCGTTTACCGGCTCCAGGTAGCGGAACGCCACCCGGCCATCGCCCTCCAGGCGATCGAGCGTATCCGCGTCGGCGAAATAGCTGCCGTCCATGTGCCCGACCGGGATGGTGACCTCTTCGCCCGCGCGATAGCCCGCGGTGAACGGCGATCGCGCCTCGCCCACGCCCAGCCGCACCGAACGGCAGACATAGGTCAGCCCCGCATTGCGCATCAGCGCGCCCGGCAGCAGCCCCGCCTCCGTCAGCACCTGGAAGCCGTTGCAGACGCCCAGCACGGGCAGGCCGCGATCGGCTGCCTCCGCCACCGCGCGCATGATCGGCGATCGCGCGGCCATCGCGCCCGAGCGGAGGTAATCGCCGTAGGAGAAGCCGCCGGGCACCGCCACGAGGTCGAGCCCGTCCGGCAGGGCGGTGTCGCGATGCCACAGCATGGCGGGCGCGGTGCCGGTGACGTCGCGCAGCGCCACGGCGAGGTCCCGGTCGCAATTGGAACCGGGGAAGACGATCACGGCGGTGCGCATGTCAGCCCCGCTCGATCCGGTAATTCTCGATCACCGTGTTGGCGAGCAGCCGCCGGCACATGCCGTCCAGCTGCTCGTCGGTGACGGCCGCGTCATGCTCGATCTCGATCAGCTTGCCCTGGCGCACGCTCTCGACGCCGGCAAAGCCCAGCCCGTCGAGCGCATGGTGGATCGCCTTGCCCTGGGGGTCGAGCACGCCGGGCTTGAGCGTCACGAAGATGCGGCTTTTCATGATCCACGCCCCTCCAACACGCCGCGCGCCTGGTCAAGCCGCGCGGCATAGGCGTCCAGCACCGCGGCGGTGCGGCCGATATAGTCGCGCGCATCGTCGAAGCGCCGGTCCTCGATCGCCTCGCGCACGCCGGGCAGCGTCTTCGCGCCATAGCCGGTGAGGCGGCCGGGCGCGTAGATCATGTGCCGGAACCACGGCCGGCCGGGCAGGCCGCGCGGATCGAGCAGCAGCTGGTCGATGTCGCGCAACGCCGCGTTGAGGCGCTGGCGCCGTTCGGGCGCGAGCCGCACGCCGCGGTTCGCATAGCTCTCGTCGAAGGCCGTGGCGCTCCTGCGCAGCCGCGCGACCGCCTTCTCCAGCGGACCGAAGTCGAAGCGCGGCGTGGGCGCCTCCGCCACGGGCGCGGAAACCGGCTTCAACGGATCGCCCGCGATGCGGAAGGCGTCCGCCTGGATCAGCTGGCCCAGTCGCTCGTCGCCCGTGCGGCGCGTCTCGGCCAGCTTCTTCACCTCGTCGAGATAGGACGCGACCGTGTCGGCAAAGTCGCCGTAGCGCGTGGCCGGCGTATCTGCGTCCGCAACGCGCATCACCACGCGCCCGGCCAGCTTGGCCAGCGCGGCCGAGTATTTGAGGCCGGGATCGTCGAACGTCGTGTAATGGTGGAAGCTGTCGTAGAGCGAATGGTAGACGCCGCCCGACTGGCTTTCCCCGCTGAAGCCGAAGTCCAGGGCCGGTAGGCCCAGATGCTGCAGATAGGCGGTGAAATCGGAGCCCGAGCCGAGCGCGGCGAGGGGCACGTCGGCGCCCTTGTCCGCCGCCGCGGTCTGCGCGGGCGAAAGCCGGCCGCCCTCGGTCAGCGCCTCGACCTGCAGCTTGGCGCGCTGGCGCTGCACCATCGGCACGCCCGTTTCCGGATCACGCACGTCCGCCGCCGCCTCGTTGACCAGATGCTGGTATTCGTGGCTGCCCGACGCTTCCATGATGCCGCGGCCCGAGCTGTCGCTGTTGATGTACAGGACGGCCTTGGCCTTGAGCTCGGCCGCGTGCGCCTCCGCCCATTCGGTGGAGCCGAGCAGGGCCGGCTCCTCGCCATCCCAGCTGGCGTAGACGAGCGTGCGCTTGGGCCGCCAGCCCTGCTTCGCCAGCGCGCCCAGCGCCTTCGCTTCGGCGAGCATGGCGACGTTGCCCGACAGCGGATCGGCCGCGCCCATCACCCAGCCGTCATGGTGGTTGCCGCGCACCACCCACTCGTCGGGCAAGGTCGCGCCCTTCATCGTCGCGATCACGTCATAGACGGGTTTCAGCGACCAGTCGGACTTCACCGCCAGGTGCAACTTGACGGTGCCGTCGCCGCCCGTGTGGTAGCGGAACGGCAAGGAGCCCTGCCAGCCGTCGGGTGCCTCCGGCCCGGCCAGCCGCGCCAGGATCTTGGACGCGTCGCCATAGCTCATCGGCAAGGCAGGGATCTTGAGGATGGTGGTCGCCTGCGCGCGCGTCAGCCGCTTGGCGTCGGCGGTCGCGCCGACATCGGGCGTCAGCGGGTCGCCGGGATAAATCGGCATGTCCATGACCGACCCGCGCTGCACCGCGAAGTCGGGCCGCATGCCGCCCTTGGGATAGACGTCGCCCTTGGCGTAGCCGTCCTCGTGCGGGTCCGAATAGATGATGCAGCCCGCCGCCCCGTGCCATTGCGCCAAGAGCGGCTTCAGCCCGCGCCAGCCGACGCCATAGCGCGCGACCACGATCTTGCCGCGCACGTCCACGCCGCGCCGCTCCAGCGCCTTGTAGTCCTCCGGCATGCCGTAATTGACGTAGACCACGTCCGCCGTGACGTCGCCGTCGCCCTGGTAAGCGACATAAGGCGGCAGCGCGCCCTTGACGGCGGAGGTGTCGTCCGCGGCCACCGGCGGCTCCTGCCCGCCCAGCTTGACGCGCGTCGGGCCGACCAGCTCGACGGTTGTGGACAGCGGCGTCGGGTAGAGCACCTGGAACGTCTCGATCCGCGCGTCCCAGCCCCATGAGCGGAACAGGCGCAGGATCATCTCGGCATTGGCCTTGTCGTGCGGGCTGCCGACATGGTTGGGCCCGCTCGCCAGTTCCTTCAGCCATCGCATCTGCTCGGCCGGATCGATCTGCGCGTCGAACGCCGCCTCCCGCGCACGGTCGGGGGCCTGCGCGGGCAGGGACGCACCAAGCGCGAGCGCGGCGGCGCCCGCCAGCAGCGAACGGAGGCTGGTCATGGTGGGTCGAGTCTCCCTGTAGTTGCCGCCGTCGTGCGTCAGCCACGCGGCCCCTGCAAGGGCACGGTTGCGGGCACCGGCACCTCGGCTAAAAGGCGGCCTCTTGTTTGCTCGGGGGAGCCCACGATTTGCCGACCTTGGTCCTGATCCGCCACGGCCAGTCCGCCTGGAACCTGGAGAACCGCTTCACCGGCTGGTGGGACGTGGACCTGACGCCCAGGGGCGTGGAGGAAGCGCGCGCGGCGGGCGCGCTGCTGGCCGCCAAGGGTCTAGACTTCGACCGCTGCTTCACCAGCCTGCAGACGCGCGCGATCAAGACGCTCAACTTGGCACTTGAAGCGATGGGCCGGCTATGGCTGCCGGTGGATAAGGACTGGCGCCTGAACGAACGCCATTATGGCGGCCTGACCGGCCTGGATAAAGCGGAGACCGCGGCCGCGCACGGCGACGAGCAGGTGCGGATCTGGCGCCGCTCGTTCGACGTGCCCCCGCCCGTGCAGGAGGCGGGCAGCCGCTACGATCTGTCGCAGGATCGCCGCTACGCCGGCATCGCCATCCCGAATACGGAAAGCCTGAAGGACACGATCGCGCGCGTGCTGCCCTGCTGGGAGGAGCGGATCGCGCCCGCGCTGCGGGCGGGCGAGCGCGTCGTCATCTCCGCCCACGGCAACTCGCTGCGCGCGCTGGTGAAGCATCTGTCGGCCATTCCCGACGACGAGATCACCGGCCTGGAGATCCCGACCGGCCAGCCCATCGTCTACCAGCTGGACGAGGCGCTGAACCCGACCGACCGCTATTATCTGAGCGAGCGGTGACCGCGCCCCTCGTCGGCATCGTCATGGGCTCGCGCTCCGATTGGGAGACGATGCGCCACGCCGCCGACCTGCTCGCCCGGCTGGATGTGGCCCACGAGACCAAGGTCGTCTCCGCCCACCGCACGCCCGAGCGGCTGTTCGCCTATGCGCGCGAGGCGGCGGGCCGCGGCCTCCACGTCGTGATCGCGGGCGCGGGCGGCGCCGCGCACCTGCCGGGCATGGTGGCGAGCATGACGCGGCTGCCCGTGTTCGGCGTGCCCGTCCAGTCGAGCGCCCTGTCCGGCCTCGATAGCCTGCTCTCCATCGTGCAGATGCCGGGCGGCGTGCCCGTGGGAACGCTGGCGATCGGCAAGGCGGGCGCGATCAACGCCGCGCTCCTCGCGGCACAGGTGCTGGCGCTTGCCGATCCGGCGCTGGCCGCGCGCGTCGAGGCATGGCGCGCGGCGCAGACGGAGGCGGTGGACGAGGCGCCCGAATGACGCTGCCGCCCGGTTCCACGATCGGCATCCTCGGCGGCGGCCAGCTCGGCCGCATGCTGGCCATGGCGGCGGCGACGCTCGGCTACCGCGTCCACGTCTATGCGCCGGGCGCGAGCGGTCCCGCGAGCGAAGTGGCGGCGCGCTGGACGCGGGGCGACTATGCTGACACCGCCGCCCTCCACGCCTTCGCGGCCCAAGTCGACGTGCTCACCTACGAGTTCGAGAATGTCGACGTGGGCGCGCTACGCGGCCTGGAGCACGTCCACCCGGCGGTCGCCGCGCTCGAGGCGGCGCAGGACCGGCTGACCGAAAAGCGCTTCGCCACCGACCAGGACGGCACGCCCGCACCACATCGCGCGGTGGACAGCGCCGAGGACCTGCGCGCCGCCGCAGCCGAGATCGGCGTGCCCGCCATCCTGAAGACGCGCCGCCTGGGCTATGACGGCAAGGGTCAGGTCCGCATCGGCGAAGCGTCGGGCCTGGACGCCGCATGGGAGGCGATCGGCGGTCGTCCGGCGGTGCTGGAAGGGCAGGTGGCGTTCGAGGCCGAGTTCTCGATCATCCTCGCGCGCGGGCATGACGGGCAGGTGGTGCGCTGGCCCGCCGCCACCAACCGCCACCGCGACGGCATCCTCCACCTGTCCTCGGTCCCGCCTTCCGGCATCGTCGCCGAACAGGAGCCCGCCGCCGCCGCGCTGGCGGAGCGGATCGCAGCCGCGCTCGGCTATGCCGGCGTGCTCGCCTGCGAGTTCTTCGCTACCGCCGCCGGCCCCGTGTTCAATGAGATGGCGCCGCGCGTCCACAATAGCGGCCATTGGTCGATCGAAGGCGCGGTCACCTCGCAGTTCGAGAACCACATCCGCGCGATTTGCGGCCTGCCGCTGGGCGCCACCGCGTTGGCGGGGCAGGGGGCGGAGATGCGCAACCTGCTGGGCGACGACGTGGCCGGCTGGCCCGCGATCCTCGCCGATCCGGCCGCGCACCTCCACCTCTACGGCAAGGGCCAGCCCCGCCCCGGCCGCAAGATGGGTCACGTCACGCGGGTGACACCCTGAGCCCCGTCGTTCCCGCGCATGCGGGAACCCCGCTTGTGTCTATAACGGGTAAAGACAGCGGGGTCCCCGCCTGCGCGGGGACGACGAAGACTTATTCTTCGCCCGCCGGCGCCGCCGTCCGCGTGCCGCTGATGTTGTAGCTGCCGAAGATGCCCGCCTTGACCTTGCCCGCCAGCTGGTCGCCGTCCACCGTCGCGCGGCAGGCGAGCGTCACCGGCATCGGCTTCGGCACCGGCATCGACCAGATCAGCGTGTCCTCGCCCTCAATGCGGCCGTCGAACTTCATCGACCCTTCCGATCCGCCGATCGCGCCCCCCGCCTTGCCGCGGAACGTGTCGCCCTCCGCCTTCACCGTCAGCAGAAATTCCTGCCGTCCCATCGGCGTGTCGACGCCGCACTGATAATAGCCGCTGAGCTTGCTCATTCGCGCTCCTTCGCCATCTACCCGGCCAGGGTCAACAGCACCCTTGTGTTGCAAATAGGTCACACCATATCCGGCCCGACTAGGGAGCAACCATGAACTTCGACAAGATGACCGACCGCGCCAAAGGTTTCCTCCAGGCCGCGCAGACCGTCGCCATCCGCATGAACCACCAGCGCATCGCGCCCGAGCATCTGCTGAAGGCGCTGCTGGAGGACGAGCAGGGCATGGCGTCCGGCCTGATCCGCGCCGCAGGCGGCGATCCGGTCGCGGCGACCCGCGCACTCGACGCCGCACTCGCCAAGATTCCGGCCGTCTCCGGCGGCGGAGCGCAGCAGACCCCGGGCATGGACAATGACCTCGTCCGCCTGCTCGACCAGGCCGAGCAGTTCGCCAACAAGGCGGGCGACAGCTACGTCACCGTCGAACGGATGCTGCTTGCGCTGACGCTCGCCACGACCACGGCGGCGGGCAAGGCGCTGGCCGGAGCCGGCCTCAAGGCCGACAAGCTGAACACCGCGATCAACGACCTGCGCGGCGGCCGCACCGCCGACACCGCGTCCGCCGAGGACCGCTACGACGCGCTCAAGAAGTTCGCACGCGACCTCACGCAGGCGGCGCGCGACGGCAAGCTCGATCCCGTGATCGGCCGCGACGAGGAGATCCGCCGCACGATCCAGATCCTGGCACGGCGTACCAAGAACAATCCCGTCCTGATCGGCGAGCCCGGCACCGGCAAAACCGCGATCGCCGAGGGCCTGGCGCTGCGGATCGCCAACGGCGACGTGCCCGACGGCCTCAAGGACCGCCGCCTGATGGCGCTCGACATGGGCAGCCTCATCGCGGGCGCGAAATATCGCGGCGAGTTCGAGGAGCGGCTGAAGGGCGTGCTCGACGAGGTGCGCGGCGCCGAGGGCGACATCGTGCTGTTCATCGACGAGATGCATACGCTGGTGGGCGCCGGCAAGTCGGAAGGCGCGATGGACGCGTCCAATCTCCTCAAGCCCGCGCTCGCGCGCGGCGAGCTGCACTGCGTCGGCGCCACCACGCTCGATGAGTATCGCAAGCATGTGGAGAAGGATCCCGCGCTCCAGCGGCGCTTCCAGCCGGTGTTCGTCGGCGAACCCACGGTGGAAGATACGGTCTCCATCCTACGGGGATTGAAGGAGAAGTATGAGCTGCACCACGGCGTCCGCATCTCGGACAATGCGCTGGTCGCCGCCGCTACGCTCTCCAACCGCTACATCACCGACCGCTTCCTGCCCGACAAGGCGATCGACCTCATGGACGAGGCCGCCTCGCGCCTGCGCATGGAGGTCGAGTCGAAGCCCGAGGAGATCGAGGCGCTCGACCGTCGCATCGTCCGCCTCAAGATCGAGCGCGAGGCGCTGTCGAAGGAGACGGACCAGGCCTCCAAGGACCGGCTCGGCACACTTGATTACGACTTGGCGCAGCTCGAACAGCAGTCGGCCGAGCTGACGCAGCGCTGGCAGGCGGACAAGGAAAAGCTGAACGCCGAGACCAAGGTCAAGGAACAGCTCGACCAGGCGCGCGTCGCGCTCGACCAGGCGCAACGTGGCGGCGACTGGGCCAAGGCGGGCGAACTCTCCTACGGCACCATCCCCGCGCTGGAGAAGCAGCTGGAGGAAGCCGCGGTCGCGTCCGCCAACGCGATGGTGCGCGAGGAGGTGACCGCCGAGGATATCGCCGCCGTGGTCGCACGCTGGACCGGCGTGCCCGTCGAGCGGATGCTGGAGGGCGAGCGCGAGAAGCTGATCCGCATGGAGGAAGCGATCGGTCGCCGCGTGATTGGCCAGGCCGACGCGGTCGCCGCCGTCTCCCGCGCCGTCCGCCGCGCGCGTGCCGGCTTGCAGGACCCGAACCGGCCGTTGGGCTCGTTCCTGTTCCTGGGGCCGACCGGCGTCGGCAAGACCGAGCTTACCAAGGCGCTCGCCGGCTTCCTGTTCGACGACGACGCGGCGATGGTCCGCATCGACATGAGCGAGTTCATGGAGAAGCATTCGGTCGCGCGGCTAATCGGCGCGCCTCCGGGCTATGTCGGCTACGAGGAAGGCGGCGTGCTGACGGAGGCGGTGCGCCGCCGGCCCTATCAGGTGATCCTGTTCGACGAGGTGGAGAAGGCGCACGGCGATGTGTTCAACATCCTCCTCCAGGTGCTGGACGACGGGCGGCTGACCGACGGCCAGGGGCGCACGGTGGATTTCACCAACACGCTCATCATCCTGACCTCGAACCTGGGCTCGCAATATCTCGCCACCCTGCCCGAGGACGCATCCACCGACCAGGTCGAAGGCCCGGTGATGGAGGTCGTCCGCGCGCACTTCCGACCGGAGTTCCTGAACCGCCTGGACGAGATCATCCTGTTCCACCGCCTGGGCCAGGCGCACATGGGCCCGATCGTCGATCTCCAGGTCGCCCGCGTCCAGCGCCTGCTGCGCGACCGCAAGGTGGCGCTAAGCTTGAGCGACCCCGCGCGGGCCTGGCTGGGGAGGGTAGGGTACGATCCCGTCTACGGCGCACGGCCCCTCAAGCGCGCGGTGCAGAAGTACCTGCAGGACCCGCTCGCCGAGGCGATCCTGCGTGGCGCCGTGCCGGACGGCAGCGTTGTCACCGTGGACGAAGGCGATGGCCGCCTGGAGCTCACGACCGCGTAAAGCCCCTCTCCCTTTGTGGGAGAGGGGTTGGGGAGAGGGGCCGAGCGCAGCGAGGCAGCAACGCTCG
>Ga0325400_1007406_pt1 | contig 10492 bp, 10 predicted proteins | sample PopdelMetagenome_2_FD_205662 | JGI IMG/M metagenome (GOLD analysis project Ga0325400, IMG submission 205662) | Populus deltoides microbial communities from Bellville, Georgia, United States - Xylem-PdKOR-R1 | ecosystem: Host-associated > Plants > Phyllosphere > Stem > Wood/Secondary xylem...
AAAAGGAAATTTGGAGGGCAATCCTATGATTGATGATGGGAACCATAATGGTCATTATTTAAAGTCGTTTGTCTTCCATCCTTGCAATCCATTTGGGATTTCAATCCGGGTGTTATCACATAAAGCATTGAATTAGCAAAGATGAGGAGGCTACCGATGGACCCTAAATTATCAAGGAGAAAAGCTAAATGGACTTGCTGGGGGAAAGGGAACGGGTTGTGTTGTTGGTGAAGTGACTTAGAATCCATCTCCACAGCTTTGCTCCTCGTTACAAATTCTCATAGTATTTTCTGGTCAGATAGTTTATAGTAATGAACTAATGTATGTTATTTTAAAAGGGCAGAAAAACTGAAAGGGAACAAGGGATAGGAAGGAAAAAGTTGGGAATTAGGTCCTGATTGGATGAATTGAGACTGGGCTTGGACTTACAGAGACAAGGGTTTAGAAGGCACCGAGAGTATTAGATTGATTTTGGAGTTCCTTATTTGTGCTTCTCATTAGACAGAGTCATGTAGCATTCATTGCTTTAATAATACAGCTTTCATAGAAACCATGGAACCTAAAAGCTTAAGCTTCTAGCTGAGGTACCAAGAATGGGTGATTATATTTGCTTACAAAAGCCTTAAACTTCAGGTGTAATCTTTTAGAATTCTCCTCCTTTTTACAAGTTCCACCTTTTGACGGTTTCCTTTGTACCATCTTCCAAAGTGTACATGAAGATGCACCCTTGCCTTCTTTTAGAGGCATTTTAGTTATTTTTTGTATTTTATTATCAAATTTAATGTGAAAAAAAGACAAACCAAAAAGACTGAGAAATGAGAGATTATCAAACCCACCAATCTTAATCTGTAGTGATGTTTTTCTTACACAATATGTGAAAACTATCATGTCCTTTATCATGTAGTTGGATCTTGTGGCAGCCACTTGGAGGATTCCTGAATTTATTATATCTTCGTTGGACTGTGGCAGGTATTCTGTATCTTTTGTTTCCAAGGATGCAATTCCACCCGACCAATATTGTCTGGAAGTAGCTGGTAGGTGTCAAATTTCCCAAATTTTAGTTGTCATACTATATGAAGTTGATATAGTGTACTTGTGTTGAATAGCTGGTGCAAGTTTCTATACCAGTTAAAAGATCAGGACAAATATGGAGGATTTATTTTAAGTCCTAAGTTGATGTGAAAGCATATTTGGTATTCCTGTTCAAACCCACTATCTTAACAATTAATTTTGCTGATAAATGTAAATATGATATTTGTCTTTTACAGGTTATAAAGTGAAAGAGACCTCAAAATTAGGCCCTCGACCAGAAAAGCCTATTGAGATATATGAGTTTGAAGGGTACATTACTTTCCAAATCATTTTTTTTTCTCTGCATAATATAGTTGGTAGAAGGAATCTAGGTGGTGAGTTTCCTTGTAGTCTTTTCTCTTGTTCTTCGTTCCACTTATGACTCTTTTACATGCAATTATGATGAATTAATACTGAACGGTTGTACCCCTTTTCCCCTCCAAATATGGATTCTGATGCACTACCTGCAAACTTCAGCTGCCCATTCTGTCGGAAGGTAATGTCATTCAAAAATTCCATGTTACAAATTATACTTAATTGACTTTGGGTGTGTTTAATTTGGTTCGTCCCAGGTCTATATGGATGATGAACCTTGATCCATTGCATATGTTGCTAGCTAATTGTTCTTATTACTGGCATGTCTCTGAAATTACCGTCTATGGCTTTCTTAAGATGTTAGCTGACGGTTGTGCAAACATGTTCAGGTTAGAGAAATTGTTGCAGTGTTGGACCTTGATGTTCTGTTTTATCCTTGTCCAAAAAATGGTCCCAATTTTCGTCCCAAGGTCGCTCAGATGGGTGGAAAACAGCAGTTCCCTTACATGGTTTGTTTGTTTGTTTTTTTTTTTTTTCCTATTATTGTTCCCCAGTCACCACATGTACATAATGACCAGATATAGCTTTAGCAGAACAATAGCTTGACATAAATGTTTGGAAGAACCAGGTTTTACAAGTTAAACAGTAAAACCACAAAGAATCAGTTTCCAGTTCCCTATCATCTCGTTCAACACCCTGGACCTTGTTAACATGGTAACAGAAGGTATCGTTGGTTTCTTTGAGCAATTAATTTTCAGAGAATGAGAATCTAATGGTCACCAATTGTCTGACTGCCAACCATAAAATCTATATTATAGTTCTAGCTATTAGAAAGGAGATGATTTGATATATCCATTATATATCTGGGTCTTCAACTTTATCTGTAATGGCCATGCAAAGGGAAGTTCTTTGGCATTTAGTCTTAACTAAGGTTAGTTGTCCATTTTATCTGTGAATCATAGAGTTAATTTATAAATTATAATGGTCTCTTTGTTCGAACAAGATAGAATGAAGGAACCTGAAATGAAGCCACGAGTGCAGCCAAAAACTTCCAAAAATGCCCCACAATGTGTGTATATGCCATTGAAGAACTTAAACTGTACTCAGGTTAGTTGCTTGTGGTTGCAGGTAGATCCAAATACTGGAACTGCAATGTATGAATCGGATGACATAATTAAGTATCTGGTTCAAAAATATGGTGTGTTCCTCAACATCGACCTACTCTCATAATTTACTTCCATGTCTTTTCATTGTTTTCTCATCACTAAACAGGCTATCTGAAAGAATAAAAAGTAAAACTATAGAATACAATTTGCATGATCAGTTTGCCCATTTTGTTTTGTTTTTACTGCTCATATTATTAATAGATAGATTAAATTTATTTTCTTAAAATTTGGGTAACTGTGATTCCATATCTTATCTTGGTCAAAGCAAGCCTAATTAGTATGGCTTGTTAGGTACTCTTTCATTTCATCCATACCTTTCGTCAATTTTAGGTGACTAAAGGAGAGGTTTAAAATTTTAAATGACGATTTGTTTTTTTTTAAGCATTATAATTTATCCTATCTGCTCTCTCCAACCATTTGATATGTTCTCTCTATTTGATTATCTTATTTAGGTGATGGAAGTATTCCTTTCACGCTGTCGCTTGGTCTTTTAACGGTTAGCAATTTGCTTATCTATTACACTCTCTAGTCAATTTGTAGAATGTAAATTTCAAAGATATCTCTTGATGATTTCTGTTCTTGCAGACTCTGACCGAAGGTTTTGCCATGATTGGTCGTATGGGAAAGGTAAATAATTTTGAATTTTAGTTTGTAAATAGTTCCCGTGATTATTAGATGAAGCTCATCTTTCTTCCTGTGAAATATTTATTTATAAAATGTTCTTTGTAATTTGTAAAATTATGTTTTATGCTGCCTTCAATTCCATTTTAGTTCATCGTGATTTTTGTGTTTTCTACTAGTAATGTAATGGTGCAGATTGTCTTTAATGATCATTTGTGTTAATGCAGGGGTCATCTTATACTCCATCTAAACTGCCACCCAAACCACTTGAACTATGGGCATACGAGGTTTGTAGAGTGCCATATCAGTTTTGATACTTCAACTTGCATGCCTGCTGTTCTTTCTCCTTCGACACCCTCTTCCCTTTCTGTTTTTCTGTTGGGACTTCAATGGCCTTTATGTACAGGATACAGAGTTAATTGTTTCCTGATCTTGAAAAATAAGTTTTAGATATTTGCTTTCTATTTCAGGGTTCCCCGTTCTGCAAGATTGTTCGAGAAGTACTTGTAGAATTAGAATTACCACATATTTTTCGAAGGTAAAGTCCACATTTTTTTCCCCATCAGATGCTTTGCTATAAGTTTTTTTTCCGTTTAAATGTAAAATGACAACTATTTTGTAAGTTTTCATTCTCTGTTTTAATAAATTTTGCAAGGGATAAGGTTTAGAAACAAATGTTTTCAAACACATCTATACACCATTGCTTTTCAGTTGAATCAGTTGCAGTAAAAAATGATTTCTCAAAAACATTTCCATCCTTGTTGGTGTGTTATAGAAAAACATTTACAATGTGGACGTGCAGAAATATTGTAAGGAGATTGAGAGCGAGCAAATATCTTCATGCTCTTATTACCATAAGAAATGCGTATTCTGAAAGATCATTTAATTATTTTTGTGCTCTTTCTAACAATCAATTATCACTCCCATTAATTCCACTATTATTGGCATACTTTAGATGTGTTAGTCGTGAGGCACTGTTCCTTTCTGTCAATAGAAAGCATTTCACCGGTTCCATCAGTTTTGCTTATTGAGTAGCATGCCATCAAGTTACTGTTTTAAAGCGCGCGCGCGCGCACCTGTAATATACAGGGAGTCTGACAAGGCTTCTGTTGTTTTCTATTATTAGCTGTGCTCGTGGTAGTCCAAAACGACAGATACTATTTGAGAAAGCTGGGCATTTTCAGGTGATTTATATTTATTTGTTAGTGCATTTCATATGTAACAAGAAACACACACCCTATTATAAGCATCTATCTATTTAGAGTGTGATATCAATTTTACAACAATGATTTCCAGGCGCCTTACATTGAAGATCCAAATACTGGGGTCCAGATGTTTGAAAGCGCAGAAATTGTGGAATATCTGAAAGTAACATATGCAAGTTCATAAGCAAACTTCCTACAGGCATTTGAGGTTTTTATAGTATAATTGTAGTGAATGTACAACATAGTGTATTGCTGTGGTTTTACCGAGTTAAGTGCACCAGACAGAGAAGGTTTGGCTAGATTCTCTTTGATTAATCTGCACTTAGGATGAACTTCTGTTGGATGTTTTTTTCTTTTTCACCTGATATATTAAAATACAAATTTTCACGATTGCAGCATTTTAGATATGAAAAGGCTGCTTCAATGAAGTGGCTAAAGTGGCCTCCAAAGTCCAGAACCTTTTCCTATCAATATTGCTTCGTGAAATTCTGATGTTCCATTCCACAAGAACTGTTCACTCAATAAGTCAATATTTACAAACAAGAGGTAATTCAATTAGGGAGAATATGCTGTTAAGGGCATTGAACTAAATATTTGGGCTATGTTTTTATGTGGTGTGGGACCTTTTACAACTAAAATCATATACCAAATAAAATAGCAGATGCAGGACAAAATTCCCTATTTAAAGCAGAAGAACAGGCTAAAGGATGGAACAAAACTCATGTGAAGGCATTCTGGACTTTGGAGGACTGATGGATATGGCCCTCTGTGTGTGTGTGTGTGTGTTTGTTTTGAAGGGTGCGAACAATTTGTGTAGAAAACCCAAACTAGTTTATTGAGCTGACTACAGAAGGAAATGAAGAAATGTTGTTTATGTGGTTAGCGATTGATAACAGGCACGGGCAAAGATGTGCCGCCAAAGGTTTAGGTCTGAGTTTAGTTGCATTCCGTGAAAACCATGAATCGTGTGGATTTCCTTGTCTAGTGGAAACTAGACAGGAATCAAGTTACGATGTGAGTCAGGTTAGATTTTTTTAATATAAAAAAAATTAAATTTTTAATTAATTTAATATTAAGGAATAAAATAGAAAAAAATATCAATTTAAAAAAGTTGCCAAAGTAACAAAAAAAAATAGCAATCAAAAGAATGAAAATTAAATTTAATAGGAAATAAAAACTAATGGAGGATAAAATCGTAAAAAAAATTAATTTTAAAAATAATCTCAAATAAAATAAATAACAATCAAAATAATAAGGATTAAATTTGATAGATGACAAAATTAAAGGAGGATGAAATTGAAGAAAAATCATATTTTATAAATTATTTCAAATAAAACAAATAATAATCAGAAGAAAATGGATTAAATTTGAATGAAAAATATATTGAAGGGTTATTTTAAAAAGTAAAGGGTTATTCATGAAAATCAAAGAAGAAAACAAAAAAAAAAGATTTGGAATGAAATACAAACCTAACATATATATTATACACATATAGAATTTATACTTAAAACAAAACTAGTTTCGAATATTTACTTATTAAAGCTTTTAAAATATAACCAAGCTAAAATTTTATTATTTTCAAGATTTAATTATTTTTTAAAAAAACTTTATTAGTATTAACTTTGTACAAAACGACCCAACTTCAATAATTCTTTCAAGATTTCAATAACATAACTTTGTTTAGGGACACTCCTAAACAATAACTAACCGAATTAAAACAATTATACTAAATTATATCTCTATGAAAATTTAGCCTAAACTCTAGATTTTAAGGAAGAAATTTTGTAGAAAGTTGAGCACTGCAGTAACAGTAGCTATGAGGGAGAGGGATCATTTTTCTTTTATCATGTCTTTGATTGGTATACCTTAATTCCATGCATGAAATTGCCATCATGATTTTAGTTTTTTTTTTCAATAAAAGATTTTGATCTAGATTAAATTTCGATGTAGCGGGTTTGAAGGTTCTTATCAATCAATTATGAATTTGTTATTATTGGATCATGTAGAAAACCTAGCATATTCGTTTATAAATCAGGAAGATAAAATTAGATTTAAGAAAAAGCTTAGTAATGGTAAACAACTAGTTTAATAAAAAAAACTTATAATTTTTTATTTAATTATTAAATTGTGCTTAAATTTAATTAGGAAATTCTGCATGTATAGTTTTATAATAAATAGGGAAGACATCAGATGAGGCTTAGAAATATTGTTTGAGTGAATTTTTATTTTTCTAGTTATAATTTGGATTTTTATGTTGTTTTTTTTCTTTTTTATTAAAATTTTTATTTTTTTTATTTAGTAAAGGTCGGTTATTTATAGTTTTAGATCTTTTATTTAAAATATTAATTTAATATATTTTTAAGTGAAAAACATTTTAAAAAACAACCACAACTATATTTTCAAACACAACTTGATATCATCGCGGAAAAAACTGTTACCACCTCAACCAACACTTCAATTATTTGATTTTTAGCGTGTACTATCCTATTTGCAGTTTAATGGTAATATATATATATATATATTTCATCTTGATCAACAATAAGAACAGTGCATGAATTCTGAGATGCAGATTATATCTATCTAAGTTTAGTCATCCCACTAAGTTTGATTAAATTCAGAAAGAGCCAATGGTCTGCATTTTTTACCAGGCCAGCTTTCTGCGTTTTCGACTTTACAATAACAGAACCAATTGCTGCTAGTGTGCATCAAAAGGGCAAATCCAATGGTAGGGATTAGGTCAGCTCCCTAATTTAGGATGAAGGTTGCTTTTAGAACAGAAAACAGCTAAAAATATTGAAGCACAAAAAAAAAAAAGGATAGAGCAAACCCCACTACGTCTATAATTAGACATAGACATACAAAACAAAGGGTTTCGAGAGAAACACTGCTAAATTTACCAGCTCTCTCCAAATTTAGCACCAGTACAGCTACTTATTAAGCCTATAATTTAACAACTCAAATCGATAGAGCCGCAGTTTTCTAATAAACATCTTCAAGGGAAAGGTTTTACTCTGAGACGAGAGCATGGCTCCTCAACCCTCCTACTCCTTCATTGCTATTGCATTGTTGCTTGCTGTCGCTTCTACAAGTGCTACAGATCAAACTCAAGGTATGACTCTCTTGCATGCAGTACTCTTTCTTCCAGACACACGCACACAAACAAGCATATGTGTTTTCTTCTTCATTTTTCTGCCATTAGAATGAATGAGACTTTAATTATATATGGTAACGTAAATATGTTTCTTTTGAAACACGTATTTGCTTGCCTTTGACAAGTTCTATATGATCTGAATTCATTTGCTGTCTCTTTGAAGCATTCTTAGAAATAAGAAGCATAAACGACTTATTCCTTCTCTGTTGTTATGTAACAAGTGAGTTTGATTCTTGGGATTTTGGCAGCATCTGCATTAGAATTCAGTTACGCTGGTTCAAATAATGGCCCTGCCAACTGGGGAAGCTTGAACCAAAAATTCTCTGCATGCAAGTCTGGAGAAACTCAGTCTCCTGTCAACATTATCAAGAAAGAGGCCGTGAAAAACAAAAAATTGACACCCTTGACCAGGGATTACAAACGTGCAAACGCTACTCTTATTAACAATGGCTTCAATATTGGGGTTTGTTCCTGAAATAACTTTGTTAATTTTATCTTAAGGAATTCCTTTGCTGTAATCAGCTCTTTGGCATATATTGTGGTAGGTTAGGTTGATATGAGCTAATGGAGAAAAAATAGCTTCAAGAGATCTCCTGGAAAACTTTATATATGCTGGTCCAAAATATCATTTGCCTTTTCATAATGCTAATAATTATTCTGAATGCTGAATTTTCTAAATGTAGTTGAGCTATGAGGGGAATCCTGGAGTCTTGATTGTAGATCATCAAAACTACACATTGAAGGAAATGCACTGGCATTCTCCTTCCGAGCATCAGATTGACGGAATCCAGTATGCTCTCTCTCCCTCTCTAGGTTCACAAATTGCTATCCAATGGCCTTGACCCTGTCTGCTTAAAGTGGCCAGCACCTTCCACGCACTATTTAAAACTTTATTTTCTTAACCTTTTTCAAAAATCTTATCTGCATTAAACATGTGTACATTACCGTAGATAAAATAAAAACAATCTTTGATAAATAGTAACAGACACTCAATTGGCATTCTATATCTGCAGATACGCCGCGGAGCTTCATTTAGTCCACAAGAAAGATTCTGGCTCTGTCGCTGTTGTGTCAATACTCTACGAACTTGGTGATGCTGATCCATTTATCAACAAGGTAGAATTCACGTCACATTTTCATTGTATACTAATTTTTAGTTATTTCCAAAGGACGAGTAGCTGTAATCCAAATAAGCAATACATATTTCTTTGGTTGACGGAAACAATCCTGTTCATTTCTGGTAAAATTTCCCTTTTCTCGAGGCAATCTCCAAAGATCCTGATTTTGTCCTGCATGAATAGATTGAAGGCCTAACATCTCCAAGAGAAAATTTTAACCAATAAAAGCTATTCGTGGTTGCAGATTAAAGACAAGCTGGATGCTCTAGCAAAGGAGGTTTGTGCTGGCAATGAAGAAGCCCGTATTCCTGTTGGGGTCTTGGACAATAAGCTCGTACGAAAAAATACCCGCAAGTATTACAGATACGTTGGTTCTTTCACCAGTCCTCCATGCACTGAAAATGTGATCTGGAACATTCTTGGCAAGGTAATATTTATACATGTATAAATATAGCTATATTTGTATGAGTGCAGATATATACAACCGCGTGCAGACTTTAGGATAATGACACACGAATATGCAGGTGAGAACAATATCGAAGGAGCAGCTAGAAGCCCTGAGAGCTCCATTGGGTGATGATTACAAGCAGAATTCAAGGCCTGTGCAGTCGCTGAAAGGAAGAACGATTGAACTGTATAATGAATTCACCGACTAAAAGTATTCCTACCGGAAACAAATTGTTATTTTCCTGTCATATATACGAGCTTCTGTATGCAATATTATTGCTAATTTACCAGCGTAGGTCATTTCCATGACATCTCAGCTGTGTATGCAGATGTAGCTTCACCCCGAATTCTCTTCTGCTCAAAACATTTTCGCTCTGTAGTTAATAAAGGGGCATGATAAGCGAATTGCACTTGCTTTCATTTCAGTTTGACGGCTGTGGTCTAAAATAGCAGTTCATATAAAGCTGATGACAAATATCTTGATTTCAAGTCCAATTCCAGGCTAACCATAGCTAGTGATGTGCACAATTCTCCCTAAATTCATGACGTTGCCAGAAACTTGAAAGCGACAGAAATTGTCCCAACTCATCAATCAATCAATCTATGCTTAGAAAACCGGCAATTTAATAGTCTTATTGATCCACAACTTGTAATTAATTGAAGCAAAAGAATAAAACAGGTTGGTCGAGAAAAGTCAACATGATTTGATTGGAAAATCAAGCAAATAATTGCATTTGCCTGTTTGCTCTCATGTGTCAAATTTGCCAACTGTGTTCAAATTTATATTCGTGGGGATTCAAGATCAATTCGTTGACAAGAGTTCCCTAGTTGAACAATCCCACGTCGATTTGCTTGTCCCCGCAAAGTGAGAGAAGAAGATTGGACTAATCGGTGGAAACAGTATAGAGTTTTGATTGGTTTGTTTGATTGAATATTTTTAAACTTTCTTTTTTATATGGTTTGGTATAGTCAAGATTCGAAACTATTCACGCAATGGCATTTGCAGACACCACAGAAGTCAATAATGACGATTGTCCTGCCATGGGGAATCCCTCGCTTAAAAAGTGAAGAAAGTTGAACACACCGACTTGTTTACCTAAGAAAATGATAAGGTCGAGAACACCATGGCTAAACAGATGAGACTACGCAAAGATCAAACTGACCCAATTTTGCAGGTTACCCAATCCTACTTCTAAAACTCCTAAACTCTACCATTAGATTAATTAGTTGACAATAGCTTTCCTCGAAAGATTCAGGCATGCCCTAACCTTATTAGCAAGAAAACACTTCTTGGTGATTTTCTCGAGCCTTGCTCTCAAATTAAACCCTCATAGAACCCAGACGTTTCACCATAATATATATAATGGAGAGATCGCTTGAACTGGTAATGACCTTCCA
>Ga0325400_1007408_pt1 | contig 10491 bp, 8 predicted proteins | sample PopdelMetagenome_2_FD_205662 | JGI IMG/M metagenome (GOLD analysis project Ga0325400, IMG submission 205662) | Populus deltoides microbial communities from Bellville, Georgia, United States - Xylem-PdKOR-R1 | ecosystem: Host-associated > Plants > Phyllosphere > Stem > Wood/Secondary xylem...
AATCTCTGGAACAAACTTTCAGCAAGACATTGTCTAGTGAAAATTTCATTAATATAATCATCTAAGTCGCTTTCTTTTGAACATTCCCATGTTTCTTTGAGGATTTTTTAATCTAGCTAACTGAAACTGTCTTGAATTCCTTGGTCTTCGCGATCCACCCTTGACATGAACAGAGATTTCCCTAGTCTTCAACCTGACATGGTGTTGATGGTGCTGCCGATGGTTGTTATTTCGACTGCCAAACATGCTTGAAGGATGGAGAGACCTCCAAGACCGCAAGCGGATTTTTCTTCTTTCCATTGCTGACAAGCGTTTTCTACCCAAATGATGATAATCTTCTGAAAAATCAGTTTCTAAACTTGAAGTGTAGCCAGCTTCGATGTCTCGGAATCGTCGGCGTCTATTCACCCGCTTTGTGTTCTTCAACCTGTGCCATAAGAAACAGGTTATATCTTCTAAAGCAAACCAGTATGTCTCACATGCAGCGCAACACATCTTGCAAAGGCTTTTTCCTATGCACTGGCAAACCCCAATCTTGAACAGTAGGTAGAAGAACATCAAAGCTGCAAGCCATAGAGACAAGACATGAAATCATTCACTTTATGTTGATGATTTGTATAGATGATAAAACAAAAGAAAACAAAAGGATTACTCATGTATGAGAGGGCAAATATCATCAACAGTTTCAACAGATCGGAGACGCATAAGTGTTCAATGAAACAAATTAAGTCCCATGGTCCTGAACAAACATCCCTGCAGATTCAAACCAGGAAATGCCATGATGCATGCAGCATCATCTAGAACATAATCATCAAACTTTTGAAAAACAGAACAAAATCATTAAGAGAATTATAGTGCTAATACATACTCGCATGAAACGCCGAATAGAGTCTTGATCGGAACTGCAAAAGCATTTCCAAGAACACTTCCAATTCCATTAGCAGCTTGACTAACGACAGACCCCATTTTTAAATAACTCCACAATCATATAATGCCCCTTTCAAATTAATTCCTTCCTGCTCAAGATCAGAACACAAGAAATAATAATTAAATAATCATTTATTGGTAATAATTAATCAAACCCTGTTTCCAAAATGCTGCATTTGTGACTAAATTCTTCTTAATCACTATAAAAATACACGTACAGTCGAGACCTTGAATATTGATATTTGTAATAAACACTGTTAAAAAGATGCAAAACAAAGAGACCAGTTATGGGAAAAATTAAATGAAAAAAGAAAATTAGAACAATAATTTAAGATTCAAAAATTGAAAATAAAAATGGAAATCTCCCGACTAACCTCTAAATCTCAACAAAACCAATGAGACTTCACAGAGAGAGAGAGGAAAAATGGTTTTTCACGATAATGAAAGGTATGTGAATCCCAATATATGCTAGTATTTTTTTTGGAGCAGTGCTCTAAGTTCAAAACCTGGTCAGTATTAAGCCCATCTAGAACATGAGAGAGGTTAGCAAAGGTAAAACTACTTCAAAAAAAACAATTAAATGAAAAAAAGGCAATAATTTAAGATTCCAAACCTGAAAATAGAAACGAAAATAACCCGACCTCTAAATCTCAACAAAACAAAAGAGAGTTTAGAGAAAGGGAGGGAGAAAAAACGGTTTTTAACGAAAAAGAAAGGTATCGATCCTAATATATACTAGTATTTTTTTGGAGTCGTGTTTTAAATTCAAAACCTGCCCATATTAAGCCCAACTAGAAAACATCGAAGAGGTTATCATAATGTAAGACATTTTTCTACTTCTCAAATTCTCAAACAAGGGCAAGAAACAAAATTTTTATTATCTATGAACAAAACAACAAAACACAACAATAACCCACCAATTAAAACACGATTAATCTCACAATTAAGTACAGTACAGTAACCCATGTTCTTTCTCGTTTAACATTAAAAGTTCGAAACTTTTTTCTCAATAAGCAAAAGCAAAACTACGTAATAAATCCTTAAAGGAACAGCACAAAGTGACTAACCAGACATAACAGAATCCGTATAGGCATGCAGAGAGTGGAAGTGCAGTGACGACAAGAAGGCTGCGAGTGTTAAAATGGGAAAAAGGAAAAAGACGCAGCATTTGATACTTTGCGTCTGTTCGAGGTACAGTTTTTTAAGTGGAAATGTTTTAAAATAGTTTTTTTATTTTAAAAATTATTAAAATAATTTAAAAATATTAATTTAAAATAAAATAAAAATAAAAACTTTTAAATTTTAAAAAACAATTTCAAAACACAAAAACAATTTCTTAAACTTAAAAATAAGTCAATTCCATATAAATAAAAACCATTTCTTTTCTTTTCGCATCCAAAGTATTCCTCCTCCGCCGCGCCATTGTAACCATTCGCTCCTCCTCCTCCGCCGCCTCTGTATCCAAGGTATGTTCTCTGTACAATGCGTCTTCATGAATAAATTTGGTGTTAGTTATTTCTTGAATTTTGTTTTTATGACTAAAAGGGTATGTTCTCTAGTTGTGTTTTTCTGTGTTATTACCAACTTGATGCTACCATTCAAGAATTCCTCAACTACCACTACTGCTTATGCTTTGGTTAGTCTGTTTTCTTGATCTTTTAGTATTATTTTATTGACGTTTTAGTTGAGGAACTGTAAATTAATGCAGAAAATATCGCCTTTTTTCTAAAATCATCTGAGCCTGATGGCTCAGGTTCTTTCTTTTCTTTTCCTTGTTCCCTTCGGCTTTGTTACTTGCCGACTAACTTTTTCAAAAAAAAAATTTAATTGTTCCATGCTTGCACAAATTACTTAGGGTTTGGAAAGAGTCCAAGGATTAGATAGTGTTTGAGAAGACTTCACTTATTCGCTGAGGTACCGATTGATTTTGTAGTTTACTTGTAATTAGCAGTATAGATTAGCTAGGGTTTGCTTCAATGTGAAACCTTAATGTTCATGTGTACTGAGCATTGAGTGACATCAGGTTTATGGAATTCAAATTAAATATAAAGTATCCATTGATTATTGTTTGTGCAGTTATAAGTATGAAATTTCATGTGTTCTTTGAGTGTGTATTTTGCGCTTGAGCAGGTTTGATTTTTATTGATTTGATGTTTATAATATCTCGTTTTTTTTTATCTAATAGCATTTTGTTCTATTATTGTTTTTTGCCAAGTAATAGATTGATCCCTTCACAATCCTGGCATGGTTTCAGAAAATAACAGGTTTGAGTTCCGCGTCAACTTTATATTGTGAAAAATGTTTGGAGACGCAACGAACTGGAATGAGGATGCATACAAAGAGAGCATTCTAAAAGATCGAGAAATCCAAACCCTAACTGTCTTTAGAACTGCGTGGCCACCATCTTCAAACCCTAACCCCAACACTATCGTCCTCGCCTCCAGCGATGGATCACTCACCTCTTACTCCATCTCTGAAATTGTACTTTTCCCTTTCTTTAATCACTCAAAAAACATGCTAATTGTGGTATAGTTGAATTTGATTTTATTTTTTTCTCCTATTACAGCCACTGGGTTTTAGTGATTCAAGGGCACCACAGTAAGTATGGTGGGTTGTGTTTGCTTGATCCTTAGTTATTTCTTTTATGGTTTATGCTCATTCATTGTTGTTAGGGTTAAACCTAATGCATTCCTTCAAGGACATGACGGACCTGCCTATGATGTCAAATTTTATGGCAATGCTGAAGAAGATGCTTTATTACTGAGGTTCTTTTTTTTGTAATATTTTAATTTAATAGTGCTTTCTTTGATTTGATATCTAATTGGTCTGATATTTAATGGGTTTGTTAATTTTTGTTGTAGTTGTGGTGATGATGGTCGAATTCGAGGATGGAGGTGGGAGGAATTTATGCAATCTCAGGTGCCTGTTGCTTTGCAAGGTAATAGATAATGAAAAATCATGTTTGAAAAACATCAAGAGCATCATAAAGCTAGTTTTATCATACCATTTCTTGCTTTACTAGCTCCCTTCCTTGATTTGCAGAGTTTTTCTCTCAATATTTTTCAGATACATGTGATGAAATTATGTCCATTTCTATTTGTTCATGTTCAATGTTTTGTCAGGAAATCACATAGAGCCAGTAGTTGATATGGTGAATCCCCAGCACAAGTGAGTGATCACCAACATCATGAGATATGCTATTGTGCATCTTTGCATAGTTTTTTTGTTTTAATATTTTTATACAAGGAGAATTTGTAGAAATAACCTGTTATCTGGCATGACACCCATGCCAAGCTGAGATTCACACCTTTGTTATGTCTGTGATAAAATTGTGAATCATCATCTATTATATGGAGATTATGCTTGTTTACCCTAGCCCCTAAGCACTTTATTAAAATGCATATCTTGTCTTGCTCCTATCTATCAGGGGTCCTTGGGGTGCTCTATCCCCAATTCCAGAAAACAATGCCATTGCAGTGGATACCCAGGTTCAAGATGTTTTCCCTCCATAAACTACCCCCTTCCTCCAATCGTGTTCAGCTTCCTTTCGTAAATTGGCAAGCAATTATTTGCTTATGTTTGCATATTAACATTATCTCCTGCTCCAGAGGGGTTCCATTTTCTCAGCTGCCGGGGATTCTTGTGCATATTGTTGGGATGTGGTATGTATTTGTTCAAGGTGAACGAACCTTTTATATTATTACCTTCATATGTTTGATTTGTTGCACTAACAATGGAATGATTGTTTGTGGATCTTCTCAGGAAACTTGTAGGATCAAAATGTGTTTTAAGGGACACTTGGACTACTTGTATTGTATAGTTGCTCGTAACTCCGCTAATCAGGTCATGCCTCCTTTATTTGTTGGTCATCAGAATTTTGTTGCTTCTAATTTCTTGTAAATTATGTCAATTTGGATGTTCTACTAGCGTGTATGTGTGTGAGCATGTCTAGATATCATTTAAAAGCAATTTCATATTTCACAAGATATTTTTTATATGCATCATCTTAGGATCATTCTAGGAATGTACCAAGAGTTCAGTACTCACATATTGTGCATTAACTATGTTACCCAATTCCAAGGCTTCATGTAGATCATCATGTCTCCTGGAAGAGGAGGAGTTACACAAACTTTTGTGGGAAAATTGATACACCAGCTACTTTCTAACCATGTAGTATAATGCGTGTTACAAAAATAATTTGCAAGAAAAGAGAAGGAAAAAAAGTTATGAAAATGTTGTTTTACCTGCAGAAATAGATCCTTTTCCATGCTTTTTTGTCCGCAATAATCTGTATTCCTAATTTTTCCTAAATTTATAGCAGAGACAAAGTTAATGCAGAGAAATCATACATGTCCACTATGAATGGTGGCTAAATAACCATGCTTCCAAAACACTATATTTTGGGCTAAATTATGGGTTGGATCCATTCGTATTTACTGGTCTCTCCTTGCTTTCTTTTTTAACTTATTTGTAGAGGAGTCATGAACAACAACATTGGCTGCTGTATTTTGGGTTGCAGAATCAGTGTGTGATATCTATCTTTATTTGTTTGTTTTATCTTGTTTGTCTTTCAGATCATAACTGGTTCAGAGGATGGTTCTGCAAGACTTTGGGGTAAAATCCAGTAATTGATTGTCATTGGTTTCAGCTGCAAAGTCTACACATGGCAATATGCATATGTTGTCAACTTTCATGCTATTTCCTTCAATTTTATCTGCAACTTTGTAATCATGACTCGGTATACCTAAGAATAAATTGATTCATTGGAAGTCATGTAGCTGGAAAATCCAAATAAGATTATACTGGCATGGGTTGTATTCATTGTAAATAGTGACAATCATTTTAGAAGATATTTCTTTCTTTGGATGTATCTATACTCAAAACTCCAGATATTGTAACGGTGGTGTTAATTGTAAAGACAAGAAGGGGAGAGCATGTTGTCAAAACCTTGACTTTTCCTTTTTTGGGGGAGGGGGATTAAAAGAGCAAGTGCCTTCTTTGAACTTGGCAGATGATCTTTCCATCTGAGTAACTAATATTATTTAATATAATTTTTGAATAGAGTGGATATCTACTAGATCATCTAAAGTGACTTCTAGAACTATTCCTTTGGCACCACCATCCAAAGTGAGTCAGGTCACATTATTACTTCTAACATTTGTTTGTTTGCATAACTTTTATATTTTTTTATCATGTAGCTATTGGTGATTGTTCTTAGTGCTATGACTTAATGAGATTTTATTCAGATTGCAGAAGTGGAAAGTGTATCCGGGTAATTGATTCAGTGAAGGATGAGAAGTTCAAAGGATTTTCCTCATCTGTCAGCTGCGTTGCTCTTGATGCAAGTGAGAGCTGGTTGGTAAGAGAGTTCATGCAATCAAGATGCCATTACTTTTTCCTTTTTTGTAGACAGCCTACTTTGTAGTTATTTTTATTTTTGAGGTTCATAGAAGGGACTTTGGTGTGTGCTGAAAAAAGTATTCATGAAAAGCATGTGTTTTGAAGTGAATAGAAGCCACTTACTTTCTTGCATGCTGACATAAATAATTTATGATAACATGCTTTTTTAGTGAAAGTGCCATAGCTATGTGAATCAAATGCTTGGAATTTAAGCCAAATAAGTGAACGTGCTATTTATTATTCTTTTCAAGTGTTGGGAATAGTTCACTGTTGTGGTTATGTGGCTTGTGTCGTGACGCCATTTGATCAAGTCTTCTACCTCAGGCTTGTGGCAGTGGTCGAAGTTTATCGGTCTGGAATCTTCCTGCTTCTGAATGTGTTTCAAGGATGTGCACTCGTGCATCCATACAGGATGTAATATTTAGTGACAATCAAGTAAGTGATTTTTTTTTTTTGAACGTGTAAGTGTATATAGATCTCTTCACTATAGCTGACATTCATATACTTGTTGTAGTTTGATCAGGTTTTGGACATTATTAATGGGTGGCATAGGGCATAGGACCACAACACTTTTTGCATAGAAATTATTTCTGAAGTTACAATTGTGAATTGCCAAAGTGTTTGGAACTTCTGTCATAAAACAAGTCCTTTCACTTTAAGTAACGTCGTTTTTCTGTTTTCTTTCTTCGGGGATGGTGGGGGGTCATATAGAATATAGCTGTCATGACAGGTAGTTGCCGGTGATGGCTGTGAATTTTTTGTATCAGTTGACAAGTTTTCTGGGCCCCCAAAACTAGTGTTTAAGCTTGTTGCATAAGTCTCCCTTTTCCTGTCATGCAACTCCACAAGGCATCCAAAAGCATTTGGTGTTTATTGCTACTTTAATTTTTTAGCCATAAATAAATAATCTTTGATTACCCTAAAAAAAAGAGTTGATTTCTCATTTGTGTGGAGTAGTTTTCTTTTTTCTTTTGTTTTGTTGGTTTATCTGTTCCCTATTTTTTTCAACATCATTATCTGTTGTTCTCCAATCTCATCGAACCCACCTTATAAGAATTTATATGGTATTGTACACAATGGTCTATACTCTATTGCACTTCACAATGATCTTCCTTGATATCCCATGCTTTTGAAGTAGTGAACAGTGTCTCATTGTACTTGCCTGATAGTGTGTAGTATTAGTCACGTTCTCTCTGAAAATTAAAAATTTTGCACAGTAATACTTAAAATTTCACTCTCTTAAATTCATGCCATCTGTTCCGAGACACTGATAATCATTGTATCACCATCTCAGATTCTAGCTGTCGGAGCAGAGCCTGTAATGAGTCGTTTTGACATAAATGGGGCAGTTCTTTCTCAAATACCATCTGCTCCTCAATCAGCATTCTCTGTTTCTGTACACCCATCAGGGGTATTTTCCTATTATTTCCCGTTTGGTTTTTCAATTTATTCCCTTTTCTGTACCCCCTAATGCTTGTCACTATGCTTCTCATGCTCTTGCCCCGATTGCCCTTTCAGGTGACTGCAGTTGGAGGTTATGAAGGTCTTGTAGATATCATCTCTCAGTTTGGAAGCCACTATTGCACTTTCCACTGCCAATGCGTCTGAAGAAGAAATTAATCATTATTTCTGGGATTGTAATTGGATGCTAGAAATTATAGGTGAGTTACCTGCATGGACATTGAGACGTTCAAGGGTAGCAGGCACTTAATTGCAGGATTTTGCTTGGGTTGACCAAAATATATGGTGGTGGTTAACATGTCATCGAAATGATGAACTGTGTGATACCTGGATATGTTCTGTTATTGTAGAGAAGGTTCGTTTGACCTTTGTATTGCCATGTTTTCTTCCAGCAATTGAGATATTAAGCTGCATGCATAGGGCAAACAATGCCATTCATATCTATGAATTTTGAATTTTTTTTTTTGTTTCAAGTAAAATGCTTGTGTTATTCTGTATAGTGAGGAAAACTCGCGGACAAAATGCCTCATTAGATCAAGGATTGTTATAGCAACTAGGCGATCTGATTGTTTTTGGTAGGGTCAACTTGTTTGGTTTGGCATGTTTTATGGAGGATTTGATACTAAAATTATGTTTAAGAAAAAAGATATGTTTTAGTACAAAAACTCTCTCTCATAATTGACACCCATGGCCATGGAGGTGTCAACATGCTTCTACCTGTCGGCCTGTAGGGGTTGTCTCAGTGCTTGCTTAATGATCCATCAGGGCTCTAATGATGCGAGCTGGGTTTGTTTTCAATTTAATTCACTGGATGACATGCATGGGATTACAGGTTGAAATGTCTGCGAACACTTGGATCCATACCTGCAGCCTACGTTCGCACTGGAATCCAAATAACATAGCGGCCATTTGACCACCCCTTGTCTATTTGCCGTCTGTGAAATCAAAGACTGAATCTAGAGGACATCTCGAGAGTAGACAGCTGAATCCTTGCCGAGTCTTGGATCCTTCATCCCTCCATTCTTATCCCCTCCCTGTAAATGACAATTATTAAAAAAAAAAAAAAAGCCAATAGGATCATAGACAATCCCAATAGCATTTCCTCATTCCACTTCGGAGCAGAAATCCCACTTCTCCCCATATTTCGCTGCGCAATCATCAGCATTGGTGATTCCTCAACCTTCCCTGGACTTCGTGGGAAGCAACCCTTCTATACCCCAATTTTCTTTGGTCATAACGAGGGAGATGTTGCCCTCAAATCACTGCTGTAGTAAGTTGGTTCTTCAAAAACAAGACGCACACCATCTAAAAAGATCCTCAAATGAAGCCCACAGGCAAACTTCACTTCTTTCTTCTCTTCACACTCCACAACACAACTCTCAAAATTAATCGACTGAGACCCAATAGGTCCAGTCAGCAATCTCTTCTCCACTCTGTACAAAGGAATTACAGACCTCCCTAAACATACCTCCTTGCTGGCTCCTGTCTTATCCTTCACACTTAAAATCGAAGGATCGTCAAATTGGCTCTGCTGCAACAAGCATCACTTCCTCATCCCAAGTAGGATTCAGACTCTTATCTTTTGAAACTGTAGTCCTCAAAACGAAGTTCCCAAGAATAGCCTTGGCATAAGCTTCGGGCTTCCTATTCTTGTCTGTAGGTGCCAAATCCTGTGCTTAAATCACTTGAATTCTAAGATGCCAAAGTCTAGGAGGCTTGTTTACAGTAGAACGAGTGTTTGACACGCTTTCCACTAACAGCAGCTGCATCAGAATGCCAAGCAACCGGAAAAGCATCATCATCTTGATTCCCCATCCAAACAGTTAACGGCAACTCTCCCGCAACCTTGACCCCACTGCGATCCTCCAGTCTATATCACCGTGGAGCCAATGGACCGTCTGGTGGAAACCATGTAGGAATATCGCCCAAATTGAAGGATTTCATATCCTTCACCATGGTCTCTAATCTCCCACCCTGAAGCCTATCTTTTGTGAAAGCAAAGAATTGGTTCCTTTATTCTGGGTTCAATGTATGCTCAAAATGTCTGGTTGTTCCCATGCTGTTTCCAATCTTTAGCTCAACGAAAGGGTTGCAAGTGTCAGTCACATTGTTTGCTGGCAAGCCATTAGCTCTCACAATTCTGACATACAGAAACTGTCTTTGCTCAACTAGGGTACGCTTGTCATTGCCTATGGCTCTCCTTCCACCAATATTAGATGATGTCGCCTCGAGGGTGTAGTCCTCTTTTGGTTTCTCTTTCGGAGGCATTTTCTCAAGCTACAAGAATTATGAATAATAATAATAAAAAAAAGGCAACCAGTACTGCCTAGTATGGCATCTTTATTTCCTGCTAGACATTTTATACCAGTGTACAAACCTTTCAAAAGAAAATTAGTATCAATTATACGCAGATTGCAGGCCTCTGCGAAAGTTTTGAGTGCCTGAGAATGTCATTGCCAGATTTCATGGTCAAAATGGGATAACTCATGCATATACTATCATTTACAAAACCATCAAAGAAGCCAGAAAACATGCATGAAGTTATTCAATTCAATGAAAATAAACGTAGTTTTTAAAGGACAGAATTGCATATCTTACATCCTAAGGCCAACCAAACAAACAAGAATACAAATTGTTGAATGTTTGTTTGCATTTGCTTATAAATGGAATTTTTCAGAGTGAAGATCAAAGTACTAGGCTAAG
>Ga0325400_1007410_pt1 | contig 10490 bp, 5 predicted proteins | sample PopdelMetagenome_2_FD_205662 | JGI IMG/M metagenome (GOLD analysis project Ga0325400, IMG submission 205662) | Populus deltoides microbial communities from Bellville, Georgia, United States - Xylem-PdKOR-R1 | ecosystem: Host-associated > Plants > Phyllosphere > Stem > Wood/Secondary xylem...
TGCAATAGGTGATCTTTGATTAACGATTTTTAGGATTGTAAGTGTGTTGTGTGGCAACAATGACTGGATAAATAAAGAATTATCAAATTATAATATGCTGTGATTTTTCTAGTGGAATTATGTTGTAGAGGCATGGAGAGTTGAATTGAACTTGGTTTGCCTTTACCTTTTACCTTTTGGTTTTGAATAATTAGAGCTACAATAGGTTGTATTGGTTATGTGAAGTTTGCAATTTTTGTATGAGGAAGGATGCATGTTCAATATTCATCTTTTAGTCTGAGTTTGTGAAGTATGCAGGAGGTTGTTTTTTTTCTTCTTGTTGTAGGAACTTGGTATTTCAGTGTAAATAGTACATATGCATTTGTGGGTATGATGCTCTTTTATCTTGTCCGATTCTTCATCAAGATGTAGTAGCACTAATTGAATCTTGGATAGGTGATCGATGGTCTTCTTTTTAACTTTCCATTCTCGAGAATTTTGCTTGTGCTGGTGATAAGATTAGGGTTTGCATTGGCTGCCTTTTAGGATTTTTTTTACAGATGAACAGTTTTGTTTGATGGAGGAATTAGTGCAGGTAGCTTTGGAACCTTTATGGCTGCACCTGGATTGGGAGATTATTGTGAAGTTTTGATTATGCAGAATATTTATATTGATTTGATATGGAAAAATTATTCAGAGGCAAAAGATGGAGAAAAATGAAAACCATAACCATGGTTATTGAAGATTGCTGGTGCTGAACTTAAAATTACTTGTGAGGATTTAAGGGCTAGCAGTGGATGTAATCCTTGTAGCTTCACATTTTCTGTAAGGTTGGCAAATTGTTGTGGAGGCTGCATGGTGTGAATGAAGAATCTGATACTGAGATTTGCTGTTGTTCAAAGAAAATTTTTTCGGTATAAAGAGTTTTGAAAAACAATGGCGAGGCTCACTCTGAGGGTTGGAAATGCATAGGAATTAGTGAATTACTAAATTCCTGAAAGTAAAAAGGATGATAAATATGTTAAGTACACGTTAATTAATCATAGAGGCGTAGTTGAACAGTTGGATGTTGTATGGTTGGTTGGTTGATTAGGCAACTATTTTGCACGTGTCTGACCTTCAAGAGCATATATACAATTCTTGAGAAGAGAGAGATTGCGTGACAAATGAGGAATTGGATTCTTTTTCCATGAAGCTCTAGTATTTGAGTTAGGTTATATCAACTAAAATTAACATGTTTGGGTGAAGATTTAGGGAAGGGGAAGGTTCTCTTGATTGCTTTATTTGATTTAGCTGATGAGATTTTACTCAAAGGCAAAAGGGGATTGTAAACCTGAATCAGCAGAGACTCACCACGTGACCGTTGATATGGTGCTCCTTTTGCTAATTGTATGCGCCTGCTTATATTCATGGAAAGGGATGACTGCCCTGCTTAAGATTGGATATGGGTGCGAGTAATTTCATTAGGCGTTAGGCAGCTTTCACCTATGATAGATAGTTGGAAACGCTTTTGGTTGTTAATAATTGGTTTCGATCTATTTTTATTTGAAATCTGGACTGGATCAGTGTCAAAATTCAGACCACGCACCCGCACATGACAGAAAACAAAGAGTAATGATTTAGTTATTACTCCTCGAACTTATTATTATTTTTCTGCGTCACATTTCACATAAATAGTGAAAGATACACTGGAACTTTAAGTTTCATCCAGGAGTAGGAATTAGCAATATCCATAATAGCCAGCGCCATACTTGGCCACACATCCTTTATTGCCTTCATCTTTTTGCCAGACACCTCCATGCAATGGTTTCTCTCATTGGCCAGCAACATTTGCCAGCATCTTCTCGCTACCTGCCCTCATTAAGAAATAATCAAGTCATCGAAGTAATCTTGACATGATCTTCATATATTTAAGAGCACTGTTGCCACGTTTAGTAATAGAAACTCTGTTTAAAATTTAGAATTTTTCAGGCATTTCCTGAAAAGTGCCCAGATTTAAAAATATGGGTGTGCAAGTATCTCTATGACACAACACAGGAACGTTTTATCAAAGGACTTAGATGTGTGAATTTCGATCAGGTTTTAGTGATTTCATCCTCCTGTGAGCAAACAATTCGTTATCTACCTTAGCCAACAAAAAATAAAGCAGCACGGGGTTGAAGGAGCATTTTACCAGAAGAGATAAAGAGAATAAGAAAAAGGAGGATGGCAAAAACTGAAAGGCTCTTCCAGGCGTCCATATTACCTAATTGCAAAGTGTAGGATTTGTTTGTTTGATATGGATGCCAGCTTCTGATGTTGTGCAGGAGGCATTTGCCAGAATTTGTAAGTGTGCCTAGATTTCTCAATTTTTTGGTTGAATTATTGTTTAAAAAAAGATAATAAAAAAGTTGCCAAGTTTTTATGGTGTGGCCATGTTATATGATAAAACTGCCACGTAGCATTTACATTGCCGTAAAAAGGAGATATATGATTATTTTCCCAACAATTTCCCCAGAAATAAGTGTTTATTGAATGTTTATTAACAAGAGAAGACATCCCTTAAGAACACTTGCCTAAAAATAGGATTTTGGATCCTAAAAGCATATGGATATGCATGCATGCTGGGGGTAATGCCCTAGAAACACTGCAAACTTATTAGATGCACGAGTATGAGATATTAAACCAAAATGCTTAGGCCCAATCCAAGCCCAATTATCTACACGATTTGTGACGCGGCATCGTATTACTTGTGAATTCCTCCACAAAATTTCATGTCAGTCTTACCCTTGCATTAAAAACTAGAAAGACCCCCAAAACCCTCTAAATCTCGAAAGTACCCCACGAACCCAATTCCTTAAACCCTTCCCAGTTCACTCAACCCTCTCTCCGTCATCACACCCGACCCGCCCAAGACGATCCACAGTTCGTTCAATCGCCGCAAAAGCTTGAAGGCAGTCGCATTTGAGCCGGCGACAATAAGAACCCGATTTCAAAACGCCTCTGATGAGAAATTTTGTTAATGTTGTAGCGAGATCCTTCTTTCTATCAAACAGCCTCCTTTTTCATCTTCACAAAGTTCGTTTCTTCCTTCGGAAGGTTACTTAATTTGACTTCCCATTTCATTACTGTTATTATTCTTGTTGATGAGTCTTTTTCTGGAAGTTTCTGTATAATTTTCTTTTTCTGTTGTTTGGCACCTGAGAAAACTGGGATTTTTCAGTTACATGTGGTTAATGGTGATCAAGTCACCTCTACTCGAAATGGGTTTTTCCTCTTTCTTTTTTGAAATTAGAGCTGAAATATCATCGAATTAGTTACGTTTTGTAGTTTTGAGCTTTGAAACTTTGCATTTCTGACTGAGTTTAATTGTATGTAGTTTGCAAATATTATGGAGGGTTTCTTTTTCTTTTTCTATTTGGTTTTACTCTCTAATGAGAATTTTAGTTGGTATTGATTATATCTCTAATACAGAATTGTATCACATCCATCCCAGTTGGTTCTCATTGGATTTTGCCCCACTTTGCCACAATTACTGAAGTCATTGGTCATTACAAGCAACTCACAACACGAGCGTCTTTTGATGAAGAGGAGATCAAGGATGATAACTTGAATCAAATGCTTGAAGCTGTTGAAAATGCCCCAGAATGCACTACTAGGAAAGTCGGAACAGCTTATGTCCATAACTTATGTAAAGCTGGAACTCTTTTTGCTGCGGTTAGACTGCTGCGGTTGTTTCGCGATAAAAACATTTTCCTTGGTCCTAGTGCTTATAATATAATTTTGGTGACAGCTAGTGAAAAAAACGATGTTGAGATTTTGTCCCAGGTTTTCAAGGATTTGATCTTGTCTTTTCAGTCTTTGCCTTCATCTTTGTATCTGAAACTTGCCAGGGGTTTTGTGAAGTCAAACGATGATGTCCAGCTACTGAGACTTGTCAAAGAAGTTTCTGAATTGACATTTCCAAGTAGCACGAAGGTTGTAAATAGATTTATCTTTGCCTTTGCTGAATGCGGGCAGTTTGACAAAGCCATTCTGATATTTGAGCAGATGGAGAATCTGAAATGTAAGCCAGATTTGGTTACGTATAATACTGTTTTGGATCTTTTAGGTCGTGCAGGTCGGATTGATGAAATGCTCGGTGAGTTTGCCTCCATGAAGGAAGCAGGAATTCTCCCAGATTTTATTTCTTACAATACTTTGCTAAATCAGTTGACCAAAGTAGGAAGATTGGATTTGTGTTCAGTGTATTTCCGAGACATGGTTGGGAATGGAATTGAACCAGATTTGCTTACATACACTGCATTGATTTGGAGTTTTGGCCAATCCGGAAACATTGAGGAGTCATTGAGACTCTTCAATGAGATGAAAACAAAGCAGATTCGTCCCTCAATTTATATATATCGATCATTAATTGCTAGTTTGAAGAAGATGGGAAAGGTTGAGTTGGCAATGACCTTTTTGGAGGAGATGAATTCATCAATGTCAAACCTAGCTGGTCCCAAGGATTTCAAACGAACACACAGATAGTCGCACACAGAGAAGGAAGGGTTTTTGCAATTCAAAGGAGAGTACTTGGTTCAGAAGTTAGCTCAAGTTAGGTAACCAGTGGAGGTCCTTTACCTGTCTTTATGCTGATAATGGCATGCTGTTATTGCTACTCTCTTTCTGATTTACCTTTCTTGACAATTTCTAATTGGTCCCAGAATCCATTACCTTGGCAGTCTTATATGTTTCCATGCTACAAAACAGTCCTTGTTAGTGTCATCATAATCATTGAATTGGTGACTTGGGTTTAAAGAAGTAATGTCTAGAATTACATCTTTATCTACATTGAAATTCAAATTGAAAGGATTCGATAATTAAAAACTTTATTAATAATTTGTTATTTCTGACTAGTGATTGGAATTCTCATCAATAAGTTGTTACACGTAGTGAGTTTGTGGTATTTTGAGTTAATTCGATACTAATGTACATTTCAAGAGTTGGAGCAAAATGTGCTGTGGATATATTCTGTTCCTAATACAGTTAATTTATAGTTCCTTCAACACTATTTATTATGTTCATTGAATGTGAAAAATTATGTTTCAATGCCTCTGGTCTTTCCTTTTTTTCTCTGTCTGAAACCTTGCAAGCTTTTGAAGCTGGGGTTGCTGACTTGGTATTGTTGTCTTTTCATCTGAATCTAAACACATGATTCGCTGAATGTTCATACAAACTGTTATCCTAAAACCTGGAAGTGGCCAATTCATCAAATGGTTGCCTAAGTGAAGTTGCATAGACCAATTTTGACAAAGCATCCAAACTATAGAATCACTGAATAATTTTCCTATTTTTCCATATCTTTATGGAGTATTTCTTTTGCATATTCAATCCCGGAGAAAACCTGAGTAAATTGACTAATCATGCTGTTTATTACCGCTTTAAATATCATTAAATATCATTGCTTTTGCTTTCCATCACATTATATATTCCTACTGTTCATTTTCATTTGCAAATCGTTGCTGTAGTAGAGTTTTGCTGGCCTTTTCTGATGCCAATACCTTCCAGTGAATCATTGCCGACTCATCTCAAGGCCAAGGCAGGAAGATGTTACTCGAACTGGTTTGGGTGGAGGCCTGTCACCAATTCTTCACGGTGGGTTCCTTGGTGATCCTAGTCAGGTGATTTGAGTACTATTTTTATGTTATAGTGCCCCAGCTAGCTAGTTGGTGCCTGCAAGTGATTCACAAATTTATTTATTCTTTCATTTGATGCAAGTGACTCATAATACTTGACTGCACAGCCCTGGTAACTTGATCGTGGCCTTGGGTCCTAATAGAAGAAATACACGGTCTCTTTTGTTAAATCAATCATATTTAATGTAAATTTTCTCTACATTTATAGATGATTGCAAGTTTGTTTCATAAGCTAGCTAGCTTGTCATGATAGGAGGCACCATATTTAACCTACCTCTTTGTTTGGTTGTTGTTGTTGGTTTCTCACTAAACAAAAGCTGTGATATCTCAATGATGGAAATCCCCAGCCAATTCGTTGACTTGAATATCTGTAGAAGACTCCTTAACAGTTCATGTGTAATAAGTTTTAGTGCATTGTTGTCTCATACAGTCTGTCTAGAACAACCATTTAGAGACAAATAAAACTATACATAACCATATGAATGCTCTGTTATATAAGAAAAGCCTTCTTCCTGAAGATACAAACCCGTCATGTATAAAAATATGAACCAAGAAATTAAAAAGGATAATTAAAAAAAAACTGATCAAAACATGTGAACAATCCCTAACAAAAGCAAGATCCCGTGCAATTTCATGTCTAGGAATTTCCCATATAATGAAATAGATCCAGAATCCTTCTTAACATCAGTGTCCTGATCATGAGGATTATTGATGTCAAAGGGCACAGTAGTATCTGGCGTCGAGTCATAATCGGCAGCATTTGGGGCCGGGGCCTGATCGGATGGGTCTTTCAGACTGTCCGGCAACCCTTTTCCATGAGACACGGTTATTTTGAAACGCTGACCGTTATCACATTGCTCCCCATCATAATCCCCAGAGAAGAAATAGGTTGGTCCTTCCTTGAGCAGAGGAACTGCCACCGTGACTCCCTGCGTGAGAGTGTTGGATGGATTGGCGGATGACCATTCCACGGTGTCATTGTCTACGGAATTGTCATAATCACACAGCTTGTATGTGGTGAAATTGTATGTTCGAACTACTGAATGGTTATTATCCGTGTTGAAAACTGCATTAACAAGAAAAACACCCATGAACACTATGTGACTAAATAAATTTAACAAAAAATAATGCCAATTCAATGATAACCATAGCATACTGCATTGCTAAAGATCTTTCATGCTTGTAGCATTCAAATCACAATTGACTAATAGATTCTACCCAGATGGAACAGATTACATCATTTTCCTCTCAGCAAGGACAGGGAACGAGTTCCCTGTTTCAAGGTTTTTTATTTTTTTTGGGGGGAGGGAGACAGAGGGGAGAGCATGTTTACTGCTGTTCATTACTGAAAATTAAGGTTTTCATTTGAGAATATCCTAACGGTTATTTCAAGAAAACCTAGCAGATTCCCTCTCTTCTTCTTGCCGACAAAACCAATCATATTATGCCAGATGGAAAAAGGACTGCCAGATGTCTTGAAGGAACTGGATAACTGATAAGCCTGTCAGTCACGGAAGCTCATCTGCTGATTTTTTAAAAGAAAAATTAGCAAATCAAGATAAAAAAATTTTGGAGTATCACCTTTAAACAAAAATTGTTGAAATAATATATTTTTATTTTATTGTAATGTTCAATCGTAATAGTTACTAAATATTATTATTTTTAAGTGTGGTATGTGTTTTAAAATAATATAATTTTAAAAATTTTATATTTTTAAAGTGTAATAAATTAACAAATAGTCTCACTGCTAATTTTTTTAGCTCATTAACAAATAGTCTCATTGCTAATTTTTTAGCTCAACCAGTTGGTTGGTTGATCCAGTTGAATAAACCCATCAACCATTTTAAATAAAAATCATAATTTTATGATTTTTTCAAATATATGTTTTTGTCCAACTTGTATACTAAGAAATAAATTCCAATTAAAATTTTAAAAAATTATTATTTACACAATAATTCTCTTCTATTTTTTAGTGTCAATGATGTAATCGGGTTTACAATAACGGATGATCAAAGCAGTCAAGTATGAGTTTACAACAACTAGAAAAAGATCTGTTCTAGACAGATTATGTGGATGACCTATCAGAAGTATTTATTGATCAATGAAACAATTTAGACCCAAGAGATATAACCATGTCAAACCAGAATAATGGCTCAAAAAAACCATGACTTTAGATCCGGCTGTTAAATCAAATTCTGTTAAATCACATTTAAATATTTAAAGTAGCTTTCAGAAATTGTTTTTCTTAAACAGTCATGGAATCATTATTTTAACTATTGAATATTTAAATTTTAAAAATCTCATCTTAGAATCCCAAGTTTAGTAATTTTATGATTTCGATTGATGAATTAATCCTGAATCTAATTAATAAAATTTTATCGTGATTCTTACCGATGGTATCTAAAAATATATTATTTCAGTGTAACTTTTTGCTATTTTTTATTTTGTACGCTAATTGTCCCGTTTGACCCTCATCTGCTCCCCCCATTTTCTTCTTCCGGAAATCAAATCTAACAAGTACTGACTCACCATGTGAAGACACTGCCATCAGTCTCTGCTCTAAATTGAATTTTGATTTAACAGAGTAGAGTAGGATTCGCTTGAAATATCACTGCTTCATGCTTGATTCAAAGAACAAAGAGAGATCCATGAGAGCAGCAACAAGGATTAATCACTTGTAAGAGTAACGCCGTTTATTCATGTATTATTAATTATTTTTTAAAATATTTTTTTATTTTAAAACAATATTTTTTAAAATTTATTTTTAATATTAGGATGTCAAAAAAATTTAAAAACATAGAAAAAAAATTAAAAAATATTTTTTAAATATAAAAATAAACAGACATCTCATCTGTCAACACGTGAGTGTGACAGGTTTGGGATCATTGAAAACCCAGATGTACCTTCTTTATCAGAAATACTTTCGTCTGTGCCTTTTTCTTCTTTTTTTAAGCCTAGCTTTTCCACTCACATCTATGCAGGATCTACGCTTTTCTTGGTAAAGCATCTAACAATCATGGGACAATTGCATTTACAAGTACTCTAACTTTTAATATTTTTTCAATTAAGCATATGAATTTTAATTTCTTTCATTTGGATATTCCCAATTCCATTTACTTCAAGAAAATATTGGCTATATTTTGATTCCCTCGTGATTTCAAGAAAACAAAAGGGTGAATCAAGAAAGTCAATTAAGAGATATTTTGATATTGTGTTCATAATTATGTTTTAAAATAATTTTTAATGAATAAACATGTTTAATGCTTTTCCTAGCCTATATATGTCAACTAAATTATGGGTTCATAACTTTATTATAGAACGATTTAAAAACAAGAGAGCTGGGAGCTCACCAAAACATTAGCTAAGGTGACACATAGGATCAGATTCATGTGAAAGAGTTAATGCTGTTAAGGTTAGCTTCATCCATTTGGTTAACAAATCTGATCTCCTGCTTTTTACTGTGAATTCAAACAAATAGCATGTATTTAGGCCGAACGGAAGAAATGAAGATACAAAAGGAGATGCTTCGAGATTATTTATTAGATTTCTTTCTACTGGTTGAGACTAGCTAGACAGAGTACGTACTTCCCTCCTCCGGTGTAAATTTACTCAAAGTTCGCAGAATTCTGGCATCGCTTAAAGTAGAAAGAAACTCAAAATAAAACAATGATTAAGACTAAAGACTCAAAGTAGTCATGACCACAAACCATAAGGAGAAAGCAGAAAGAGATGAACTATGAACAGATAGATGGAATTTTTGGTATGTTCAAATTCCAAACATATTGCTAGTTGATAAAGGACTTACTGAGGAAATCTCCCAAGCTGAAGTTCTTGCCATCAGCCCATTTTTGGTAATTGACATTGGACTTAACAGTGGTGTCATACCAACCCAAGGAGTCACCCACTGTGTAGTTCTTGTAAGCATCAACAGATCCTGAAAAAGACAGTAGAATGAGGCTAGAGAAGGAGAGGAATAGAAGGCCTGCCATCTGTTCCATTGTTCTTGGGTTCTGTGAAACTTGGTGGATGTGGAGAACTGTGTGGACCTTACCTCTTATGGAGGAATAAAGGAAGTGTTATGCTCCAAGGCCTTATATATTTCTACCCCTTATTTTCCTTTGAATTACTAACATGGTCTTACCTGTTCCTAGCTTTAACATGATAAAAGAAAAGGAAAATCAAAAGGAGATGATATTGGGTTTAGAATAAATTCTTTATTTTCTTTTTGTTGGGCCCTGTTTTCTGCCTTGTTTTGTAGGAAAGGGTCGATCAAAACCCTAATTAATCTGAGACTGAGATATTATTTTGGATCATTTTGGTTACTTCTTCGTTTTGCTTTTTTTTTTTTCCCCTGTGATAAACATGTGATGGAGATTATCTTGAGCAGAGTGGGGCATGGCATGATCATTTATCATTTTTCACTACGCAGATCATACACAGGGTCATGAATGATCTATCCACTTCTACTTTAGTTGAACACAACGTACAGTACTCTTGGCATTTGTGTGGTGTGTGAAGGCAAACCTGTTGCATGTAACATGACAAAGAATGACAGCCATACGCTTATGATAACTTGGCAACAAGTTATTTGATGAAACATTTGGAAGAAGCTCCGTTGAAAGGAAAGAAGCTGCTGCTGGAAATGCTTTTAAGGTGATGAATTTTTTTTTTTTTTTTTTTGGGTTTGGTTTTTATAAAAAATTAATTAAATTAAAATTAAAAAAACTAAAACCGGTTCAAACCGACCGGTTTCGGTTTGGTTTAGTTTTTTTAGACAAAAACTGGTTCAAACCAGTTTGGCTCGATTTTTTAGTTTGGCTTGGTTTTTTCCGGTTTGGCTCCGTTTTTTTTTTT
>Ga0325400_1007413_pt1 | contig 10487 bp, 8 predicted proteins | sample PopdelMetagenome_2_FD_205662 | JGI IMG/M metagenome (GOLD analysis project Ga0325400, IMG submission 205662) | Populus deltoides microbial communities from Bellville, Georgia, United States - Xylem-PdKOR-R1 | ecosystem: Host-associated > Plants > Phyllosphere > Stem > Wood/Secondary xylem...
TTCCGGCTGACCCGCCGCGGCGGGTCGCTGGTCGCCGTCCGCGGGCTGCTGACCCGGCGGCACACCGAGCTGGAGGTCGACCGGATCCGCGGGTGCGCGATCTCCGAGGGCCTGGGCATGCGCTGGGTGCGGGCGGCGCGGGCGACGGCGCTGGTCACCGGCCTCGGGGACGCCGCCCGGCGCGGGCAGCTGCTGCCGCTGGGCCCGCGGGACCAGGCGGAGGCGGTCACCGGGCTGCTGGTCGAGGACCCCGGCCCGCTGCGGGCCCACCCACCGGCCGCCCGCCGCCGGCGGCTGGTCCGGGCCTGCGCGCCGGGGGTGGCGGTGGTGCTGGCCGGCGCGGTGCTGACCGCGACGGCCGGCTGGTGGTGGCTGCTGGTCGCCGGGGTCGCGCTGACCGGGCTGGGCGTGCCGCTGGGGCTGGGCCGGTACGCCGCCCTCGGCCACGTCGCGGGCGCGCGGTCGTTCTCGCTGCGGTCGGGCTGGCTGGTCCGCGAGCAGGTGGTGCTGCAGCGGCGGGCGGTGGTCGGCTGGCAGGTGCAGCAGTCGTTCTTCCAGCGCCGGCAGGGCGTGGCCACCGTCGTCGCCGCGGTCGGGGCCGGTGCCGGCGGCTACCAGGCGCTGGACATCGGCGCCGCCGACGCCGCCCCGTTCGCCGAGGCGGCGTCGGGTCCCTGGGCGGCCACGCTCGCCGGCTGAGCGCCGGGTGCCAGGCTGGGCGGGTGGACGTCGCCGAGCTGCTCGCGCCCCTGCCCCCGCTCACCGACGGCGGCCCCGCCGACCTCACCGGCGGGACGGCGGACGGGCTGCGGTTCGCCGACCTGGAGCCCACCGGCGAGACCGGCCAGCTGCTGGAGTGCCTGCTGGAGGGGTGCGCGCTGGACGGGCTGTCGCTGGTGCGCGCCCGGCTGTCCACCACCGGGCTGCTGCGCTGCACGGCCACGGAGCTGCTGGCCCACGACGGCACCTGGCTGGACGTCGTCGTCGAGGGCGGCCGGTTCGGCGCGCTCACCGCGCACGGGGCGTCCTGGACCCGGGTGACCCTGACCGGGGTGCGGGCGGACTACGTCAACCTGCGCGGGGCGACCCTGGTCGAGGTCGAGCTGGTCGACTGCACCCTGCGCGAGCTGGACCTGGGCGGGGCTGACCTGCGCCGGCTACGGGTGGCCGGCGGCGAGCTGGGCACGCTGCACCTGTCCGGTGCCCGCTGCCGCGACGTCGACCTCACCGGCGCCGGGCTGCCGGACCTCGACGGCGTGACCGGCCTGCGCGGGGCCACCATCAGCGACGCTCAGCTGGCCGGCTGGTCGGGCGGGATGGCCGCCGAGCTGGGCATCCGCGTCGCCCGCTGACCCGCCGGCGGCTCAGGGCAGCAGGCCGGCGGCCAGGGTGCGGGCGGCGTCGGGGTGGTCGGCCGCCAGCAGGCCGGTGGCGGCGAGCACGTAGGCGGCGTCCACGACCACCTCGGTGCCGCCGAGCACGCCGCCCGCCCCGCCGCGGTCGGCGGCCAGCCGGGCCACGACGGCGTCCCGTTCGGGCGCGCAGGCGTGCCGGAAGACCCCGCCGGAGAGCACCACCAGGCCGACGCCGCGGGCCGAGGAGCCACCGGGGCCGTAGGCCGCCTCGGCGCGCAGGTGCCGGCGCAGCGCCACGGTGGCCGCGGCCTCCCCCAGCGCCAGCGCGTCCCCGGCCAGCGGGGGCAGCGACTCCGCCGCGGCGGCCGCGCGCAGGTCCTCGACCGCGTGGTGCACGCCGAGGTCGCCCTCCACGGTGCGCCGGTGGGCGGGGACGCCGACGGCCTCCCGCCGCAGCGCCGCCTGCTCGGCGTCGAGGTCGGGCACGCAGTAGACGTCGGTGGTCGCGCCGCCGACGTCGAGCACCACCACCCCGGGCACGTCGGCCGCGGCCCGGAGCCCGGCCAGCACCACCACCCCGTCGAGGACCGCGTCGGGGGTGACCGCGCGCACCCACTGCCGCAGCCGCGGGTCGGCGGAGAGCTTGTCGCCGCCGATGACGTGCTCCAGGAACACCGCCCGGATGGCGGCCCGCGCCGGCTCGGGCACCAGCTCGCCGATGTCGGGCAGCACGTTGGCGCACACGGTGACCGGCAGGCCGCCGTCCCGCAGCACCGCGGCGACCTCGTCGGCCACGTGCGCGTTGCCGGCCAGCACCACGGGGACGGACCGGTCCCACCCGGCGAGGGCGGTGGCGTTGTGCGCCAGCACCGCGGTGTCGCCGCCGTCGGTGCCGCCGACCAGCAGCACGACGTCGGGCCGGGCGGCCCCGAGCGCGGTCAGCCCCGCGGCGTCCAGCCGCCCGGCGGCCACGTGCACCACCCGCGCCCCGGCCGACAGCGCCGCCCGGTGGCCGGCCTCGGCGCTGATCAGCTGCTCGTAGCCGACCACGGCCAGGCGCAGCCCGCCGCCGGCCGAGGAGCAGGCCCGGACGGGCACGTCGCCGAACCCGGCGGTGGCCTCGAGCACCCCGCGGACGACGTCGTCCAGCGTGGTGGGGGCCTGCGCGGTGGCGCGCAGCTCCCCCGAGCTCAGGTCGACCAGCGCCGCCTTGGTGAACGTCGAGCCGATGTCCACGCAGGCGACCAGGTCCACCCCGGCAACGTAGCCGGGGTGGACCTGCGCGTCAGTGCTGGACGGCCTTCTCGGCGCCGATGCCGGTCAGCGAACGCACCTCGAGCTCGGCGTACTTGTCGGCGTCGGCCCCGCCCCGGTCCAGCACGGTGCCCAGCCAGCCCAGGAAGAAGGCCAGCGGGATGGACACCAGGCCCGGGTTGTTCAGCGGGAACCAGGAGAACCCGTCGCCCTGGATGAGCGAGGGCGAGACCCCGGTGACCGGGTTGACCGGCGCCCCCGACACGACCGGGGAGAAGACGATCAGCACCAGGCAGGAGATGAGCCCGCCGTAGATCGACCACAGCGCACCGCGGGTGGTGAACCGCTTCCAGAACAGCGTGTACAGGATCGTCGGCAGGTTCGCCGAGGCCGCGACGGCGAAGGCCAGCGCCACCAGGAAGGCGATGTTCAGCCCGGCCTGCAGCGCCAGGATGCCCAGCCCGATGGCCACCGCACCGATGACGCAGGAGGTGATCCGGGCGACCCGGACCTCCTGGGTGCCGCTCGCCGCGCCCTTCTTGATCACCGAGTTGTAGATGTCGTGCGCGAAGGACGCCGACGCGGTGATGGTCAGGCCCGCGACCACGGCCAGGATGGTGGCGAAGGCGACGCCGGCGATGATGCCCAGCAGCACGGTGCCGCCGAGCTCGAAGGCCAGCAGGGGTGCCGCGGAGTTGACCGCGCCGGGTGCCGCCAGGATCCGGTCGGCCCCCACCAGGGCGCCGGCGCCGTAGCCGATGACCAGGCTGAACAGGTAGAAGAAGCCGATCAGCCAGATGGCCCAGACGACGGACTTCCGGGCGTCCTTGGCGGTGGGCACGGTGTAGAAGCGCATCAGCACGTGCGGCAGACCCGCCGTGCCGAGCACCAGCGCCAGGCCCAGGGACACGAAGTCCAGCTTGGAGGTGCCGCTGGCGCCGTACTGGCCCATCGGGGACAGCACGTCGCGCGGGGTGGCCTGCTGGGCCGCGGTGTCGGCGGCCCCGCCGAGCAGGGAGGACAGGTTGAACCCGTACTTCCCGAGCACCCACACGGTCATGACCAGCGCCCCGGCGATGAGCAGGGTCGCCTTGATCATCTGCACGTAGGTGGTGCCGCGCATGCCGCCGACCAGCACGTAGAAGATCATCAGCGCGCCGACGACCACCACGACGAGGGCCTGTGCCCCGGCGCCGCTGATGCCCAGCAGCAGGGTCACCAGGCCGCCGGCGCCGGCCATCTGGGCCAGCAGGTAGAACAGCGACACCGCCAGCGTGGACAGCGCCGCCGCGGTGCGGACCGGGCCCTGCCGCATCCGGAAGGCCAGGACGTCGGCCATGGTGAACCGCGCGGTGTTGCGCAGCAGCTCGGCCACCAGCAGCAGCGCGACCAGCCAGGCCACCAGGAAGCCGATCGAGTACAGGAAGCCGTCGTAGCCGTAGACGGCGATGGCGCCGGCGATGCCCAGGAACGAGGCCGCCGACAGGTAGTCGCCGGAGATCGCCAGGCCGTTCTGGGTGCCGGAGATGTTGCGGCCGGCTGCGTAGTAGTCGGCGGCGCTGGCGTTGTTCCGGCTGGCCCGGAAGGTGACGAACAGGGTGATGAGGACGAACACCCCGAAGATCGAGATGTTCACCGCAGGCGTGCCGATGGTCACCGCTGGCCCTCCGACCGGTACTCGTGGGCCTCGAGGCGGGAGCGCATCTCGTCGGCGATCGGGTCGGTGTTGCGGGCGGAGTAGGCCACGTAGGCCTGGGTGATGGCGAACGTGGTGACGAACTGGCCCAGGCCCAGCAGGATGCCGAGGTTCACGTCGCCGAACACGTGGGTGTTCATCAGGTCCACCGCGTAGGTGGAGAGCAGCACGTAGAGCAGGTACCAGGCCAGGAAGGCCACGGTCATCGGCACCGCGAACCGCCGGAAGCGGCGCCGCAGCTCGGTGAACTCGGGTGAGTCCTGGGCCTGCCGGTACTCCTCGGGGGTGAGCAGCCGGCGTTCGGGTTCGGTCACGGGGGCACCTCACTGTGGATCCGCTGTGTGATCACCGACACTAGAGGGTGCACCCGACAACCGGTACGAGGACGTCACCGGCGGGCAACGTGGCGGGAACGCCGGTGCGGTCCGATGGTGCGGTGTCGTCGAGCAGAGCCCTCTCCCGCCCCTCGCCCGGTGGCACCGGCTGGTTCCCCGTCGCCCGCGCCGCCGACGTCGGCGGCACCCCCCTGCTGGTCGGCGCCGGGGGCCGGCCGTGGGTGGTCGTCCGGCTGCGCCCCGGCGGCGAGGTCACCGCGCTGTCCCCGCGCTGCCCGCACCGGCTGCTCCCGCTCACCTCCGCCACCGTGGTGGGCGGGGAGCTGCGCTGCGCCGGGCACGGCTGGACCTTCGCCGCCGACGGCCGGTGCCGCGGCGTCCCCGCCCTGGGACCGGACGCCGTGCCGCCCCCGCGGGCCGACCTGTCCGCACCGTGGGCGGTCGAGGAGCGCGACGGGTGGGTCTGGGTCGCCCCCGACCGCACGCTGCACCACCGGCCGCCCCGGGCGGTGCCCGGCACCACCGCCGAGCCGGTCCCCGCACTGCCCGCCCCGGCCGGTCCGGTGCTCGGCAACCGCGAGCCGGCGCTGGCCCGCGCCTGGCACCCGGTGGCCCGCGCCGACGCCCTCCAGGACGGCGGCTGGCTGTCCGTGCGGCTCCTCGGGGCCACCCGCACCCTGCAGCGCCGCGCCGGGGCGGTGACCGCGGACCCCCCGGTGGCCGGCGTCCGCGAGCGGGACGGCGCGCTGTGGCTGGCCCCCGAGCCGCCGTGCGGCACCGACCTGCCCGCCGAGGTGTTCCCGGGCCGCACGCAGTGGTTGCCGGCGGTGCGCACCGGCACCCCCGCCGCGGTGCTGCTGGACGCCGCCCTGGACCCCGGCACCCCCGGCGTCGTCCCCGAGGTGGTCCCGGTGCCCGGCGGCTGCACGGCCCGCTGGACCGACGGCGGCCGCCGGGTGGTGGTGCACCTGCGGGCGCCCTTCCAGCTGCGCCGCGACGAGACCCTGCCCGACGGCACCACCCGGTCCCTGCTGCTCCTGCTCCAGCCCGAGGACGAGGACTCCACGCTGGTGCACGCCCGGGTGGCCCTGGGGGGCCGGCCGGGCCGGGTGCAGCTGGCAGCCGAGGCGCAGCGGGTGGCCGCGGAGCTCGCCGCCCTGGACGGGGCGCTGCCCGCGACCGGCCTGCCGCTGACCCCGCGCGACGAGGTGCACCTGCCCACCGACCGGCTCGGGGTGGCCTACCGGCACGCCCTGGCCGACCTGCTGGTCACCGCCCGCGACACCGCCCGGACCGAGGAGGACGACGATGTGGCCGCTGCCTGATCCCCGCTGCCCCGCCGGCTGGGACCCGCCGACGCTGGTCCGGCTGGCCCTGGACCACGGGACGGACGACCCGCCGCGGCCTCAGTCCAGCTGGAGGGTGAGCACCGCGAGGTCGTCGGAGGCGAGCACGACCAGGTCGTGGACGGCGTCGCAGACGGTGCGGGGGTCGGCCGGGACCGGGAGCGACGCCCACCGCTGACGCAGTGCCGCCAGGCCCGCGTCGATGTCGCGGCCCGGGCCGTCGGCGCCGGGCTGCTCGATGAGCCCGTCGGTGTAGAGCAGCAGCTGGCTGCCCACCGGGATCTTGTGCACCGTGCTGGACCGCGGCGGCAGCAGGTCGGCCATCCCGGTGCCCAGCAGCAGGTCGTGGTCGTCGCAGAACAGGTCGACCGCACCGTCCGGGGTGCGCAGCAGCACCGGCGGGTGGCCGGCGTTGGCGCACTCGACCACCCACTCGTCGCCGCCGTCGGCCGGCGGCGTGGCCCGCAGCAGCGCGGCGGTGGCGATGATCGGCAGGCTCAGCACCTTGAGCAGCCGGTCGACCCGGGCCAGCACGATGTGCGGCGCGGGCTCGTCGGTGTCCCAGCAGGCGCTGCGGATCAACCCGCGCAGCTGGCCCATCGCGGTGGCCGCGGTGATGTCGTGCCCGGCGACGTCCCCGATGACGATGCCGGTGGCCCCGCCGGGCATCGGGAGCAGGTCGTAGAAGTCGCCGCCCACGGCGGCCGCGGCCGAGGCCGCGGTGTACCGGGCGGCCGCGGTGATCCGCGGGAGGTCGGGCAGCTCGGGCAGCAGCGCGTGCTGCAGGGTCTCCGCGACCGAGGCCTCGCGGCTGTAGACGCGGGCGTTGTCCAGCGCCTGGCCGGCCCGCCGGCAGAGGTCCTGGGCGACGTCGAGGTCCTCGACGCTGAACCCGTGGGCCGCCTCGCGGACCAGGGTCATCGCGCCCCAGGTGCCGCGCTGGGAGGGCAGCGGCAGCGCGAGCAGCGAGCCCACGCCGAGCTGGGTGAGCACCTCGCCCTCGGTCAGCCCCCGGGCGTAGGGCTCCAGGGCCCGGTCGTCGAGGTCCTCGCGGAGCACCGGCTGGCCGGTGAGGAAGGCCTCCCGCACCGGGGCCGCGCGCGGGAAGGGCCGGCCCAGGTACTCGGCCTCCATCGCGTCCAGCAGCGGGCGCACCACGTCGCCGTCGCGGTGCAGGCTGGTGGCGGAGGCGATCAGGCCGTCGTCGTCGACCTGCCAGATGGACACCCAGTCGGCCAGCCGCGGCACGCACAGGCGGGCCAGCCGGTGCTGCAGCTCGGCGGTGTCCAGGCTGCCGACCAGCTCGGTGGTGGCCTCGGACATCAGCGCCATCCGGGCGCGCGCCTCCTCGGCGTGCCGCCGCGCGGTGCGCTCGGACTCGTGGGCGGCGTCGCGCTCGGCGTCGGCGAGGATCCGGGTGGTGACGTCGGACTGCACGCCGACGAAGGAGACCAGCTCGCCGGCGCCGTCGTACACCGGGGAGATCGAGACGTGGTTCCAGAACGCGGTGCCGTCGGGGCGGTAGTTGAGCAGGGTGACCGCGGTGGACCGGCCCTCGGAGAGGTCGTCGACGATCTTCTGCACGGCGGCGGGGTCGGTGGCCGGGCCCTGCAGGAACTTGCAGTTGCGCCCGATGGAGTCCTCGAGGGTGTACCCGGTGACCTTGGTGAAGGACGGGTTGACCCAGACCAGCGGGTTCCCCTCCTGCCGCGGGTCGGAGATGGTGAAGCAGATGTCGGTGGCCAGCACCGCGCGCTCGCGCAGCGACTGCAGCACCGCCTCCGGGTCGTCGGAGCCGGTGGGCTGCTCGACGGGGAGGAACACCAGCAGCGAGAGCTGCTCGTCGTGGGCGCCCTCGCCGAGCGGGAAGCCGGTCGCCCACACCACCGGGCCGCGGCTGTCGGCCGTGCCGCGGTCGGTGTCGGCGACCGAGTCGGTGCCGCGGATGCGCACCGGCTCACCGGCCACCGGCTGCCCCGCGGCGACCCGCGACAGCGGGGCCGAGGTGTCGGTGAGGGCGTTCCCGTCGATGTCGGTGACCCCGGCGGCGGCCGTCCACGTGTCCACGGCGACCGGCAGGCCGACGTCGCCGGCCAGCTCGAGGGCGGCGGTGTTGGCGAAGGTGACCTGGCCGTGGGACCGGTCGACCAGCAGGACGGCGATCGGGGAGTCCCCCAGCACGCGCGGGAGCGCGGTGGCCCCGGTGCTGGCACCCACGCCGGCCAGCGCCTGGCTGGCGTCGTCGACGACGGTCTCCTGCATCTTCGTGTCGACGACGTTGGGCACGCCGGACCCGACGTCGTCGCCGTTCACCATGGGTGCAGAGTAGATCGTTTGCACGCGACCGATCGACCCGACCACCCCACGTGGAGGAGTTCTCCCGTGCCGGGTGCAGGATCGGGGCCGTGGGGCCGGTGGAGGGCGTGTTCGAGCGCGGCACGGACGGGCCGAAGGTGGTGCTCGTCGGCGTCGACGGCTCGGACACCTCGCTGCGCGCGGCGGCCTACGCCGCGGGCCTGGCCCGCCGTCAGCGCTCCCGCCTGGTGGTCGTGCACGTGCGCACCGGGTTCACCCCGCTGGCCGGGCTGGTGCCGGGGTCGGCGGCGGTGGCCAGCGGCACCGCCGGGGAGATCGCCGACGAGGTCGAGGCGCTGGTCGTCCGCGGCGCGGCCCAGGTCGGCATCCCGGTCGAGTACGTCCCCGCCGACGGCGACCCGGTCACCGAGATCACCCGGGTGGCCGACGCACTGCTCGCCGACGCGGTGGTGGTCGGGGCCTCCCAGCAGGCGGGGCACCGGTGGGTCGGCTCGATCGCCGTCCGGCTGGTCAAGGCCGGCCGGTGGCCGGTCACCGTCGTGCCCTGACCGCTCGGCGTGACGAAACGGACGATCCTGTTCTGTGACCTGTTGGCCACCCGCTGGCCAACGGCGCACCACCCGGCGGTGGAAGCATGGGTCGCGTGCAACGGACCTCCGCGCCCTCCGGCGCCTTCCTCGACCTCGACGCGCTGACCGGTCGGACCTTCGACGGCGTGCTGTTCGACATGGACGGCACCCTCATCGACTCGATGCGCGGATCGCTGGCCGCCTGGCACGCCTGGGCCGCCGAGTTCGACGTCGACCCCGCCGCCCTCGGCGCCCTGGGCGGGCTGCCCGCCCGCCGGGTCATCACCGAGCTGGTCGTCGAGCACCGCCGCGCCGACGCCCTGGCCCGTATCCACGACCTCGAGGTCGCCGCCGCGGGCGAGGGGATCGAGGTGCTGCCCGGCGCGGCCGAGGCGTTCACCGCGCTGCCGGCCAACCGGGTCGCGATCGTCACCTCCTGCACCGGCCCGCTGCTGGCCGCCCGGCTGGCCGGGTCGGGCCTGCACGCCCCCCGGGAGGTCGTCTGCGTCGACGACGTCGCCAACGGCAAGCCCTCCCCCGACCCGTTCCTGCTGGCCGCGCACCGCATCGGCGTCGACCCGCACCGCTGCCTGGTGGTCGAGGACGCCCCCGCCGGGCTCGCCGCGGGCCGAGCCGCCGGGTGCGCGACGCTGGCCGTCGGCGACACCCACCACCACAGCGAGCTGGAGGCCGACGGGTACGCCCCCGACCTGGCCCACGTGCACTTCCGCAGCGGTCCGGCCGGCATCACCGTCGAGCCCGCCTGATCCCCGGGGAGGACCCGCGGATCCGCCCTGGGGACGACGACACCGGCCCCGGGGGCTGCCTAACCTGCCGGGGATGGACGAGACCGCGCCGCTGAGCCGCACCGGGGACGTGCTGCGCACGCACCCCTTCGCGGTGGACGTCGGCATCGCGGTGCTCGTCGGCCTGCTCACCGTCGCCCTCGCCGGCAGCGGGGTCAGCGGGCCGGCCGACGTGCTGGTCTCGCTGGGCCTGGTCGCCCCGCTGGCCTGGCGGCGCACCGCGCCGGTGCCGGCCGCCGCGGTGGTGGTCGTCGTCGGGCTGGCCCAGGTGGTGCTGACCAGCTCGTTCGTCGCCGCGAACGTCGCCGTGCCGATGATGGTCTACGCGCTGGCCGCCTACGCCCCGCGCTGGGCCTCCCGGGCCGGGCTGGCGCTGGGTCTCACCGGCGCGGCGATCGCCTCCCTGCGCTACTTCGGCGGCGCCACCTACGGCGACGCCGGGTTCTCCTACGGCCGCGGGCTGGTCGACCTGGTCGTCACCGCCGGGGCCATCGGTGTGCTGGTGGTCGCCTGCTGGGCCATCGGCACGGTCAAGCGGGGGCGCATCCAGCGCGAGGCCGCGATGCTCGAGCGGGCCCAGCTGCTGGAGCTCGAGCGCGACCAGGAGATGCGGCTGGCCGCCACCACCGAGCGCGCCCGGATCGCCCGCGAGATGCACGACGTGGTGGCCCACTCCCTGTCGGTGGTGATCGCCCAGGCCGACGGCGGCCGGTACGCCGGCCGGGCCGACCCCGAGGCGGCGGTCGGCGCGCTGGAGCAGATCTCGGCCACCGGCCGGCAGGCGCTGGCCGACATGCGCGCCCTGCTGGG
>Ga0325400_1007417_pt1 | contig 10482 bp, 6 predicted proteins | sample PopdelMetagenome_2_FD_205662 | JGI IMG/M metagenome (GOLD analysis project Ga0325400, IMG submission 205662) | Populus deltoides microbial communities from Bellville, Georgia, United States - Xylem-PdKOR-R1 | ecosystem: Host-associated > Plants > Phyllosphere > Stem > Wood/Secondary xylem...
GTATTTCAAACCTCTTTTTTTATGCTTGTAAACATAAATATAAAACAAAATAAATAAAAATCAACAGAAGCAGGCTATCAAGAATCTACTTATGGTTAACAAGATATATCTATAACAACTACTTTCTCTTGGCTTTTCTATTTTGCCTCTCACAAAAACTTTTGTTTAGGCTTTTGGATTTCTATACTTGTGTTTCTTAATGATATTATTCTTCTTTTTTTCTTCTAATCTTTTTCTTTTTTTCTTTCCTATTTTTAAGCTCATTTTCTTGATCTTGAGAAGAGTATTTATAGGGTTTTGTTAATATTTTGAAAGGTCTTAAATTTATTTTTTACCTCTTGATCTTGAAAGAAGTTTTGTAAACCCTTGATACGAAATCATTAAGAAGCCTTTGTGTGTGAACACATGAAAACCAAATTAGTTTTTGCATGATTGTTGTATTATTGGGGCTAATTGAGTTACTCACTTTTAAGGTCTCGTTTGAGCAATTCTGATATCATTGTTGCCTGAGATCACCTGAAGTTGATAAATGGGGTGTACATCTTTCATTTAGATCTAACTTTGCTCAATTTAGAGGTCAGCAGCTTCACATTCATTCGTTTAAAATTATTATCTCGATTAGTTAAAATTGTCAAAACGGAGATGCAAGCTAACGAACTACGTGTCATTCACCCTCTTCTCATGACACCTTCTCTTCATTAAGTTTGAATGACACATTGTTTAGGGTTCTTAATTTGGGATTTGACAAGTGACACATTGTTTAGGGTTCTTAATTTGGGATTTGACAAGTTCTAATTGAGTTCCTGTTCTTTTAATTACTTTTAATTATACCCGCAATTGCCTTCAGACTTTTAATTTCATGCAATTTTACCCTTGTCAAACTCAATTGGCATCCCCAAAGGTGATCGTTTTTTTCATTTTAGTTTCCGATTCTAAATTTTTGCATTTCGACCCTCAATTGACTTGAAAATTTTATTTTTTCAATTTGGCCCATGATTTGGTCAATTTTATCCCTTACATTCACATATTTTTTTCAGTTTGGTTATTGGTTTTGGATTTCTTCATGCAAGTCCTTAATTGCCCATTAAACTTCAATATTTATGCAATTAAAACCCTAATTTAACCAAATTAACTCTTCAAAATTGCAATTCAACCCCTAAACTTTAATATTTTTTTCAATTAAAACCTAAATTGATTATAAATATCAATGCTTCTTGCAATTAAGCCCTTAATAAATTCAATTAAATCTTGAAAAATTTCAATTGAGTCCTTAAACATTCAATTTTGAATTTTCCTTTTTAAATTGATTTTTCTTCGCTAACTCATCATTCGAAAATACACTATTAAATTTTTAAATCTTGTATATTTTGATCTTTCTCAACCAGTTTTCAGCAATTTCCTAGCTATTCTCGTATATTCTTCTTACTTATATATTTTTTTGATTTTCTTCCAAAAAATTTTCAATTTTTTTTTTTGTATTCTCTTCTGATTTTTTTTTTTTTTGGTTTATATAGACCCTAAAATGGGTAACAACACTGTCTTTATCAAATATTTATTGGTTGGTATATATTTCTGTTTAAGCATGTTATCAATATTCTGTTCTAATCTAGGATGACCCGCCTCACCTGAGTACATTTACTCAATGTCGAAGTTGTGCTGCTATTTGGACAGCAGAATGAATTGGTTATCCGTAGAGTGGCGGGTATACTTTCTGATCCTGTTGATTATACCCGTGATGTGTGTCATAGCAATGATATAGCACTTGAAATGCACCTCCACTGTTGATTATACCCGTGATCAGTGGCCTAAGCATTTTAGCGTAGGAATTGCTTTTTCTCTACCGACAGGAAATACCACTCTTTAAGCTTAGAAAGCGTATTGTGAACTGTCAGTGGAAAAGAAAGTGGCTCTTTAAGCCAAGAAAAAGGGCATTTTTGAATGAGGTTAAGCCAGCAACGAGAAAGAGAAGTAGGAGATTAGGCCGCCTAATTCAGATCAAGGAGAAATTCCCCCAGAAAAGAAAGGGTAGAGCCTTGGCTATAGTCTAACTAGGTTGGTGCTTCACCAATATTAATCCTTGATGTATGCTCGTATTAGGCTGATAATATTTGTGACTTAGAAGTTCGGAATTGCATTGTTTGAAAACGTTCTGTTTCTTTCAAGGCTAGGGACTTTTATACTGTAGTTTTGTGGACCGTATACATGCTTCTACCATAACATTCCTTGCCCCCCAACCCTGTAATTCTGATTGGTTTGGGTTATTACAATTGTTTATGATGCTCAAGAAAGTTGTCATGGGAAAACTAAATGTTGTCTTAGGTTTCAGATTGTCGAGTCCTGCTCTTCCGTCTCCCTGGAGATATTTCACACTTGCACTGCACGTCTTAGATTGCCATTGTGTTTCAAAGCCTTGCAAAGCTTTTAAGAGCAGCAGTTCAAAAGCCATTCACTCGATCCTCACTTCGAAGTTCCAACTCTATAGCTTTTACTGAAAGGAGGGTATTAATCAGTAATACTCTGCTTTTTGTCTGGTATGTCTCCTTTTGGATGAAGTGGATTTTGCTTCAACAAACTTTTCATCGCATGCATCTGTAATATCCAGCTGGTTGAAATATTTTGAAAGTTTTCCCTTGACACTTGAATCTTTGTATGATAAGTAGGTAACCTAATTGAAAGGATATCTACTGTCGGTAATTTGTAGAGTTATTTCGAGGACCACACAGAAGTTGTTCACATTACAATCTAGTCGAAGGCTCATGTCTAACCATATAGTCCATGCATGCTCGATCAAGGTTAGATTGGCATGGAAGTTTAGATTGTTTTGAGTGATTCCCATCATGCTAATCTCTCTCTCTCTCTCTCTCTCTCTCTATTCTAGTAGTTGTAACCTAGAACAGTTCTATATTTTTCTGTATCTGGGTATAATTTATGCAGGCATACCCTTGGCATAAATTAATTAGTCCTATAGTTATTGTTCAGGTCTTCCGGATGTTCTTTGGCATTTATCCTCGGTGCCTAGAAAGAAACTCGAATCCCTTTACGAGACATCAACATAAGTGGTGGCTGAAGTTATCCTCGTGCACTCTCTCTCTCTGGAGTCCGGAATTTAGAATCAGTATAAAAACCATAGTTATAAGACCGGCCTGGGTCACTGTTTTGCAGTGTTAATGGTCAACTGAATTTTTTAAACGAAAATAATGTCATTTTTTTATTTCTTATTTTAAAAAAAAACTGAAAAGATATCCTTGTAAAAAATAAAAATCTGATTCAAAATGAAACCTGGCTTGGGCCAGGTTCCGGTTAGCAGATAGTGAGCTTTCCAGCTAATAAAAACAACATATTAGATGTACTAATAAGACAGGGTCAGTGGATGTTATGTCCCAGTAGCTCCAATGCATTTGCTCTTCCACTGTAATTGATCCTCGTTAAACTTTTAAAATATACTGACCAAGATTTGAGGGTGAGCAGTTTGGAGAGGGAAATTTTGCGGCAAATTTGAGAATTCAACTTTGACTCCCACCAAATCAACCTCTCTTTTTTTTTAACTCTTGCAGACTTTGATATGCAGCGGCAGCTGCAGCTGTATTCCCAAGTTTTTGACCAGAAAATCGTAGTGGGTGGTGGTGATGAAAGCATTTCTGTCAAAATTATATATTCCCATCCATTTGAATTCAATCGCAAGGGTGTCAACAGTAGAAGCTCGGTGCACTGGTTGTCGGTTCTCTACTACATTTTCTTTGCTCTTTCTCCTTTTTTCTTGAAAGAAAAAAGGTCGGATTAAATTAGGTGGTGTTTGACAAACAGTGACATGGATGAAAAATTGAGGAGCTTGCCAAAAAGGACAGAGAGTTGTTAATTTGAATACATTTTACCTACTTTCTCATCAATGAGTTGTACACTGTAATCCTGCTAATAATATATGGTGTAAATTGATTTCATGATATAATCATATGGGGAAAAAGTAGAGGTTTTTCTCCTAATTAATTTAAAGAGGGAGACCCAAGACATTTCACTGCAATTTTCTAGCACAAAATTTTGCCACTTGGATTTTCTATATCTTTTTATGATGACCAATTTTAATTTCAATAGAGGGGAACATGCATTTAAGATTCTATGATTAGTAATGAGATATATTTTATTAAAATATTTTTTAATTTAAAATATATTAAAATAATATTTTTCAGATTTTTTTTTTACTTTTTACGTATTTATATTGAAATTATTAAATATATATAAAAAATAAATTTAATATTTTCAAATAAAAAATAAATTTAACCGCAAAACAAGCGCTTGCTAGACAATGGGCAAACAATAAGTCAAGCATAGGAAACCGAACCTTATTTTTTATTGCAAATGGAGGCGATATCAAGTGTGAAGTGCCTATATTTTGGGGTGATCTAGTGCCATATTTTATTGCCACCATTCTATCAGAATCTTCCTTTTGACTTGGAGGCATTAATGTTTAACACTTTACAGAATTGTCCAAGCAAGAGAATTAAGCTCGTCGACTTCTCTGAATGTATTGGATAGCATGAGTGCCGAATTTATAAGAAAAAAACAACTCATTACTCACAGGTGCATTTTTATCAATGTTCTTCATATGATTGAATTATAAGAGATGATATTTACGTGCTGTGTTCCAGAGATTTAGTAGATGCCCTGTTGATGACATGTATAAAAAGGTAGAGGCCAAATTGTATCCAGAGAGCGTATCTGTATTGTTTCTATATCTCTAGCACTACAAATTACATTGTACTGGTCTATAAGATCAGTCCTTTGAAGGAAACATCCTGGCAAATACAAAAACATGGGAAAACATGGGGAAAAAGGGTGCAAAAAGAGTCATGAAATCTGAGTGTTAATGGCCAGGGCCTCTTTTGCTAGGTCCAGAAGCCAATTTAAACATCAAGCTTCTCAACGAAGGACGACCGCTAGACTTGTTTGAAGAAACAACAAATGGAACCATGCCCTTCGATTCTTGAGCTCCATCTACTTGCTGGTATCCTGTGGTAGTGATGATGCTGGAAGTTGAACGAAGGGCCCTGCAATGGACGACTCTCATCTCTGTCGACACCACCAATAGCATTAGGCCTAACGCAAACCAAAGGCTCTTCATTGAGCTCCCTTTTGTCATTGAGATTTCCATACCTTTAATTTGTTTCGAATTTCTATCTCTCAGAGAAGGTCGTCGTCTGAACCTGTTTTGATCAGTTCTGATCTCTCACACAAAGCTGAACTAGCTTCTTCTTGTTGGGCTTTGTATTTGTGTGCCGTTTGATGCATATATTTATAGCAGTATATGCTTGGTATGGACGGTGAGGCTCCTTGTCAAGTGGGACCGTAACAAGATCATCTGACTTGGCACAAGCAAGCTACCCTTTCTCTTTCTCCTTTCGATCTGTTTAATTTGTGGTTTTATGCAAGACTATCGACCGTTTGGTTAAGGGCTAGTACGGGCCGCGGGTAGGTTTGGAGGGACTTTGAGCTTTCGCTTTGAAAACGTTGGTGCTGTTTCAGTTTGACCGAGTACATTTATTCAAGCTGTGCAGTACATATATTACATAAAGTCGTGAAGAAGATAGCAAGAAACTTCAATACGTTACATATGTGTATATGTAAGTGTGTGAGAATGTGTGATACAAAATAGTGCTTTTTCTGCATGGTTTCACACGGTTTCTGAGTTCAGAATCAAAGCGTGTGTTTACATTTGTACAAGACGGTGCGTCCCTAGGGCATGGTCAATAAGCCAGGAGGGGGCAGCAGAACATGCTAGGCCCGTACATGATTAGGCAGCAAATTAAGTACTCATATTGAGGGGTTTTTTTTTGTAGCCATGTTAAGGCTATTTTAAGCCTATATTATTAAAATTTAATGATTTTAAAATATAAAGTATCAATTATTACCATTAAATTTCACTAAATTATGCCTTGCAGCATGCACAATGTAATTTCAAGCTTTCATTATCGTGAAACTTGATTTGTACTCACAAATCAACTCAAAACCTTGCTGACTTGATATATATCTAGCTTAGGTTAGATTTCATTTTAAATTTCTTTTTCTTTTATAAAAAAATTATCATTTTAAAGATTTTATTTTAAGAAAAATCATAGCATTATGATCCACCTACTAGCAAATCAATCCACTACCATAGTTTTAAGCAATTTCTAGATTGTGTCTTATAAAATAAATTTAATATAAAGTTGTTTAGGACAGTAATTGAAGTTGTTTTTTAAAGTATTTTTTATTAAAAAATTATTTTTAAAAAATATTATTTTTAATATAAATATATCAAAATAATTAGAATTAAAAAAAAATTTGAATTAAAAAAAAAACTTGCAAAATTACGGTCAACCAAATCATCATGCACCCTCAAAGTGAGGTGAGGAGGTGCCACAGAATGCAGCATCCTACAGGCTGAAAAGGTAGGAATCCTTCGTCGGTATACACAATTTTCTGATATATAGTTTTACTAATAACAAAGCTTTTCTAGCTGTCGTTGTTGGCAACTTTACGTTATAATGTCAAAGAAAGGCATTCAGGCTCAAAGTTTTCCACGTTCCTTTTCAAACCACATGCCTTTCAAGATGCGATAGACCACTTGGGGGGGTTAAATTGTTGAATCTCTTACTCCTTATTTACCTGTAGAAGGATTGACAATATTATTGTTATCAGAATGATATGATCAGGTCTATCCTTTGACTATTACATGAACTCGATACTGGTTGCTAGCTAGTGCTTTATTATCCTTTGATCTACATTAGCATGTATGCTGCCGCTGTCCTTGATCGGATGATAATTGAATTATAAGCTGCTCTGACAACAATACCATGGTAATAATAACACTTTATAATCAGGAAAGTTCGACGCAATTAGGTTGCTAACTTTATGAGTTTAGTTAAGGTTTAGGATTTAACAACAAAAACGAAATTATTAGGTTGAAAGGTAGGTTTTAATAATAAAAAGGACGAGTCAAATATTACATCGCATGTAGGTGTTTCATTGAGTCCTGACCCTCTTCATTCACATGTGTCCCCAGAAATTGCCATGAATCAAATGTCAAAGTTTTGATCATGTTTCTGCTTGAAATATCAGCATGGTGTCTGCCGGAATACCTCGACAGATTATATTAGTCAGACTTGATTTGCGAATTTATTGGAAAATGATACAGGATACTGAGTTGTTTGGTCAAATTATTGGGGGCAATATAGGTAAGTTATTTTTATTAAAATAATGTTATTTTATTTTTAAAAAACTTTTTTTTATATTGATAAACTGGATTTAGTCTAAGTTTAGTCAGGTTAATCGTTTCAAATAAAAACTCTTCTCCGACCAGGCAAATCTTAACAACCATGTAAAACACATTAATTGCAACCAAATCATTTAAGGCAACATCAGGTTCCCCTTCAATTAATATAACTACCAATCTTTCAACCTGATGTCAAATATATGCTAGGATTTGGCATCTTCTTTTTTATTATTTTTATTATTATTATTATTATTTGTTTACTAGCCAGCCAGTTCCTAGTTCCTATACTGATCAAATCAGCCAACTTGCAGCCAAATCCGGGTTCGTTTTGCAAGATTTACGGAGCTCAAATATATATGTATATATTAAGACACCTACAATTGTGTGTTCATGAACATTGTGTATCACGAACATACACTCGTGTTTTTTAGTTTTTCTATATTAGATCTGGCTTGCCAATTTACCGCATAAAGTTGATAAGCCTACCGAAAGAATTCTTTCGTAAGAGGATATGATTATGGTTTTATTATTTATTTTATCTTTACTGTATGGGGCGAAAATTAATGCTATCCGCATTCATTATTCCCCTTGAATTCTTAATTTTTTTCTCATATTAGGTGAGCTGATTAGTCTCCGATTGCATTCGATTTTCACACTGCTTTGTTCACGCATGCAACAACAACAAGCAAGTAGCAATCTTGCGGCCATGATCACAAGATTTTCTTCTTGTCCTGACGACACTTGAACTGGTGTATAGCGTGCGCCCTGGAGATGTCAACCCATCATGGATCATGCGCTGAGGAAAACAAATTGTAGATACCTGTCTAAAATAATGCCATCAACATTGTGATGCCTGTGAATATTAATTTTCATACCATGTTGCTGGACTGGCAATAATTCCTGCGAGGGATCTTGGAATAGTCCGGCAGGAGGCGAATAAGCCAGCACTTGCCAAGGTTGAAAGTTGTGGATTTGTGTTTCCATTTAGCAGAACCAGCAAGGGATCGAAAGGCGTTGACATTATTCAACCAGATCCTCTCCTCATAATTCACGGGTCGACTCGAAGAAGAAAGAATATTTCATTTTTCAAAAGAACCCATTTAATATAGGGGATTTGGTAAACATAGAGCTTTCTCAAATTCCATATTATTATTTTAATATTTACATTGTAAAAAAACCAATTCAATATAATTTAAATTGTATGGTGAAATTTCAAAATACGATTTATATTATTTTTTAATATACACCCTCAACTGAAAGCTTTTCGGCTTGAAACTTGTACATGCTTATATTACTTTGTGTTTAATTTTTATCAAATAAATAATAATAATAAAATCTAAATTCGTGACCACTTAATAATCAAGATTTTGATACCAGTTTAAAGAACCAATTCAATTTAATAACTTAATGATTAATTAAAACTTAAAAATATAATTTATATTATTTTTTAAATATAAATCATACTTTTAAAAGTATATGTGTTAAAGTTTATTTATTTAATTCATTGTTTTATTTAATTATTTATTTTATGTTGATTTAGTCATAATGGACCTAGTCTTTAGAAATGTGTTTAGGTGGCTAAGAGAGTGGTGATTGTGTTGCTAGAATCATGGGTTAGTGGGGTAATGGTGATGTGGGTTAATGGGTTCATTATGCACTATGTAATGCCTATTTATAGGCTCTTTATCATTAATTGAATTATCTAGTAGAGTATTATTTTTATCATCAGTGGTATCAGAGCCTGGTCCCAACATCCCTGATATTCCTATCTGTGAGCAACCTGCGAAAAAAGAAAAAAAAAAAAACCAAAAACACCCAAAATCCCTTTCACTTCATTTTGTAAGCAGACGAGAGAGAGAGAGCCAAAATAATTCAACTTTGGCAGACGAGAGATCGAACCAAAATCCAAAATTCACAAACCCAATTCTAATTCCTGCAATCTCCATCGTGTGCAGCCGAGAGTAACGAGAGTATCAAAATTTCAGCCATTTTCTTCTCCAATTTCCATCGTGAGCAGCCGAGAGAAACCCACCCAAATTACAGAAATCAGTTCCTGCCGTTTTCATCAAGCACAAGTACATCGATGGCAGAATCAACCTTTGTTCAAGCAGCCATTCCACGTTTTGATGGTCACTATGACCATTGGAGCATGCTAATGGAGAATTTCCTTCGGTCCAAGGAGTATTGGCCGATTGTTGAAGCTGGAATTGAAGAACCTGCAGTGACTGTCGTCTTGACCGAGACTCAAAAAACAGAGTTGGAAGGGAGAAGGCTGAAGGATTTGAAGGCGAAAAATTATCTGTTTCAAGCCATCGATCGTCCCATTTTGGAAACAATTCTTAGCAAAGAAACTTCCAAAGACATATGGGACTCCATGAAGCTGAAATATCAAGGATCGACAAGGGTGAAACGTGCACAACTTCAGGCCTTGCGACGGGATTTTGAGACTTTGCAGATGCAAATTGGGGAACCAGTCACAAATTATTGTGCCAGGACGATGGAGATATGCAATAAAATGAGGTTTCACGGTGAGAAGATGGATGATAATGTGATTGTTGAAAAAATATTGCGTTCATTGTCACCCAAATTTGATTACGTAGCTTGTTCAATTGAAGAATCCCGGGATGTTGAAAAACTCTCCATTGATGAGCTGCAAAGCTCCCTGCTTGTGCATGAGCAGAAAATGATTCGGGGCTCACATACTAATGAGCAGGCCCTGAAAGCTACAAATTATTCTCATTCCTCAAATTTCTGAGGAAGAGGCAGAGGGAGAGGTAGAGATGGGAACCGAGACAGGGGAGATGGTTATAGAAACCAGTTTAGGGCTGTTGATAATTTTGGCAGAGGCAGGGGGAATTTTAGGGGTGTTGAGGGACAAAATAGAGGCAAAGGTGACAAGTCCAAAGTTGAATGCTTTAGATGTCACAAATTTGGGCATTACTGATCTGAGTGTTATGCCAGGATACACAATGACAAAGCTGAGATGTCACATTTTGCCGAGAGAAGGGAAGAAGAAACTCTGCTAATGGTTGTGGAGACAACCCAGAAGCTGAAGCAAGGGTCTCGGGAGCAGCAGCAGAAGTCTGAAATTTGGTTTGTGGATACGGGCTGCAGCAATCATATGTGTGGGTGTAAGTCTTCCTTTATTTATTTAAATGAAGATTTTAATTCGACAGTAAGCTTTGGTGATAACTCTACTGTGAATGCTTTAGGAAAGGGTGATATTGAGATTAGGA
>Ga0325400_1007419_pt1 | contig 10480 bp, 6 predicted proteins | sample PopdelMetagenome_2_FD_205662 | JGI IMG/M metagenome (GOLD analysis project Ga0325400, IMG submission 205662) | Populus deltoides microbial communities from Bellville, Georgia, United States - Xylem-PdKOR-R1 | ecosystem: Host-associated > Plants > Phyllosphere > Stem > Wood/Secondary xylem...
GTCTTTGTCTGGCTTCTTTGTCTTTGCTGAGACTTTGGCTTGTACAATTTTTACCTTGTTGAATACAGGTTGAATCTGGAATTGGTAAGTTCATGTTCTTGTCTTTTATGGCTAGAACAAAGTCAATGATTGACAACTTCTATTCTATGAGTTGGGCATTAATACTATTTATCGGGCTTGCATGTGCAATTACATATTGTATTCTTGTCCGATTATTTTAAGATGTTTTGATGTTTATTTTGCGATTTTATGATTTCAGTTAAAATATTTTACTTGGGATTTTACGATTTTTAGTTAAAAAATTTTACTTCCGATTTTACGATTCGAGTTTACGAGTCGAGTTTATATTGTATGTTTCGTGTCGTGTCAAAAAAGCGTTTTTGACAACCTTGATTCTATAAGATGAGTCATTTGTTTTATTTATTTATTCAAGAAAATTAGGGCAAATAACATGTCGTCCACCCCATTAGCTTAAAAAAAATAACATCCCCCATTAGGCATTTGGCTTGGCTTACCGGGCCTAATAACACCCAATTTTTTTTTTTTAGTTTTAATATTTTTGTTTTAAATCAATACCTTTTTCAAAAATGATTTTTTAATTTATATTTCAATTGACACCCCTTCTTTGTAATTTCTTTATGTGTGCTTATTTACCTTTTTTTTTTAAATGTGATTATTTTTTAATTATTTTATATGTATTTAATTTTTGAAGAGGTTATTATGATTCATCTATATTTTTTTTCATTTTATATATATGAACTTTATTTTTAAAAATAAAAAATACTTATTTTTGGATAGTATTTCTAATATGTGCAAATATACATAATATTTGTTTTTCTTTTATCTTATTTAATCAATTTTACGTGAGTGTTGGTTTCTATTATTATTTGATTTAGTAAAACATATTACATTTAACAAACTAATTAAACACAATAATCGTAAATGTCTTGTGTTGTGAAATTAAATATCTTAATTTATATTTGTCTCTTAATTTTTCCATATTTATTTTTAGTCATTATTAATGACTTTTTTCCTCCATTTATTTACACAAATGACTCTCGATTTATTTAATTAGACGTGTGTAGAAATGTTTTGATTTATATTTTTATTTTTTTATGTAAAAAAATGCATCGAAGAAGTCTACATGGTTAATTTTTTATTGATAAATAAAATATCTGACCAATGGCAGAGCACGACTCAAATAGTTAGTTAAAATACGTTTGATGTTTGATTACTAAGTGTTTGTCATTGTTGATTTTTTTAAACAAAATCTTTCAACAATAATAAAATAATTTAAAACAAATCAAATAAAAAAACAATAAGAATTATAGTCTTACCCATGGTTTTGAAACCCAACCCGGTGATCGACCTGGTCTAGTGATCGTGTCATGGGTTAGATGGGTTGACCCGGGTCAACCCAAAAAAAATAGCTTGACAAAACCCCCTTAGTTACCAATCAAATCGAAATTATCCATCTTCTTCTCTTCAATTTTGAAGATAACATATCGGTTCAAACAACAACAAATTTCTTCTTCTTTACCCCAAAAGATCAAATCTTTCACTAACAAAATTAAAAAAAGAGGATAAATTTTGCCAGACAACATCATTTGTTAACAAGAAAAGCAAAACCATGCATGCATCAACACAGACACTCAAAACAATCTCATTTTAACAAAAGAAAACAAACATTTGTAGAAATAAACAAAGACGAAGATAGAGCCCCATCCATTTGAGTCAGTTCATCAGTCTCCACGCTCTTCCTTAAAAAACTGTCTCTTTGAGTCTCCTTTAATCTCCTTTAAATTTCTAACCTCAACGGTCGATTTTATAGCACAGAAATCTCCACACATCAATGCCAGGAATTCAAAAAAGGGCCAAGAATAAAGAAAAGAGAGAGTGAAAGAAGGAGATTCAAACCTTTTTCGCAGAGAAACAACAGTAATCAAGAGTCAAGATGTCTTTTGCTCCTCTGCTCCTCAGCTTTTGTTTCGTTAATTAAAATTGATTTCATCTTTCGTTAATTAGATTTTGATTTGTCTCTAAGTTTGCTTCGTTTTTCTTCAACGTTTTGGCCTTTTAAAAAGGTCAAAACGACGTCGTTTAATGTTTGCTAATATATATAAAAAAAAGAGAGACCGGGTTTGACCGGTGGACCGGGTCCCGGGTCGACCGGTTTTAACCAGGCCAACTCCCAAGCAGGTTTTTACCTCCACCCGAACCGGTCCTAAGCCTGAGTCGACCCGTCGGGCTGGTCCGGGTTTTAAAACTGTGGTTTTACCCGAACTGGATGGATGTCGACCTAAACTGATTTGAATGGATATAAAATTTTTAGACTCAATTAGATTTGGGTAGAGTACAAACCAAGAACCCTGATTTTCCAACCGCCTTAGTGGCTGAAATATGAGGAATTCTAGAAGATGCAATGGTTGTTTTATTTATTTATTTATTCAAAATAATTAGGGCAGAAAACATGTCGCCCACCCTATCAGCTTAAAAAAACGATTATTTATCACAAGCCTGTTTTTTGTGTGTGCTTATTTAACTTTTTTTTAAGTTATTATTTTTTAATTATTTTATATGTATTAATTTTTAAAGTATTTATGTTCATCTAATTTTTTTTTTTCATTTATGCTCTAGGGAAAATCACACTGAATACCTGCTGTGACTCCGATTGGACAGACAATCTTGATGATAAAATACTACTAGTTGTGGTGTGTTTCTTGACCCGAGTAATAAGTAATAAAAAGTAGCTCACTCCAGCACAAAAGATGAATACAAAAGCATGGCTCATATAACTATTGAATTGTATTGGCTTCCTATGTTTCTTCAGGATTTTACACAAATCGTTGTATATTGCCCCGCACTTCTATGAAAAAATATGAAAAAAACAAGAAAGAAATCTCCTAATTTTACGGTTTGCCCACTCTTCCAGTGCTTACACTTGCTTTAACCTGGTGCCCCTTGCTCTGCATGTTGCCCTCCACGTTCTCGATTTCCGTTGCCCTTTTGCACAACTGGGGCACGTGGCTATTCTTTCATTGCTATATTGTCTGAATAAACTACCCGTGGCATAATGACAAGAATTCTGTCCTTTTCAGTTGCTGGCAATCTATGAACACGCAGTTGCCGTCCAAGGCTTCATATGGGGAATCAATTCTTCTGACCAGTGGGGAGTTGAGTTAGGATAGGTATGAATCACCTCAGGAACTGGTTGTTTGATCCTTACCAGAGAAACATATCCAATAATTATATTGTCGACTAATCTCTACTATATTGGTAAAGAGTAATATAAATTATATATATCTAAAAATTTTATATAAAAATTTAAGCTATTAGATCGAGATAGTTCCTTGACATTGTATCAGAACCTTGATAACCAAGCGGTCACAAGTTCAAATCTCACAATTTCCAATTATTTGATAAAAATTAAGCTCAAGGTAATGTGGGCATATACAAGTTTCAAGTTTAAAAGACTTTCACTTGAGGGAATGTGTTCAAGAATAATATAAATTATAGCTGGGAACCTCATCTAATAGCTTAATTAGTTATTGGATTGAGATTGTTATATAACACATATATTTTTATCCGTACTTCATAACGGGTCAATAAAAATTTTTATTTTAAAGATAAAAAAATATAAAGCGTGACTTTAAGTGTTTTTAGTCTAGCGACTGAGTTAGATCTAATAGTCTTGGGTTTGAGCAGTCTAGCTCTTTGGGTTTGTTGTCATATTAAAATAATACAAAAACATAAAAAAATATTTATGTGAAGTGAAGAAAAAAAATAAAATAAAAATTTAAATTTTTTGAAAAGCAAAAACAACATGCTTTAATAAGAAAATTCAACCCAACCTCAAATGAAAAAATATCATTATCCAACTTTTGTACGATATAAAAAAAGTCGCATCAATTTATTTTCTCTTTATAGCATGGAAAAAAATTAAACGAGAGAAAAGAAAAAAAATAAAATTGAAAATATCTTAATAGGAAAAAAAAATTAAAGGTAAAGAAATTAGTTGTCAGTGTATTGGGCGTTGCTCTGCTATGCCCTTTCATGGTGCTATTGTTAAAAATACTTTATTTGAAAATGATGATGGTACAAATACATTCCGTATATTTAATCCAACTCAAGCATTTTTACATTTCAATTTTTTTTTGGTTATTGACCCATTGTGGAGCGTGGGCCAATATAATAATTATTATATTATTATGTAATGGTTATTTTTAAAAAATAATTTTAAAAACAAATATATTGAGATAATATTTTTAATTTTTTAAATTTGATTTTTTATATCATCATATCAAAATAATACAAAAATATCAAGAAAAATATTAATTTGAAGTAAAAAAATATTTTTTAAATGCAAAAACAAACATGCTTTAATAAAGAAATTCAACCCAACCTGAAATGAAAAACAATTATTATCACCCAACTTTTGTATAATATAAAAAAGTCACATCAATTTATTTTCTCTTTACACCATGAAAAAAAAAACTCAATAAGAGAAAAGAAAAAAAATTAAAGAGGAAAAAAAATCAAATTAGAAATATCTTAAAAGAAAAAAAATAAAGGAAAATAAATTAGTTACTAGAGTATTGGATGCTGCTCTGCTATACCCTTTTCATGGTGTTACTGTTGAAAATACTTTATTTGAAGATGCTAATAATGCAAATATATTTTGTGCATTTAACTAACTCAAATATTTTTATATTTGAAAAAAACAATTGTTATTGTCCCGCTGCAAAGCGCGGGCCAATACGGTAGTTATTATATTATTACATAAAGGTTATTTTTAAAAATTTTAAAATTAAATATATTGAGATAATATTTTTTATTTTTAAATTTGAATTTTTATTTCATCACATCAAAATAATATAAAAATATTAATTTAAAGTAAAGAAAAAAATTAAAAAAAATAATTTTTTTAAAGCATTTTTGAAATGCAAAAACAAACATGCTTTAATAAGGAAATTCAACCTAACTTGAAACGAAAAACAATTATCATCACCCAACTTTTCTATAATATAAAAAAATCACATCAATTTATTTCATCTTTACAATATGAAAAGAAACCCAATAATACAAAAGAAAAAAAACTAAAGAGGAAAAAATCAAATTGGAAATATCTTAAAAGGAAAAAAAATAAAGGGTAAGAAATTAGTTGTTGGTGTATTGGGTGTTGCTCTGCTATACCCTTTTCATGGTGCTACTATTGAAAATACTTTATTTGAAGATGGTGATAATGCAAATATATTTTGTGCATTTAACCCACCTCAAACATTTTTACAATTGAAAAAACAAATTGTTATTGACTTGTTGCGGAGCGCAGGCCAATATGCTAGTTATTATATTATTACGAAATTGTTATTTTTCAAAATATTTTTTTTTAAAAAAATATATTGAAATAATATTTTTTATTTTTTTAAATTGATTTTTTATATCATCACATCAAAATAATAAAAAAAAATAAAAAAAATATTAATTTGAAGTAAAAAAATAGAAATAATTTTTTTAAAGCATTTTTTAAATGCAAAAATAAACATGTTTTAATAAGATAATTCAACCCAACCTGATATAAAAAACAATTATCATCACTCAACTTTTGTACAATATAAAAAAAGTCACACCAATTTATTTATCTTTACAGTATGAAAAAAAAATCAATAAGAGAAAAAAAATCAAAGAGGAAAAAAAATCAAATTAAAAACATCTTAAAAGGAAAAGAAATTAAAGGAAAAGAAATTAGTTGTCGGTGTATTGGGTGCTGCTCTTCTATGCATTATTCATGGTTCTATTATAGAAAATACTTTATTTGAAGATAGTGATGATGTAAATACATTTAGTGCTTTTAACCCAATTCAAACATTTTTGCATTTGAAAAAAAATGTTATTGACCTGTTGCGGAGCGCGAGTCAATATGCTAGTTATTATATTATTATGTAATGATTATTTGTCAATATATATTTTTAAAAAAATATATTGAGATAATATTTTTTTTATTTTTTAACATTATTTTTTATATCATCACATCAAAATAATACGCAAACATCGTTTTCCTCGCTTTGTTTGTTATTAGAAATCTTTTTTTCTTAGGTAGTCGGATCCTGATAATTAGAATGAGTAAAGTTGGCAGCAGGGCCCAACTCTCTTGGTTCCTGCTGAGCAACAGAGCCTAACACTAAGAGAAAAAAAAAAATTCAATCAATCAAACCTCAAATGAAAAAAAATTATTTCACCCAACTTTTATACAATGCAATATAACCAAGTCCAATTATTTGTTTTTTCTTCACCGTATGAAAAAAAATAATAAGAGAAAAAGAAAAAAATCGACGAAGGCAAAGAACTAAAATTTGATATATTAGGGTCGGGCTCAAAGCCACACCCAATAACATTAGGTGTTGCTACCAAGCCAAACTCAACATCTGTTGGAAGCGATTTGGGTGTGACTACAAGCCAAATCCAATAACTTTTGGCACAGAATACACAAAAAAATAATACATCATAGGAACATTTTTTTATTAAAAAATAGAAAAGACAGCGCCCTCTTACGTTACAGTATGGTTCATGATGCAAATATTCTATATTTATACTGTGGTTCATGGTACAAATATTTTATATCTATAATTATATAGTGTGGTTCACAGTATATTAAGAGTAAATATACAATGTTTTCCAGCGCATTTTAAAATATAGTATAATGTTTCCTTTCCTGTTCTTACTTTTGCAATTTACCTTTCAGTGTTTCTTAGTCATAATATGTCTTTTATTTTGTTGATGTAATCTCAAGTTATAAAGCAAATTCACGCATCTTGTTTTTTTTTGTTTTATATAGATGATTTTTATGTTTTTAAATAAAAAATATTTATTTTTAAATAATAATCCTAATATGTATGGTTTTATATATATATTTTTTTATAACGTGAGTTTATTCAATCAATTTTATTTATATTTTTATTTATATTATCTATTGTTAATTTAAATATACAAGTTCATTTAATACAATCAGATAAATATTTTATTTTATATAATTAAAATATTATTGGTTAAAATCATGCTAAAAAATAATTGTAAATTTCAGATAAATGGTTTAACAATTTATCATTAAATGAACAACTTTTGTTTATTAATTTAAAAGTGTATAAATTTATTTATTTTAATCTAAGGATTTTATACTTTTTTGTGATAAGTTTCAGGAATTTTAAATAAGGTCCATATAACCATTGAGATGGAGGCCAACTAATTTTAAAATTAAAAAATTATTGATTGTTTCTTTAATTCTTAGATCTGAAGTTATTATTAAGTTTTTTCATTTGTAATGATTTGTGTTCCTATTTATGAGATTATTTTGTTTCTTTAGATTCTTTTTTTTATGCTTTTTTAAATTAATTTATATTACTCTTGATTTAATATATCTCCTCAATTAAAAGTTTTTTGGACTGGAAAGAAATCTACACTACCTTGTGTTATTAATTAAAAATGAGGATGGTAATGGTGAGATTTGAATTCGTAATTGTTTGATAATCAAAATTCTGATATCATATAAAGAACCTTATAAATCTAAAAGTTTAAACTATTAAGTGATTTCTCAAAATATAATTTATATTGTTTTTTAATACACTATTACAAAGTAAAAGTCATTTGAGTTTAAAACTTGTATTGATTCACACTATCTTATGCTTAATTTATATTAATTAGATTGAAAGTAGTGAGATTTAAACTTGTAATTATTTAATTTTTTTAGACTTTAAATGTTCACATGTTAACATTATATTTTAATTAAAAAAAATAAAAATAACAAAATTCAAATCTTATAATCATTTAATTATAAAATTTTAATATTATATCAAAAAAAAATTTTACCTTTTGAAAAAAATTAAAGTTACAAACGGTACAAAGGATGGATAACCGTTTAAGGGCTTTAATTTTAGCACGGCAACAATTCTAACAAAATAATACGTGGGAATATTATTAGTATTTAACTGAGACCGTAGAAATATATTACTTTAGGAATAACCTGCTGACAAAAAAATTCATCGCAGCCAAATAGCAACTCTGTGAACAATTATAGGAAAGTCGCAGTAATTTAAATATTATTTATTTATTGGAAAGTAGTTTTTTTAAAAAGTAAATTTTAAGAAAGTATTTTTTGATGTTTGATAGTGTAACGAAAAATAAATTGGAAAACACTTTATAGTGTTTGGTTATGTCATGGAAAATGATCTGAAAAATAACTTATTAATGTTTTATTTTTTTCAAGTTTATTAAAATAATGAGTAACAAATCTTACAAATTAAAAAGTTGAATGAAAATGAAATTGAAAAAAATATAATTTCATAAATTATCTCAAATAAAATAAATAAATAATAAAAATAATAGAGATCAAAGCTAAAAAATTAAAAAAAATAAAAGATGAAGAAATTAAAATAATAATAATAAACATTTCATAAATTATTTCAAATAATTTAAGTAACAATCAAAAGAATGAGCACCAAATTTGATAAATAAAAAATTTTAATAAAAAAATGATAAGGAAAAAGCAAATAACAATTATAAAAATAAAAACCAAAATTACTATAAAAATTAAATTTTAAGAGATGAAATTGAAAAATAAATATTCAAAACAAATTATATATAACAATCAAAAGTTTGAGGATCAAATTTGATATAATCAGTAAATAATGACATTTCTAAAATTTTCACAATTTCCGATAAGTCTTTTCCACCCAAATTTCCCAGGAAAACACTTTCCTGAAAACCAAGCCAAATTTTCCTTTGACTGGAAAGTGTTTTCTGTTGACTAATTTTTATAATGACAAACAAATACATGAACGTTTGGAAAATGATTTTCCGAAAACCATTTTCCAGAAAACAAACACAACAACAAAAAAAAGAAAATATTTTCTTAGAAACTAAACTAAATTTTTCTTTGACTGGAAATTATTTTCTGCTGACTGGGAAGTATTTTTTGTTAACCAAAAAGTTTTTTATTAATCAACTTTTCTAATAACAAACAAGCACGAAAAATTTAAAAATAATTTTTTAAAAACTAATTTTCAAAAAAAACAAACATATCCTTAAACTTAGCCCCATGCAATGCCACTGAAGTTAGTTTTACTTTGTAGGGAAGTTCCGATGTTCCAGCAAATCCTCCAACTCATATAGCTCGGATATAACTTTGTACACTTTGCAGCTTTGTAAGACAACTTCCTGGAATCTTAAGAGATGGCATATTTTCTGAAATTTTCCTTAAGTTAATCTCCTCCTTTCCAACACAACAAGGCTATAACGAATACCTGCAGTCAGACTTGCAGGTTCTCGCATGACTGTCGAGGCTATCATTCTATCGAACCAAAGGCCCCTTCTGGTATTGCTTCTCAACGTCCTTTTTATTTAGAAAAGCAATGCCAAAGAGGCTCTACGCTGTAGAACCAACACAATCCCGCAGCTCCAGGGAACCTCATTCTTGCGTTTGAGCTTGCATTGCCACATTATTGTTTATTGCCAATACAATGACACCTGCCAGGTCCAACTACTACGTTTTTGAAGGGCTTGAAAGCCAATTGAATTATTCTTGAACCCACCTGTGAAATCCAGAGAAAGAGGAGCAAGGTTTGGATTACACTTGGACTGTTGTGATGTATACTCGAGTCTGGATCCATCCCTCATGACATGGTCCAGTCAAGACGCTTCACTTTTATTAAATCAGATTCAAGACTCGTGATCTTCTCTGCCTTGACTTATGAGTTCCAACATCCCATCCTCGCCTTTTCTTCTTCATTTAAGAAAAAAGAAAACCACAGGACAGGAATAAAGCAATGGCCTGTGGCCTAAAATTCAACAACAGGCTCAAACAAAAACACCCCCACAAAGCAGAGTGTCCACGATCCCTGATCCGGAGCTCTAGACTGCCACTAGACCATCCAATCTCAGCCCTCTCCGCCAGCAACTCGGCCTTTTATCTGGCTCCAGTTACCAATTCTTGCACCCATCTTTAACTTCAAATTATACCCAGTTTTTCTTTTCTTTTCTTTACAAGAGAACCGATCATCATTCATTATTATCTCTTTTGGCTTTTGCACTTACGATCAAATCTACAAACTTAAGGAACATCAGCGGCTGGGAATATTGGAGACTGAAAACTAGCTTTGGGGCTGTCGTTAGCCATGGATGTCGGTGGTGATAGACATAATTGCAGACAAAAACGGTGCGAAGCAAGAAGAAACCCATTTTTTGAGGTTTTCGACTTTTTTGTTTCTTTTGAGACAGGGAAACGGAAAAAAAACGTTACACAAGTTAAACCTAAGCTAAGCCTGGCAGCGCACACTATGATGTCTCCTGGTCTGCTAGGGTTATCTGCTCCTCTCTATCTTCGACACGCATTCTATAATGTCGTTTTGGGAGTCGCCGTAACTTGCGCGTCTCGTGGGTTCATTACGCACCCTCAGAGAGGGAAATGAAGATAAACCTCGCGATTACCCCT
>Ga0325400_1007421_pt1 | contig 10477 bp, 5 predicted proteins | sample PopdelMetagenome_2_FD_205662 | JGI IMG/M metagenome (GOLD analysis project Ga0325400, IMG submission 205662) | Populus deltoides microbial communities from Bellville, Georgia, United States - Xylem-PdKOR-R1 | ecosystem: Host-associated > Plants > Phyllosphere > Stem > Wood/Secondary xylem...
GAGGTTTATTTTAAGGATGGTGAGATTGGATAGCTCTTCTTGTGATTAAAAAAGTTCACATTTGGTCTTCAAATTCCATGGTAATTTGCTGGTCATTTTGCTCCTGAATCAATTGGTTATTGGTTAGGTGTTTGGATCTTGCTATATGTTTTTTGATGTTGGTTGGATTTGAGATCAGTAGACATGAGTGGTTGATGGTGAAATTGGCGTATTGACAAAGACTGATGAAGCAGTGGTGATTCAAGATGGAATTTGTTTGTGAGAAATTTTTTGTATGTTTTTTGAGACTTTTAAGGGAGAGGATCCATTAACTTTTTGTTTCATAAATTTAAGAGAGAATGCCAATTTTTGATTTTCAATATTTGGAAACACTGAGAGAAAAACCTGTTAGATGACAAAGATCAAACATTGACATGCTGGCACAATATGCACCCTCTTAACTGATTGATTAGCCTTTGATGCTGGCTCTTATTTGTCAAATCGTAGGTGAACCAAAAAATAAAAGAGGTGCATTATTGACTAATTGAACTAGATACAAGCAAATGTATGGGTTTTTGGCCTCATATAAATCTTGTGGAAGGTAGCATTGTATGTGTAAATATAGTGGAGTCTCTATGAATCACTCACTGTCTGGCCACAAGAGAGATGTGTGCCTCAGGTTTTGCTAGTTGCAGTGGTTCAGATGCCATAAAATCCAGGGGCAGGGGTTCTTTGAAGAGCTAGAAGTGATGCTCTTTATAGACCAGTTCCATCAAGTTTCTTTTCTATTAGCAAGGAAGAAAGACCAAACTAAAGATGGTGCCACCAGGGGTGTGTTTATCCGAACTTGTATCACCATAAAATTATCTTGTTAATGACTGCCCATGTTGAGAATAGCATGGCCATTATGGTAGCTCTTTATTTGACTGGAACCATTTGATGAGGCAATGCCATATTCTTTTGTGTAATCCTACATAATGATCAAGTTGCACGTGCTCACATTAATGAGCGAAAGATGTTTCTATAATTTTCTTGGCAAGTTGTTTTGTAGGTGTCAACGCTGCAACTTAAGAGGGATTACATGTAACTCTAAGCATGGAATTCTTAAGAATGAAACCACCATTTGTCTCAAACTCTGAGATTGCTATGGTTAAAATTTGTATGTTTATCACTTTTTTGGGTTTTGTGGGAAGGTAAAATTTTAAGAGTTTGTGGGAATGTGCCATTTATGCAGTCTTATGGCGAATGTGGTTGGAGAGAAATGTTAGAACTTCTAGGAATCAGTTCACAGGGAGAATTGTTGTGGGATGGGTAGCTTTTCTCTCTACTCTTCATTTCATGCTTTGTTATATCTGGGTGAATTTCCTTAGCTGATAATGATAATGGGATTGGGCTACTCTTTTATGATATATATATATATATATATATTATTTTTTTAATTATTTTTGTTTTCATGATTTGGAAAATGAGTCACCATCCAACATGATTTTGTAGTTCTTTTCAGCCAGCCAATATAATCTTCGTTTATAAAAAATAATATCTTTTGCTGTGAGTTGTGTGACAAACATATGAAAATGTACCCTTTACACTATTGTGAAACTTTCTGATTTTATTTATGCTTCTTAGAATATGAGTAGTTGCTTATGCATCGAGCTAAAGTTTAAGCTGATTTACTAAAAGGCTGCTGGGTATCATCATGTGCAGGATTTTGATCCAGTTAGGCATATTCTAGAGCATGTTCCATCTGAAGAAAACGAATTAATGTATTTTGAGGAACAGGTACTTCTTTCTAGAAAAATAGAATTGATATTTTACTCTGTTTGCATGTATTGCCATGATGTGTGTACTGAATGTTGCACCATAATTAGATGGTCTTTTGTAGTATCTCATGGTATGTATGATTATAATGTCATTATTATATGTTCTACATGAGAAAACTGATGGATTTAATGAATCATGAAAATATGAATATTCACCAAAATAAGATGGTCCAAAAGTTGCATGTAAATTGCACCATGCAATTGTGTCTGTCGTGTTGTATTCATCACTTGTACATAATTGGAAGAGAAATATCCACTATTCTTTGATTATATTCCTGTAACATATATGTGGGGTTCACTTAAGATAACTATGCCTGGACCTATATGCAAAAGGGAGGCTTATAATGTTGAAGAATACACATTGTGTTTGGTACTTTTTACTGATGATATTCTCTGAGGATTTGGGCACTCTAGAATGACATAAGGACTCTACATTGTGGGTTTTGTTCTTGATCTTCTTGCTAGTTTGGAGGATTTTATATTCTCCCAGCTCCCACATTCATTTGTAACTATTATCTACTTTTCCTTGTCTAAAAGAGGAAATATTTGAGACTATACGTGTAAAATATGATTTGTTAACTTTGGTGTTCAGTTTGGCCCAAGGTACCTGAATTTTGATGATTTGTCAATATTTTTTGGGCAGATAATATGTGGTTGGATTTTCTTATGTTCATCATGCTTATTGATCTTCTAACACACATACATTATAAGCAACCTACTTTGTAGACAAGCCTAAAATTTTAAGTGTTCTTTGCTGATCTTCAACTAGTTTCCCTATGCTTGTTGCTTTATTGTGAACCCATCAATAATGTGATGATGACTTCATAGTGAACTATAATGTCTAATACATTGCCCAGTTTTTCATGAGGTTTATTTCTGGTATTCAGGCACCCAAAGGGGAGCGTTTCATTTAATGGATGAGACCAGGGGCATGCCTTGCCATGCTATTTATGCTTTTTGGATGCTTCATATGCATGATAACCAATCCCTGGTCAAATGCACTAATTGAGTTTACATTAGTTTGATTTCTGGTGCATGGAACCTAAAGTGGGATAAGTAAAGGGGAACCTGCAGCCACAAATTTTGAATTTCTGGGAATTCATCAATTCTTATCTAAATATTTTTGACTTTCACTTTTCATGGAATTCAAAATCCTTAATTAAAAGAAAAAAAAATGAATCCCTGCTAAAATTGAGAGGTGTGTGTATATATATATATACATAATGTTGCTACCAACACTTCTGTCACCCAGGGGCATGCCTTGCCATGCTATTTATGCTTTTTGGATGCTTCATATGCATGATAACCAATCCCTGGTCAAATGCACTAATTGAGTTTACATTAGTTTGATTTCTGGTGCATGGAACCTAAAGTGGGATAAGTAAAGGGGAACCTGCAGCCACAAATTTTGAATTTCTGGGAATTCATCAATTCTTATCTAAATATTTTTGACTTTCACTTTTCATGGAATTCAAAATCCTTAATTAAAAGAAAAAAAAAATGAATCCCTGCTAAAATTGAGAGGTGTATATATATATATATATATATATATATATATATATATATAATGTTGCTACCAACACTGCTGTCACCCACTGCCATTTGCCACCACTGTCATTGCCTTAAGTTGCTTCTGCCATAATTACCTTCACTGTTTGATGCTTATTCCACATCCCATAAACTACTGAAATTGAACTGAACTAATAATTACCTCCAGTTCAGTTCATTTAAACTACTGCAAATACTCTAAAGTTATAGAACACTCATTCAAATCCTTTAGGGGACAATAATAAATTGTGATTTCCAACTCTTAGATATTTACCTAAAAGAATGTGATTGAAAGCGTGTGCACAAGTACAGAATTAGTCTGATTCCATTCAGTGAACTAGTTCTCCTGATAGGAAGTTACAATGACCATTCTTTCTTTGCTTTTGTGCAAAGTACATTAAGTTTATACAACTCAAGGACAAGTATAATATTGTTGAGAGTTTGATGATGGAGTTTATGCTTTTATTCATTAGTTTTATGGCTTTGATTTTTTTCTTTTCCCTTACAGATTCACAGAATTCCATACTCTTGCACACACCATAGCTGTCTGTTCATGTTTAAAGCTCATTACCGGTCTAAACTACTGCATAAATTATGTTGATGCACTTCGTCATCACACAACATTGTTTTCTCAAATATTTTTCTCCAATTAATTGACTGCAATTTGACATGGATTCTTCTTTTTGTAGGCCACTCTTAGAATAGCTCAACTAGATAGAGTAGCAGAACGTTTATCCCATCATGTTATGGAGCATCATGAAGTAATGGGTGAGGTCTTATTAGATTTCATTTAGAAGAGAACATTTTGCTGATATTTCGTTTGATCAACTAATGTTCTTGCATGTACATTTGTTAATTGTAACATATCTAACTCAGAGTTGTCTTGACAAAGTTTGCATTCTTCATCCTTGTTAAACTCCTTTCCCACTTTTGCATTAAACGTTTTCAGTGTTGATATGAACAAGTAATAATTTCCCTTGTCATTAACTTATTTCTGATAGGTAGGTTTGTTTTTATAGTAATTTCCCTTGTCCATGCATTTATATTGAACAAATAGAGAAAGACCTGCTTTTGAATGAGACATTTATAATTGCTTTTGGCCAGTGAAGGGGATGAATTTGGTGAGGGAAGTAGAGAAAGATTTAAAGGTTGCAAATGTCATCTGCATGGTAAGCATTTGTTTTCCTTACGTGGTTAACGAGCCTTAGTCAAGAATGATACTCATAAGAAATGCATATATATATTTTTTTAATTCATGATGTGCATGCCCGTGGGCATGTAATTTGTAGTTTTGAGGATGCTATTGTCATCGATGTCTCATCACTGTCAGCATTGCTTCTCTTTCTGGATCAGGATTTCCTTTATTTTGTTTGGCAGAATGGTAGAAGGCACCTGACTTCATCAATGAATGAGGTTTCAAGGGATCTTGTAGTGAATTCTAATTCCAAAAAGAAACAAGCTCTCCTGGTATGTTCATCTTCCTGGAGACCCTAGGAATAACATTCGAACATTTCATTTTTCATATTTTATTTTTTCAATCCGAAGAATTTGATGCTTTGAGCTCCATTTGGTAGATATAAGTTGTCCTTTCCTATTTCAGGACATGCTTCCAGTATTAACTGAGCTTCGTCGTGCATTGGACATGCAAATAGCACTTGAATCCCTGGTTGAAGAAGGAAATTACTGCAAGGTTGGTCACTGTATCTTTGGCTAGTGATGTCTTATGGTATTATGGCCTTTAGCTCTTCAACTTCCTTCTTTTCTAACAAAATGTGGTCTATTTTCTTGTTTATTGTGTCAAAGAGAATCATACTAAATTCTGTTTATTTTCCCAGGCGTTCCAAGTCCTATCTGAGTATTTGCAGCTATTAGACAGTTTCTCAGGGCTTTCAGCAGTACAGGAGATGAGCCGTGGGGTTGAGGTGAATATAAATATGAGTTAAACATACATCTATTATTCTCCATCAAGCTTTGGTAGTACATTTTTTTATGTTAGTCTGAAAAAAAATACATCTACTATCCAAACCGAATTAGTCTCTGTTTTGTCTTAAATAATGCATTTATCAAGAAATCCAAGTTCACTGTTGATATTTCCCTATTTTCTTTATCATGCTTCATTGTTTCACCATTTTATTGTTTGTCTTGCATGTTTATTGTTAGTAGAAGCTCACATCGGTGAAAAACAATTCTACTTGAGTAGCTTTTCCCTATTCTTGTAACTGTTTTGATTTTCATACAGGTTTGGTTGGGGAGAACCCTTCAAAAGCTGGATGCACTTTTGCTGGGAGTGTGCGAGGAGTTCAAGGAGGAGAGTTACATAACAGTCAGTATATTGATCTTTTGTTGTGAAAAGGATATTTTTCTTACTCCAATTTCCACATGCATATAATTGTTAAAATTTCTGTTTTCATGAATTGTTTCATGTAATTATATTGTATAAGTTGGTTTGTTTTATTCAATGCTTAATGTTGTTTTTATCTTTCTCATTGTAGCATATTTTTTCATAAGATGAGTTTTATGTAATATCACGTGTATGATTAATGTAACTATCATTCTGGATTTGGGACGTTGTTTCCTCTGTCAACTGGAAAGGAAACTGATGGTTTAGCTGTTAAAGTTTCTGGGGAATTGTTTCTGAGACTGAGGAATGGATTTCACTACTCCTGTCCAGCTGGGCATTTCTCTAAAGGGGTCAATCCACTTGCATAACCGTTAGACCATTGAGTAAGAAAAAATGATAGCTTACTCTAGTTCTTATCTAACCACTCCCCTGCCCTTTTTTCGGGTTAACATTTGATTCTATTTCTACCAGACATTAGGTATTTGAGTTTTGAACCAGCTCCTATGCACCTGAACAAGAAATTCTTTTCAACAACTTATGGATTGGTAGTATTACAAAAAAATTTTGTTTCCTCCCCCACTTGCATATTAGGTTCTTGTTGTTTTACATTTTCGCACAATCGTCATTATTTATCTATAATAAACATGAGTAGTGACAGTATGTTATCTTGGCAAATTGCACTCAAAGAATCAATATAACTACTTGGAGTTTTGTGTGAAAAATTTGTAGATTCAAATGATTGATTGTTACAATTTGAACAGGTAGTTGATGCATATGCTTTAATTGGAGATATCTCTGGTCTTGCTGAAAAGTTGCAGAGCTTCTTCATGCAGGAAGTTTTATCGGAATCCCACTCTGTGTTGAAGATTATTGTACATGAGGTACACTCATAATTAAGATTTATGCTTGACAATAGCTTCTGAGAATTGGAAGTAGTGGACAAGATACATAGCTCAGTTACGAGTTTCAAGTCTAAAATCCTCTCTCTCACACGCACACTTGTGTGCATTTAATAATGCATGCTTTGAGGTTTTTAAATTTTCAACTTTTCTTCAGGGTTTTCCCCTAAAAATTCTCCTTCCTTTACATCTTTACTCAGATCACTGATTAACTTTTGCAGGACCTGGAAATACAGATGCAGAACAATAGGTACTTTCTTTTCACTTTAATTGTGCTGGTATTGAATTCATCATAACCCTCAATTATTTTTAGAATTTACATAACATTTTTTCATTTCATCCAGACTTACCTACAGTGATCTATGCCATCAGATACCTGAATCTAAGTTCAGGACGTGTTTATTGAGAACATTAGCTATCTTATTCAGGTTGATGTGTTCCTATCATGAAATAATGAGCTTCCAACTGGAGAGTAAGGTAAGACTTAAGTTCTATCTGTTCCCTGTTTCTGTTTTTATTTTCCCTACTTTTTCTGGGATGTTTTCAGTTCTCTCCACATCAAGGTCAGCGATTGCAAACTTTGATGGTTAAATTTTGTACCTTTAAACTCTCTTTTCCTATTTATGCTTTAGCCATTTCTTGTTTGTAAACTTTGGACGATTGCTTAAATATGTTTCTTAATTGGCATTGAAACAGTTATTGGGCGTCATTTAACTTAATGGATTATCTTGAACTGTTAATGCTTTGAGCGTTGTTTCTATATCTATAGTCTTGTTTTTTAGTTATTTTTAATAATTGATAATTTGTTTTTGTTTACTCATTTTGATGAAACATTTTATGGCAACACTGTTACCAATCTTAGATGAGGCACATTCATTTTGGACAACCTAGATTCTTACATGAAATGAAGCTAAACCATCTAAATGTAGATCTTTTATGCCAGCTTATAGCTTCTTAAATAATGAAATTTTATTTCTTCTGTCAATTGAAATCGTGGGGGATAATAAAAGCAGTATGAGTTTGAAAGCTTTCCAAGATCACCGCAGACAAGTTTCCCCCTCTTTTAATCTGTTTTAATTAAAAGATATCCTTTTGTATCTCTTATGTAGTTGTTATAACTAACATTGGTTATTTAACATCAGTTATGTCTTCATTTTCATGTGATTGTTTCTCTATTTTTAACCTAAAAAATTGTTTAATGTTTTTCAGGATTTGGTATTTCAAACATCTGATATGAAGCAAGATTCCTTAGGAAGCAATGGATCTCCTCCTCAATCTGTAGATGGAATGCTTGGTTCATCTTCTATCGAGGAATCTACAACAACTTCTATGTATCAAGATTGCAATTTTGATGTAGATGAAACTAAAAGTAATGGTGGTGAAGCACCAAGCAGTGGATCCCCTTGGTACCATCTGCGAAAAGAGGCGACAACATTTGTTTCACATACTCTTCAGAGAGGACGAAAGAATCTTTGGCAGCTTACAACAAGCAGAGTATCAGTATTGCTTTCTTCTGCAGTTTTTAGCTCTATGAGTGTGCACCAATTCTTGAAAAATTATGATGATTTGAATGTATTCATCTTGGCTGGGGAAGCCTTCTGTGGAGTTGAAGCAATTGAGTTCAGACAGAAGTTGAAGGCTGTATGCGAGAATTATTTGCTGGCATTTCATCAGCAAAATATTCATGTAAGTTGTTTGCCAGGGTTAGTTTGTCATACAATTTTAGTTTTCTTTGCTTGTACCCCTGCTCTGTTTGTTGCGTGATACTTTCATGTTTCACAGCGTGAAGTTTTCTGTCAATAAATTCACTTCTTATTTATTGTCCTGGCACAATAGCATAACTTTTATGTGATTCTAATAAATTTTTTCTTATCTAAATTTTGAATATCTGCGTTTTGAAACATAATGAGAATTTTAATATTCAGATTTTTTTTTTCAGGCACTCAAAATGGTTTTGGAAAAGGAAAGTTGGCTGAAATTTCCACCAGATACTGTACAAGTAATTAGTTTTGCTGGGCTTGTTGGCAATGGGGCAGCCCTGATAGTTCCATCTCATGATAACTCCTCTAATGCAAAATTGCATCATTCTAACAAATCAGTGAAATCTGTTGATGCCAATAGCAAGAAAAGTGGATTTTCCTCTTGGATTAGAAGTGGAAATCCATTTTCGCCAAAATTAATCCCCACTTCAGTAGAAGGTCACAGTTCTTCCCTGCTTAATGGGGCAACCGCCGGTGAATATGATGAACATGCAAATGATACGGTGTCTTCCCAAGGTAGTGGTGCAAGTCATAAAAATGGAATGCCCGTTTCAGAAGATGAAAATGAAGATCTACTTGCAGACTTCATCGATGAGGACAGTCAACTCCCAAGTCGAATTTCAAAACCAAAAGCTCCTAAAAGTAACTCTTCACATTGTAAAACTGATGAAATATCTGCACAGACAGGATCATCTCTTTGTCTTCTCAGGTGGAATGCCATTTTTTTCTGTTACCTGATAGCTATTTGTACGTAGATGTTATAATCTGCAGCTATGCATAACTGTGCTTTACTGAACTGTGTTTATCTGTGGATGTTAGGTCAATGGACAAATATGCAAGGTTCATGCAGAAACTAGAAATAGTAAATGTTGAGGTTTTTAAGGTTTGTTATTTCGTCTACATTTCTTGTTTCCTTATCCTCTATTTATTTTAACTTAAAAATCTAATGGTATTTTTTTTCTTTTCTAAATTGTTTTTCCTGATTCAGTATATTTTTGCAGGGTATATGCCAGTTGTTTGAGATTTTCTTCTATTTTGTATTTGAAACATTTGCTCAGCAGACCTCTAATTCAAGTGGAAAATCCGACTCTCTCAATTGTAAGGGTTCCTTTCTTCCTTTAATCTTCCATCCTGTCCTATGCTGATCAATTCTGATTCATTCATTCACCCCTAATCACTATAGCTGCTACTATTTTGAGCTAATGCGTACTCATAGTTCATATCTATGTTATGCAGATCGGCTGAAGACAGCCATATCCAGAATTACACAAGATTGTGACCAATGGATAAAACCCCAGCTGACCCCTGTTTCATCCTCTTCACCCACATCTTCGAGCACACATATTCATGGAGATGTAACACCTGCTAGTCCTTCAAATCATTTGCTAGCCACATCCTTTGGTCTCAAGGTAATTATTCATCAACTGTCTTGGAAAAATAAAGTTCTTCTGAATAGAGAGATATTTCCAATCCTTTGTGTCCACCTACACAAGATTACTTGAATTATGCAATTTTTTGTATCTCTAAGCAATGATGATGGAGAACCAAGAAAGACTTCTAGGATTCATAGTTGATCATTTAGTTTATTATTCAAGCCTCTTAGCAATTATTAGAAAATTTTATTTTTTGGACCCTTTTGGTTTATTTTCTGTTGAATATTTTTTATTAGGATTTTATTTTGTTTCTTATTTAGTAGTGTTGGGTTTTGGTTTTCTATTTAAGAATTCTTATTGCAACTTGTTCTAGGGTTCTATCATGTTTGTTGGTGTTATATAAGAGCATCTATGTTTTAAGTTTCACGAGAGCCATTGTATGATGATTGGGGATTGACAATAAAAATGGACAGAGATATTGTTTTCCTTCCCTGTATCACTTCTCTGGCTGGTTTCTCCCATTTGTTATCCTGTCTCCTTTTTTTTTTTAGTTTAGAATCACAATTGCAGTTGTTTTATGGTTGTGTTTGCGTTTGTGGTACCATGGGTCATTTTGGCATTCATAATGGTATTACTATTGTAATTTAACTAGAAATGATAAATACAAATACTTTAAAATTTATATTTCTTAATTTCATGAAGAAAATTCTTTTGTGCTTACCTCATTTATATGACAATATTTTAGCAATTTAGCTTA
>Ga0325400_1007426_pt1 | contig 10473 bp, 8 predicted proteins | sample PopdelMetagenome_2_FD_205662 | JGI IMG/M metagenome (GOLD analysis project Ga0325400, IMG submission 205662) | Populus deltoides microbial communities from Bellville, Georgia, United States - Xylem-PdKOR-R1 | ecosystem: Host-associated > Plants > Phyllosphere > Stem > Wood/Secondary xylem...
TATCACAATCCCGTTGCTTAGACCACGGGTTGGCCAAGGTTGGGTCAATTGTTTTCAGGGTCACTCTTTTTTAATTTAATAATTTTTGTGATTTGTCCTTCAATATTAAATTATTTTATAATTAAGCTGTGTAATGTTTTCAAGTTTGTCTTATATTCGATGATCTTATTGATATGATTCAGATCACGAAATTTGGTTTGGTTTGCTTACTTGGTTTTTTTAATTAATTATATTTTTAATTTTATTTTTCAACGCTGGATTTGTTTGAAATTTGAAATCAAATATTTTTGATTTAATTTTTATTTTTTTATTATCTCGATCTCATATCTTGGTTTTACATATTTAGATGTCCAATAAGGTTGATCTAGGTTTTTTTTTCTTTTGTTTTTCATACTTGATTTACTGTAATCTTAACTTCGTCATTTTTTAACTGTTTTTTTTAGTTGGTTCATATATCAATTTTTTTTTATCGAAATTATGCCCTAAATTGCATTAAAAAAAATACCTTTTTAAGACACTTACGTTGCCCAAACTTTTTATTTTTACTGATAAAAAAAATATTTTGCCCGTGGCGTATCACGAAGCGCACAAGTGTAGTTCATTCTTCCACTACCAAGAGATTTTGAAGATGGAAATGAACGGTATTTATCATGGCAGCAAGCCATGAAATGTATCATGGATGGATGCCATGTAATGGTGGTCTATGTTAGACCAACTACTCGAATTTAAGGGCTCGTATATTGGATGTCACTTGTTAGAGCAACTCCTACCTAGCTAAATAAAAAGCCAAAAAACAAAAAACTTTCTTTACTTGTTTTTCATGCTCTAAAAAAAAACTAAACAAAATAATATTTTTCTTATAAAAATATTATTCCTACACATTGTAAAAATATCAAAACATATTCATTGCAATATTTTTTTTTTTAATAATTTTTTTTCACTTTTGATTTTTTTTAAATCTATTTTTTTTAATTTATTTTTAATGAAATTATCCTGATTCATCATCCATATCAAAAATTTAACAAATTCATTCAAGTTAACTTGAGTTGTTTTTTTTTTAATTGCATTGTTTTTAATTTCATTCTTTGGGTTGATTGAGAATCATTTATATTGTTTTTATACCCTCCAAATTAACTAAATCATATTGATTTGTTAAAATAATTATGTATCAAATATATTAAAATATAATTGGCTCTTTTTTTTACCATAGGAGTGTATGTAAGCAAAAAAAATATATATATATATTATTTAAAAAGTTATATTGCCCATTTGACTCTTTTAAATAGTATTTTTATTGGAGATGCTCTTAGTTGATGTTATGGCGCCCATTGATGATGGATGGGCTCAGAGGAGTATTTAATGTGTGTTCACTGTACTTTTACAGTGCTTTCAGGTTTTACAGTCATTGAAAATAGTAAAAAGAGAAGGCGACAAGCTTTGAAGAAGAAACACGGGCACAATCCATAATGTTGAATCTGTGGGAGGACAGATAATTGCGAGGGGGGTGAAATGATTGAAGAAAGCAACATGGCATGAGAAAGAATGTTCAAAACAACCAAATGCCACAAGCATGGAATAATGCCTTGCAAAGCAACGGATTGCCCTTTGCATCAACGATGACAATTGGGTGGCGTGGCTCCCTAATCTTTGCCCAGGTAGACCCCACGCCAGTTGCTTACTCAAGTCTGCCGGGTCAAGGTCAAATGGTTGGACCAGCGTTCACTTCTAGGTAGGACCATTGTATCCTTTCTCTTGCAGTGCCTTTCCAAGTCCACGACACAAGCAATGATTGTTTTTACATTGGACCATGGAAGGAATAGAGGCCTACTGATGCTTGCCATACTAAGAACCTCTTCGAAATGAGACTAGAGGGCCTTGTTTCGATTGGCATATAGCTGAAAGTGCAACTCAAGACTTTTAACGTTGGATTCTCAAGTGTAAACACACACACCTATAGCTGTTTGTCCTATAATTCTTCTAAATGATATTAAACAAGTAGATACTGGGGGAGGGGGGGAGCAAGAAAAGCTTGCCAAGTTTTAGTTATAGAGAGGGAACATTTATAACTCTATATTACGCTAGTTAAGATCGTCATCATTTCACTCGTTATTGCTATTTATCGCAGTTTTAACTTTCCAGTACTACAAAAACAAAGAAATTTCTCACCTGTACCAGGAGAGAAGGAAAGGACATAAATAGAAGTGATATGAGCGAGATGAGAGTGTACAAATTAGCAAATTCAAAGGCTTGCGCTTAATATGGAGACGGACTTTAACATGCCGTTGCTCAATTGCAGCTACTTTTTCATGTATGCTATATGCAATAAATTAGGCTTGGACCTACCAGTTTGTTTGACTGACCTCTATAGTTCAACAGTGTTCCAAATAGTTGAGCAAATTGAGAGAGGCCAAACCTGTAAAAAATTCTATTCCGTTTCTTCCTTTCTTGGGCCCTTCTATTGCAATTTCCTTCCTCTCTTTCCTACTCTGTAAAACACAAGATGAAGAATAACATAGTTCTTTCCGCTGTTGTTAAAAAGAAAACGATAAGAAAAGCTGACTGGTTAATATCATGTATTATTGCATCTGGTTAATAACACACTTACATTAGTTGTAATTTGTCTCGTAAATTGAATTCAGGGAAATGATTTGTATTGGCATCCTGGAACAGTCAATCTGATGTGCTCCTGATTATCATAACATGTTAAAAATTATGAAAGGATGGAAAACTTATCAAAGATGAAAGCACACAGAACTTGTAATTTTCCTAGATGTTCATGCATGAAAGTAAGCTAGTGACCATACGGTCCATACCAATAAACTGAAATGTAGCATGGTAACTGCAGGTGGATTGGGAGTTACCTTCATATCGAGATCCTTCTGACTGCAATATACATGCTGTATGTTTCTGCATCTCCAGGTTTTCTTCAACCCAGCCCACCTATTTAGCACGGGTAAATGCTCTTACACTGACATCCCAGACACATAATGACTAATAGATAAGTAGCAGTGAATGTTTTACCACTTAATCTTGAACTTCACGCAAGATTAACTAATGCCATGCCATGACCAACGCATCTTAACTTGAAATCTCAATCCAGCTCGTTCCAGCTGCTTTGACACCCAACTTTTTAGCAGCTTCCCTCACTTGGCTTAGACTATCCCACATTCCCAAAGTTCCATAAGCATTTGAAAGCATAACATAAATCGAAGGGTCATTTGGACAATTAGCAAGAAGGTTCTCAGCAATGGTACTGACCAATCCAGTATTCCTGTGAGTCCCACAGGCCCCAAGCATCGAGCTCCATATGGTTTTGTCAGGTTTAAATGGCATCTCAGCAATTACCTTCTCTACCTCTTTGAAACATCCAGCTTGACATAGAAGATCAACCATGCAATAATAATGTTCTAGTTGAGGTTCAAGTCTGTGATCACATTTCATGGTCCCAAATATGGTCTGTGCCTCTACAACCAAACCAGCATGCCTACATGCAGTAAGGACACCTAGATAAGTGACTTCATTTGGCTTTAACCCTGATTGTACCATCTGTCGGAAAATTTCAAGAGCTTCATTTGCCCTTCCATTCTGCGCACACCCCACAATGATCCCTGTCCAGCATACAACATCCCTATCTGCAACACAGCCAAACAAAACCAAACCATCTTCTACCTCACCACATTTTGAATACATGTCAATGAGGGCTGTGATGGTGACCTGTTCGGTTTCATATCCTCTCTTGATACAAAAAGCATGTACCTGTTTACCGGTTCCAATAGATGCCAAACTAGAACAGACTTTCAGAACATTAGAAACAATATACTGATCCACTTCAACACCAAATGTAACCATATCTCTAAACAGTGACAAAGCTAAGGAGTTCAATTCCATCTTAGCGCACCCCATGAGTAAACCAGACCAAGCTACAATATCTTTCTTGGGAAGCCTATGAAACAGTTTAAAAGCATCTTTCATATTCCCCAGTTTTGCATAGAGGTCTACAAGGATGCTTCCAACAACATAATCTAACTCGTGCCCACTGATAACAATCAAAGCATGAACTTGAATCCCAAGTCTCACATTGAGCAAGTTGATGCAGACCTTCAAAGCACTACTCAAGGTGTAAGAGTCAACCGAAGCACCAGAATGATGGATTTGTGCAATCATATTAACAGCAGCTCTATTTTTCTCATGAACAACATACCCTGAAAGCATAGAATTCCAGAGTACTAAGCTATCACAGATTGAACCAGTACCACTTGAGTATTGATCAAACAGCCTTATAGCATCATCTAACCCGTTGCAATTTGAATACATATCAACCAGCGCTGACACAGCGAAGCAACTAGACTCCAAACCAGACTTTAAAACATAACAGTGAATCTGTTTACCTGCAACTAAGAAACCAGCATAACTACATGTCTTAAGAGCACATGGAAAAGTAAATTTATCAAGCTTAATCCCTTCCCGGTGCATCTTACAAACAAACTGTAATGCACGTGAACTCCCATTTTCTGCAAGACCAGCAATAATAGTATTCCAAGAAACAACATTTCTGCCCGGCATTTGATTGAACAAATTAACAGCCTCCTCCACCAAACCTTCCTTAAAATACCCTGAAATCATTGTATTCCAGGAAGTGGAATTCGCCCTCAAAAAGATCCCATCGAAAACTTTTCTTGCATCACTCAAGCATCCGCATTTAACATACATATCCAAAAGAGCATTCAGCAAAACAATATCGTAATCCAAATTCTCTCTAGAAAATCTCTTATGAATCAGTCTACCCAGCTCAATCTCACCCACAAGACCACACGCTTTCAAAACCACAGAGTACATAAACCCATTAGGGACTTCTGATTTAGAATCTAACATCCGGGTATATAGCTTTATTGCTTCACGAGGCTTTCCATTGCTGGTATACGCAGAAACCATAGTGGTCCAGGTGACGATGTTTTTTACAGGCATTTCATCAAACAGTTTATATGCGTCGATTAAAAAAGTGAAGTCAGCATACATAGATACCAAATTGCAGGCTATGTAGACGTTATGAGAATACCCAGTTTTGACCAAATGAGAATGAAATGATTTGCCTTGCTTGAGAGCTTTGACTCGCCCACAATGGCGTATAGCTGCAACTATATGCTTCAAGTCCATTTTCATTATCCACAAAGGTCAGAGCTCGTGAGTTGTTGGAGGAAGCTACATAGCTAGAAGTTCACTACACGTGTCATAGTTAGCCATGGAATGATAAAAACCTTCATAAGTAGAATTTATAAAAATACATAGAGAATAAAAAAGTGTATGAGTAAAATTTGCCAGTAAGGCATTAACCCATGATTTTATGCTTCCTATAACCAAACAAGGTACTATTGTATAATATTTTTATATGAATTCTACAGCTATGATTTTCATCATTTTATCCAATTCTGTTATTTTGGATGTCACGTATCAAAGATCTACACATTATATAGAAAATCATAGGTGAAAGTTTTAAAGATATCAAAAAATCAAAAGAGAAAATCCAAATGTGAATATTATTAGATAAATAAATCAAGATCGTAGGAAAAAGATCTTCGAAAGTAAAAACATTAATCAAATGGACACATTGGATATTCTTTGAAGTTATCAGGCTGACCTTAGGGAAAAAAGCATATCCTATTTAGGATAGCGTCCGAGTAAAATTTTGCAGAATCTACAAGAAATAGATTTTTCTACGCTGCAAAGAGGGAAAAAAAAAAAACACGAAAGAAATCAAAGGCTTTTTTGCAGTGTTCTACAAGCAAATAAACTTGAATCTCGACAACTTTTTTTTTCCAGAACTTCCGTATCAGAGATGTTAACAGAAGAATGTTTTCAATAGCCAAGAACGTATATACAATTTATGCTAGTTGAGGGCTGATTTTCAATAAAATATTTTTTTAAGATATCTTATTAGTTAGTTAATCACAGAGTTATTTGAAATAAAAAGAAGACACGAGCAAAAATAAAAAATAAAATCCATGATAATGACAAAAAAAACATTTCTACCGTATTTATTTATTTTTTCGAAGTATTCCTTCTTTTTTTTTTTAACGCGGACCACGAGTTTCTCGTTGTACACTATAAAGGTACTTGACAGATAAGACCAGCCCATAGGCAGACAGGGCTAGAAAGACGATCTCTAGGCCCGCGTTTACACCACCAACAACAATAAAATCCAAGCCCCAGCTCCGGACTCGTTAGGATTGGCTTTATGAAATTTTTGTATCTTTCCGCCGAGCATACATCAAATCAAATGCTATGCTATGCTTGCACTTGCATGACGAAAATCACATGTAGCCAAAAACCGAGCATCCGCTCGTTGCAGCCAACAGAAAAACTAGATACCGAAAAACTTCCAAAAATATAGGGAACTTGGACACACTTTTGTGTAGAAGGTATATCTGTGTTGGAAATTTGTTTTGATTAAATAAATTATAGATAAATAAAGAATTAATTTTTTATATATAATAACGATAATAGTGAAAATTCATTCAATAAAATTATATCTTCTAAAATTCACTATAAAAAAATAAATAAAAATTTAAAACTTAGATTTTTCAGATTTACTCTTACTCATCTCATTTATCTCATTTTGAGTGTTTTTATTTTTTATTTTTTTTATATTTTAACTTTGATTTGGGAGCTTGTAGCACACACCTTGTGTAGAAACACATTTAAACCAAAATTGGTATTAGAATTTAAAAATAAATATTGCTAATATTCTAAATGCACAAATAATAAATATATATCAGACTTGGTTATGCTTTTCCATGCTTACAGTTCTAAACATGTATAAACTCTAAGTTTTTATTAAATATCTTCTGTCCTTGTCATGGTTTATATATCTTTAGTCTGATATATATTTACAAAACTTTAATTTACATTAAAAAGAATTCCTCAATTGAAAAAAAATCGGAATCCACACATCTCTCCGCATGAAAAATGTAACAATCCACGAGAACGGGCTGAACTGCTGGAAGACCGCTGAAGAAAACAGCCCGAGCTGCATAGACTATAAAAGCATCGATGGATTATTATACATGAGATGAGAGCTAATCTGAGACTGGAACTCTTCCTCTTGTGGCCTCAAGTTGAGGATCAAGAACAATAAGAGTATTGTTTATCCCGCGCGAGGAGTCATGTGATTGGAGACAGTCACATTCTGGCAACGGGAATGTGTAGATCGAATTCTTTCTGTTGAATTTTCTGACTCTTGGAATCATCATTCCCTTGCGATCACTTTCAAGGAGCATCGCTTCCATGTCATCCTTGAAGTCCTTCCAGCTGCAAATCCAACGAGTAAACATTCCATAATCAACTAATGATACATGTTTTTTTTCTGCATTAGGCCTTTGCCAAGTTCTAGAGCTCAGTAGCATCTTGCACTCAAGCTTTAAACTGTACATAAAGCAAGAACCACTTTACCCCAGGTCTTCTCTGGCTAAGTTTAAATCCTCATAACAACGTCCTCTATAATATATTCTTCTACAACGATTTTCAAATTCTTGCTTACTAAGCTTGTGGTGAAATAATCGAGAAATACGATCTCTGGAGCATTTTCATTGGTTGAATATACTAACTGCTAGTTGCTAGAACATGTCAAACTGCCAAATGGCAACCACAAGACATTTTATCCGTCAGTGTTTTCCCCTGAACCCCTATCTATCATGTCATAATCAAAGATAGAAGAAGCAGATTGCAAATCTAAAAATTTTAACATTACCTTTTAACTCAGTTCCAATAAACACAAGGATATAAACGAAGAGGAATGACGCAGTTGATGGAGAAAATACCTGACTGTCATGTTCTCTAGTAGACCAACAAGCATGCGTTTATCAGGCCTTATGGTCTTTGCATGCCCATTAAAAAGAAATCTACGGTGACCCATCAGAAAATGTGGGAAGTTTCCACCGTGAGTTGTCACAAAAACCTCACTGAACAAGCATACAGTGTAGTCCAAAGCTGCCAGCCTCGAAGAGTAGCCCTGCAATCATAGAAAATAGGGTTTTAGCAAGTTAGTAGAATAAGCTTCCGGGTCAAATTGAAAAATAAGCACATGCATAGCAGTCAAGACGTATTCAGCTTTTTATATGGGTTTGTTTCTATATTCAGAATCATTTTGTATAATGTTCATATTCATGCCAAGAAGCTGAAAAAAATAAACTCGCTGTCTACTGATACAGTCAACATAGCAATCTAGACATATTCAGCATCATTCAATTGAATTAATCCATGGACATTGCAAAATCCTATTGATCTCGTAGAAACTTTAAAAATAGAGTTAACTAGATCCCTGTACTTTATAAAACCTATTTAATTAGTCGCTGAAGATAATTGAAAAGTCTCTTAATCAACAGTAAACATCCTCAATTTAGTAGTTTCTTGTTCCAAAAATGTCTCACAAATAAAAAAAACTCATATTGCCTAGTTATATTTTAATTTTTATATTGTTGAAAAAAATAAAAAAAACTTTGGAAAACAGCAAGAAATTGATGAAAGGACTAAGTTATAAATGATTTTAAAAATGTAAACATAGAAATTAAATAGATAGTTTTCGAAACCATGAGGATTGATTGGATAGTTTTGTTAAATTATAGGGACTAAATAACAAATAACACTTGGAGCAGAGTATCAAGTATATTGCTTAGAATCCCTCGTCAAAAAAAATGCCTTCCAAATTTGATGGCAGAAGCTCAGATAAAACACGGGTTGTAAGTGAAGCAGGAATGGTAAAGTGGCGCATGTTGTAGACATGGTTTGGGTAATCTGTAAAGCATATCAATCAATTTTCAAAAACATCATGATCCAACAAACTCCTTTAACCACACAATGCAAGAGGGCTATAGTGAGCATTTAGGATTTACCTGAAAAGGAGCAAGTTCGTCAGAGGTTGCAAGTGACTCCTTGGTGTAAAGAAGGGGAAACATCTTCAATAAAGGAGCTAAATGTTGTTCTCTTTTGTAAATTTTCCCTGAGGCTAAATAAATTGAAGTGTTGCTACCGAACCCCATGCCACGCAGCATCATCCCAACCTATGCTGACAGGAAAAACATCATGTACAAAGAAAAGAGTGATTACTGGCCAAATTAGATCACGAGGATGAAAACCAATAAGGTGATTTGAAAGATAGTGTGCTAACAACACCAGGTTGAATTAAGAGTTATTCGCAGTTAATTTGCTTTGTTATTATCAAAACAGTAAGAATTTTGTTTTGTTTTATAGCACAATGCAACAAATCTTTTTTTCAGTTTTTAAACAGTAATGAAAATGTTGCACTGCACAAAACAAACCAAGAGAACAGAGAATGTACTAGGAAGTAGGAACTTAGAGAAAAGCTCTCAAGCACTATTCAAGGTCATTCTATTTAATTTAGGATGCTATAAGAGCAAGTTGAAGACCATGGAAATTTGTGTTAAGGCTGCAACTCATTATAGCAGCCATTTTATGAAAGGAAGGGCGCTACAAAGAGCTCAAATGAAAAGTGCTAAAAGAGGAAGATAAATGGGGTACCTCCAAGGGTGTTAGAGGGCATTTTCCATCTATACGATTACGACCAGCTACAAAGTCGAGATCTTTTCTTTTGAACTTCCCCTTCCACCCTTTTTCCCGAAATGAATGCATTTCAGACTTTTCAGCATCCCCTCCATCATACAAACAGCATGAGAAGGCCACCATGTCCTAAAAGATGAGGACGGGTATGTTTATCGTTATATGAAATAGGATCCTCAGCATGCTCAACATAAAATATTTCAAGGAAAAGAAACCTTGCTTAGAATAGAATAATATATGAGCTTTAATACCTCCTCAAATCGAAGGTGAACGGACACATATTTTCCACCAGTCATTGAGCTCCTTTCAATCATTCGGTTTACCAATTTCTGTGCTAGGGTTGTTATAGGAGCAGAGAACCTCAATGCTCTGTAATTTGTTATGCACCTAAGCAATTGAATGTGAGATGGGACATTCATTGCCAATCTATTGGCAAAGGGTGCAATGCGGATGACCCTGTTTTGAAAGGAGTGAATAGTCAAAAACAAGCTAGAAGCGTGTTTCAACAGATATCTGGTTAGAAAGTAGTAAATGCAGAAATCATGATAGCTGGGACAAATTAGCAACTAACAGATTAGTCATTTTCCTTCAAAAAGACACGTTCTAATTGAGGGAAGAAATAAATGATAGTAAAAGGAAATGAAAGAACAGGAAAGAATGCTTCATCACGTACCCTTGCTCCTGCAGGACAGGATAAACTTCACCTAAATAATGTTTAGCAGGAGCCCATGCTTCAACACGGAGGTGTGGAATATTAGAAATATTGTGGTCATATTTTGATATCAACTCATCAGGCAACTCTTTAACCACTTTCACATAACCCTCAAGTGTGGCTATAAAATGATCTTCATCATATATGTCTCTGAACTCACTGTAAAACAAATGAATCTTTAGCTATAATTG
>Ga0325400_1007428_pt1 | contig 10472 bp, 6 predicted proteins | sample PopdelMetagenome_2_FD_205662 | JGI IMG/M metagenome (GOLD analysis project Ga0325400, IMG submission 205662) | Populus deltoides microbial communities from Bellville, Georgia, United States - Xylem-PdKOR-R1 | ecosystem: Host-associated > Plants > Phyllosphere > Stem > Wood/Secondary xylem...
GATTTTTTTGTTGGCAGAGTTGAAAAGGATGTTGCATTCCCGCGTCTTTCTGGTGAAGAATTGCATGATGTTGTATCAGAGTACGGTGACATTGTGTTTGGCCTTCAATCAGGTAAGCAAAAGTTTCCTGGTTTTGGTTTAACCCATAATTGGGTAAAGCGAAGTAGTTTTTGGGAGCTTCTTTATTAGAAGGCCAATCTGCTCTACCATAACCTTGACGTCATGCACATTGAAAAGAACTTGTTTGAGAATATTTTCAACACCGTCATGGATGTGAAGGGGAAAACAAAGGACAACATCAAGGTTAGATTGGATGTAGCTTTATTCTGTAACTTTAAAAATATAGAGTTGGTTAGTGATGCGTCACGGGTCGCAAAACCAAGAGCAAGCTTCGTATTAGAGAAAAACGCACAACTAGTAGTCTACAAATGGCTTAAAAGTCTGTGTTTTCCCGATGGACATGCCTCAAACATATCAAGGATGGTTAATACGGAGGAATGCAGATTGTATGGAATGAAGAGTCATGACTGCCACGTGTTTATGAAAACACTCATCCCATTAGCTTTTCGTGATTTGATGCCAAAAGGGATATGGGATGCACTCACGGAGATCAGGCATTTCTTTAGAGATATATCTTCCAACAAGTTGAATGTTGATCACATTTTGAGGTTTGAAACGAATATCGTCGGGACACTATGCAAACTTAAGATGATATTCCCTCCATCATTTTTTGACTCAATGGAGCATCTCCCCATACATCTACCATTCTAGGCAAAAGTTGAAGGACTGGTCTAGTATAGATAGATGTACCCATTCGAACGGTTAGATATTACAGTTGCAATGTAATTCATACATAAAAGTATTTTCTTTGTTTTTCTTAATTGAAAATATTTGATTAATTCAATGCAGGTACTTCTTCAATCTCAAGAAAAAGGTTAAGAATAAGGCGTATGTTGAGGCTTCGATATGTAAGGCTTATACTGTTGAGGAGATCTCAATATTTATCTCGTACTATTTTGAATCTCATCTGAGAACAAGAATCAATCGTGTTCCTTGGCATGATGATGGCAATGAAGTGCCTTCTAGTGGGAATTTGTCAATATTCTCCAATCCTGGATGACCCACACCTAAAAATGTTGTAAGAGAAAGATATTTGTCGGAAATAGAGTTCAAACAAGCACACAATTATGTTCTATTTAACAGTGATGAACTGAGACCTTTTATTCAGTAAGTATATATATGCGTAATACTAATTAAACTTTGTCAATAATATATATACTTGAGATTATATACCTCAAACATATCATACTGTCACTATCACTTCAGACAATATCGACAAATTTGCTATCCAATAACTCATAGCTGACCGAATCTCAAATCTTTCAATTACAAGATGAACAATTTGCCACGTGGTTCAGAACACATGTAAGTACTATCACAAACTCATCCTTACTTGTAAAATTATTGTATGCATGTCATTACGAGAAAAATATATCTTGTTCATTGATGTACATTACATACAAGGTTTATCAAATGGGAAGGAGTGCTGCTAAGTCATTGTCTTCACTAAGCCTGGGCCCTAAAAGAAAAGTTAAGTGCTACAACGGGTATTTTGTTAATGGATATGTGTTCCATACTGAAAAATATGGGCATGGAAGAAAGGCATACAACAACAGTGTTTGTGTTAAGGGATCGACTAGTAGTGAGTTAAAAGTTGACTATTATGGTAGATTAGAAGAGATTGTCGAACTGCAATATCATAACGAGCAGAATAGAGTGTTTTTATTCAAATACTATTGGTATGACACGATTGACAGAGGAATCAGAGTTTATCCGCACTATGGTATGGTTGAAATCAACTCAAAAGCTAGACTCCGCAACATAAATGATGTCTTTGTTTTTGCAAAGCAATGTCAACAAGTTTATTACACATACATCCGTTTTTTTAGAAAGGATCGATCAAGAGTGGATTAGTTGTCCGTTTTAAAAATGAAACCTAGGGATCGTGTCGAGCTTTTTCAGGATGAGAACGAAGACACAAGTGTGCAAGATGAAGTCTTTCACGTTAGTGAGTTGGTTGAACCATATCGAGTTGCTCCACAATTGAATTGGAAGAAAATTCAAATTGTCGTGTTTTCGATGATAGTCTTGTTGATGTTGACACTGAGGAGTTTAATGTTGTTTTGATCTCTAGCGGACAAGCAAATGTCAATAAAGATGATGATATCCATATTGAAGATTGCGATGAAGGTGATGACTATTCAATTGAAGATGAAGAAGAAGAAAATTCTGACTAATTATCAGAATGAAGCCCTGTGTAAAACATTTTTTTTCATGTAATATGTATTATGGATGATATATTTTATAACACAAAATATTTATTTTATAAGTTTATGTATTGTATTTTAAGCCCTGTGTAAAATAGTTATTATTTTGTGCGATCGACAGTTTATCATTTAAGTGTTTGCAGAAAGGTAAATAGGTAACACAAATATAATCTTTCTTTACATGAACTATCACCGATCTCTATACCGACGAAATAAGGTCTGTCGGCATTTCACAGAAAGTTGGAAAATAATTTTTGGAAAATGCCACATTCACCGACGTCCATACCGGCAAAATAAGGTCCGTCAGCGTTTCACAGAGAGTTGGAAAATAATTACTGGAAAATACCACAATCACCGACGTACATACCAACGGATTAAGATCCGTCGGCATTTTATAGAGAGATGGACAATAATTACCGGAAAATGCCACAATTACCGACGGATTTAAGTCTGTCGGTATGTTGTCAGCGGGTCAATATTACCGATAACATCACCGACGGACGGTGCGAATTCCAAAGGGCGGCGCAATAAATGCATCTCTGACCGCATCAGATTGACGACGGAATTACCGACGGATCGCGAAAAAAATGGAGGGTAATTAAAAACGATAAGGTGAAATTCAAAATTTACCAATGGATTTTCAAAACTTCACCGACGAAATAATTTAAGATAATATTAATTTTTTATTTCCGTCGGTGAAGTCATCGGTAAAACTGCGCTATAAATCCCAGCGACTGCCCTTTCAGTTCATTTTTTCGTTGGCTTCATTTCATAGTTTTGTTTTTTCCTTTCATTTCCTTCAAATTTTTTGTGTTTTTAGCTTGTAATCTTTAGTTCAATCTTCAGCAAATTAAAAGGTATGTACTTCCTGTTCTTCATTTCTTTAATATTTTATTTTTTTATTTGTTTTTTGTTTTAGCTATTCTTATTTTTGTTATGTTTTTTGTTTTGGTATATTTTTATAATGTAGATAAATTCTTGAAATAAACACATTATTAAGGTAAGCATATTTCATTCCTAAAGTCAAAATTAATTTTTTGAATATATTTTATAGTTGTATTGCCATAATAATTGAATAATTGGTTAAATTGTTAATGTTGAATTTACCTTAGAATTAGTAATTGAATATGTTGGAATAATTAGTAATTTTACTCTATTATTGCATGATTTGTGTTTAATTATTTCCATTAATTGTAATTGTTAGTCTAGAGTTTTTTTTTTTGAATTTATTGAATATAGTTTATTGTTGTGTTGCCATAATAATTGAATAATTTGTTGAATTGTAATTGTTAATGTTGAATTTACCTTGTAATTAGTGTCGATGTTATTTGTATAGATGTTATGTTATATACAATATTAGTATAGATGGGGTCAATTGGTTGTGGCTATTGTCAATATTTGCAGGTTTGTGGATTTGGGTAGTCTCCAATATATGAGAGGTGCTGTCGATTTTTTTAACATTTGAATTTAATTATATAATTATTCGTATAAAATTGTGTAGATGCGTAGAACGAAATTCACGGCTCGTCGCTCACGTATGGTCACAGCTAGTTCTTCTAGCAGCGAGGATGATCCTTAGGTGCCTCTCAAAAGGAGGCACCTGCGCTGTCAACCGATGATGCCTCTTCCAGCGCAGTTTCACAGCGTAGAGGCGGCGTGCCTTCACAGCGGAATCAATTCACCCGCAAGTACAAGGCACAGTGGAAGGACGACCTTTCAACATAAGTTTGTTAAAGTTTTAGTTTTTTTTTAAATTATAAAATAATTTATGAACTAAATCAATATTTCATTAATTTAATTTATTTTCAGGTTTACAAACATTGAGGCCGCCCAAGTAATATCATTGGTGTTTAAATCGTCGATGGAGATTCCATTATTTCAATGGAGTCAAGTATCCAGACATCTTGAATGAATACCTCAAATTGATGCATGGTTTGACAGATTTGAGGTTGGTGTTAATTTATAATTTCCAGCTTATTTCTTATAATTTATTAATATAATTGTAAATAAATTATTATTTTTATTTACCTAATTATTTATATACAACACAAATTCACTTGGGACAAGGTGCATGACAAAGTTGTGAGGAGGGTGTGGGAAAATCACACGGCAACTAGGTAACATCGAAAACAATACAAGATTTTTTTAGAAAAAATTTATGTTTCAAAATCTAATTTCTCGCTATGGAAGTAAGTTGCGTGATTTTTGGTATGAATCACAAAAAAAGGCAAAAAAAACTGTAAGAGATAAGGGTCTCTAAAGCTGGAACGACGTGGCGGTTTGGAGGGATTTCAAACCGATATACATCCCGACAGGTATATGGCCGCACTATCTTGAGCACGTGATGTCTGAGTGGTTCACACGACACTCACAGTCCGGTGCTGGCAACTGGAACCAGCCAATTCATGGCTTGGTGACAACGCACATCGGTGGCTCCGTTTTGTTTGTTGCACATGCGAAACGGATGGTAAGATTAATTTAAATGAAATATATCATTAAATTAAGTTGTTGTTAATTAATTTTTTTCATTATAGGCTACGTCTCTTGGACATGAGCCAAGACCAATGGAGTTGTTTGTTGAGACGCACATGCAGAGTCAAGACCGCCAAAAGAGGGCGCAACAGTTCATTGACAACCGTGCTCAACACTTTATAGTATGTTTGTTCAACCATTTTATTTTGTAAGTTATTATTTTTATTTTTATTGAATATGATGATTACTTTTTTCATTTTCATGAGACCTATAATAGCCGGTTGAGGGAGATATATGGGGACGATCCTTCAACCCATCCGGATTTCGATTTGGATTTGTGGATGGAGGTTGGATCGTCTGGTGGACCCGATAAAAATTGGGTGTACGGGCTCTCTAACACTACGGCTGAGAACTTGCGGGCGGCCTATAGTGTCTCAACCGTTGGGAGCTCCTAATCAGTATTGAGCACCCAGTCTAAGGAGTTCATGGCCTTCCAGCAACACACGGTTCATCTCACCGAAAATTACGACCTCTTAATGGTGGAGTATACAGAACTCAAAGCGAATCATGAACAACTTCGCCAAATGGTCCTAAGCATGGCATCACAGAGTGGTGGTAGATTTGCGCCTCCTCCTTTTTGGTCATATAACAACTAGCCTCCTCCTCCTCCGGCTCCACCATTATGTTAATTTGTAATGAATATTATTTAACTTTAATAGTTAATTTAATATTTTTTTTAAATACATTCAGTTTGTAATGAATATTATTTAACTTTATTTTTTTTATGTTTAATAAAAATTTTATTTGCATAATTAGTTTTTTAACTATTAATTTATATAATTTTATATTATTAATTCTAAATAATTTTTTAAAAACATATTTAAAAATAATCACAGAGGGTTTTACTGATGGACTGTATCCGTCGGCATTTGACAGAGAGGGCGAAATGTCAATCATTTTAGCGATGAATTTACCGACGGCCTTAATCCATCGGCCTTTCACAGAAGCTTTGTGCAAATTTCACAATCACCGACGGCTTGACCGACAGAAATATTCTGTCGGTAGTTCACACGCACCGACAGAATAATCCATCGGTATATTTCAAGTGGGAATTTTTTTTGGCGCGTAATTTTCGTCTGTAAAACCATCGATAATTTTTTTTTACCAATGAATTTAGCGACGGAATCAGACATTACTGACGAAAGGAAAGCTGATGGCATGTTTCCGTCGGTGAAGACGTCGGTAAAAAAATTACCGACGAACTATGAATCATATATCAACAGAATATTGCCGTTGGTAAAACTGTAAAATCTTATAGTGTCCCTTTTCTTTTCTTTTTTGTTGATAAAAGATAAAAAAATTCCTTATACTTTCCGCACTAATTACCCATTACAAATTGCTATTATCAAAGAATCACTATAAACTTAAAAGTTTAAAGTTTTAATAATAATTTTATATTATTGGATAATATATCTTTTCAAGTGAATATTTAATTTAATTTTGTTTTGTATTAAATTTTTTAATTGAATTGATTTTTTAACATTAACAAAATAATTATAATAATGTAAATGATTGGAACCATGGAGTCTGAAGTAATAATGCATCATTAAAATTTATGGTCAAGTCTTTGTTCATGTTCAGCATCTTTTGCTTTCATTATGTCGATCTTTTGCTTTCATGATGTCGATCTTTTGCACTCTCGAGAATAGAAAGATTAATAAAGCTAAAGCATCAGTATGAATAAGGCCAAAAGCTGATAGCTTACCCTACATTTCTTGGGTCCAATGAAGAGAACAGTGAGAAGCAATTATGCATCTTTAAAATTTAAGATCAAGTCTTTGTTCATGTTCAGTATCTTTTTTTTTTTGGATAATTCATGTTCAGCATCTTTTGTTTCCATTATGTCGATCTTTTGTATTGTCGATCAGAGAAAGATTAATAAAGCTAAAGCATCAGCATGAAGGCCACAAGCTTTAAAATTAATGTATATGATTGAACCCATGGAATCTATAAAATTTATGGTCAAGTCTTTGTTAAATGTTCAGCATCTTTTATTAATCTTTTGCATTTAATAAAGCTAAAGCATCAGCATGAAGGCCACAAGCTTTAAAATTAATGTATATGATTGAACCCATGGAATCTTTAAAATTTATGGTCAAGTCTTTGTTAAATGTTCAGCATCTTTTGTTAATCTTTTGCATTTAATAAAGCTAAAGCATCAGTATGAAGGCCAAAAGCTGATAGCTTACCCTCCATTTCTTGGGTCCAATATGTAGCAAATTTGTCAACATTTTCTCAACCACCATGACTTTTAACCACTATATTTATTGTAGTAGTTAAGAGTTGTTTGTTCTTTATTGGTTGCTGCCAAGGCTCTCATTTCTCCTATAAATGGAGACAAAGTAGAGAGCAAGTGTGAGAAGAGTAGAGGAAGTGTGCAGTGAGTGCAAGTGCAACTGTGAGAGTGAGAAAGTGCAGATTTGAGAGAAACACCGAGTGTAAGAGTGAAACACTGGTTTTGAGGGATTATACTGGATTGAGTTAAGTATTTGTATCATTCCTCAAATAATATACAATCTGCTGCCTCCGTGGACGTACCCGGTTTTGGGGAACCACATAAATCTGCTTGTTTGTGTTTTTATTATTGTTTGCATTCAGTCCAGTATGCACAACAAATTCGTATTAGAGCATTAGGGAAGCTTGAACATTGAAAAATATGTTTTTCAGCTCTCTGTTCAAAGTTGCAGAATTTTCAAAGTTCTCATATCTTGATTTTGACCACCTGTGGAGATTCCTCTCGTCGATACGAGTCCGGCAATATAAAGATCATCGAAATTGAAGTTGAAACGAGCCATGTAGAGATCGCCAGAGTTTCGCTTGAAATCTGCCGGAAAAACCAGACAGTGCCGGAATTCTAGCCTGAGAAGACTGCCACATCACTAGACACATTGGCACTAAGTCATCATCCACGTCATCAACGGGGGGTCCACATCGCACTGTCATCAGCCACGTCATCTAATAGTGACAGAATATTCTCTTGACAGAATAAGAATATTCTGTTAACAGTAAGAGAATATTCCCTTAACTGTTACAGAATATGTTTTATCAGAGACAAAATATTCCTTTCCTGAGTCAACTCAGTCAGATTGGTTTTCTGGCTAACTTAGAGATTTTTTAGCCAGTTTTTGGCCGAGTCAAGCTTGTTCCTAGCATTTTCAACCATTCCGGACGCAACCGTGGTGTCCGTTTTGTGAAACAGCACAGCGAAGTTACTATTTTGGCTCTTTTGAGCATAAAAGTGCGTGCTTCATATCTTGTTGAGATTACATTCACATTACATATATACATGAAGATGATAAATGCATTAGAAATTTTAACCACTTGAGCCAAAAAGCCAACCTAAAGCAAATTATCCTTATATATGTTTTCCTTTTCCCTTGGCCAAGGATTAGTAGAGCATATACTAGTGATATTTCATGGAATTATGGTTGGAAATTATGTGAAAAGAAAGAAGAAGAAGTGATGCTTGATGAAAAGATGGGCAAAGTTACCAAAGTTTAACAAAAAAAGAAAAAGAAAAAGAAAAAGAAAAAAAAAGTGTTCCTTTATGTTCTTAAGATTTTACGTTGAAAAAGCTTGAAATCAAAAGAAGTTAAGCATTGGTGATTAAAAATGGAAAATTTATGTGCTTTGATGGAATATCTTGTTTGAAATATTATTTTTCAGAATGCTCTACTTTATTTGGTTTGAACCGTTTCTTTTACTCTCTTTTACCTCACCTTAACCTTAGCCCCATTACAACAAGAAAATAAGACCTTTTGATTCATGCATTGTTTATAATATACTAGTAATGGAGATGAGATTGAAGAGCAAGCTTATGGTAGAACATATTCATTGATTGAATTTGAGAGATTTAAACACATAAGCCCTAAACACGTGAGACTTATCTCCAAGGCTGCACGCCAATTAATCTCAAACATGGCAGCCAACTCGAAACAGTTTGGAACTCGTGGAGACTTCGCAAACAAACGAGTAAATGATGTAAATATTTCTAACCTTGAAAATAAAGTTAATGATCTTACTTCTCTTGTGCGTTCTTTGGCTTGTGGAAATGTACGCAGGTGAAAGTTTGTGGCATATGCTCCTTACAAGGACATGCTTCAGATATGTGTCCAACAATGCAAGAAGATTACATTGAACAAGCTAATGCAGTTGATGGAGCATTTAATGGACAACCTCAGCGTAAATATGATCCCTTTTCCAACACATACAATCCTGAATGGAGAGATCATCCCAACCTACTGTATGGGAACCCGCCTCAACAAGGCAATCAAGGCCGACAGTTCCATCCCCATGGATTTCAGCCCCAACAAAATTATCAAGCAAGACAACCCCCTCCATTCACAAACTCCAATGTTATAGGGTCGTCATCCAGTGATGATCTTCGTGAGATGATGAAAACTTTGGCTTCTAACACTGTGACCTTGCAACAAAATGTCATGTCTTTTCAACAGGAAACAAGGTCAAGTATTCACAACTTGGAGAAGCAAATGGGGCAAGTAGCTTCAAGTGTGGGGAAATTGGAAGCACAAATGAATGGAAAATTGCCTTCCCAAGCATTGAATCCAATAGAGAATGTTAGTGTGATCATGTTGCGAAGTGGGAAAGAATTTGAAGAGAAAAGGTCGAAACAAATTGAGATAGAGGAAGAAGAAGAGATAGAAACCGAATTGAGTACAAAGAAGGAACATCCTCCTCCTTCATAAACTGAAACATTGACCAACACTCCAAAGGTAACTCCTCACTCAATGAATTCCAGTTTTAAAACAATTCCACCTTTTCCTGTAAGTTCTAGGTCAAAGAAAGAGGACAAAGAAAAAGAGATTTTAAAGGTTTTCAAGAAAGTAGAATTCAACATTCCTTTGCTTGATGCTATCAAGCAAATTCCCAAGTATGCCAAATTCTTGAAGGAGTTGTGTACTACCAAGAGAGCTTTCAAACTAAAAGGTCATGAAATGGTAAGTATGGGTGAAGTTGTATTTGCTATTGTTCAAAAGAATATGCCTTTGAAGCAAAAAGACCTAGGTGCGTTTACTATCCCATGTGTTATTGGTAATGCTGGTTTCAAAAGGGCCTTGTGGGATTTAGGTGCATCCATTAGTGTTATGCCTAAACATGTTTATGATTCTCTTAGTCTTGAGCCTTTGAATAAAACTAGCATTGTAATACAACTTGCGGATCATAGTTTTATTTACCCACTTGGTGTGATAGAAGATGTCCTAGTCAAGATTGATAGTTTGGTCATTCCATGCGACTTTTATATTCTTGATATGGAACATGATTCTTGTAATTCATCAAACAACACTCCTATATTGTTTGGGAGACCATTCTTGAAAACTGCCAATACAAAAATTGATTGTGGTAAGGATACTTTGTCTATGGAGGTAGGAGATGAAAAAATTGAATTTAATTTTCATGATGCAATGACATATCCTTGTAGCAATGTTTATTCTATCACATGTTATGACCAAGTTGATAAGTGTGCGCAGCAAGTTTGTGATTTTGATAGTGAGGATGGATTAAGCGTAGCTTTGAGCTATGGCTATGATTTTACCAAGATAGAAGAGATGGAGAGGCATATATATGTTTCCCAAAACATGCATGAATCAGCAT
>Ga0325400_1007430_pt1 | contig 10471 bp, 10 predicted proteins | sample PopdelMetagenome_2_FD_205662 | JGI IMG/M metagenome (GOLD analysis project Ga0325400, IMG submission 205662) | Populus deltoides microbial communities from Bellville, Georgia, United States - Xylem-PdKOR-R1 | ecosystem: Host-associated > Plants > Phyllosphere > Stem > Wood/Secondary xylem...
GTTTTTTTTGGACTTTTATTGATATGTCTTGGATGTTTGGATATTTGAAATTAATATCAGTATCTGGTTATTGATGTCAAGTCTGTTCCCTTCTTCACTTGCAAAACAGTAAATAATTTCCATCTGGTGCTTGGTTTTGATAATAATGGAAATTGCAACTTTCTTGGAATAGACATCTTGTTACTTCCGAATAACCAAGTGATTGTATTTATCATCTATCACTAAATTTCGCCCATGACTCAATGGCATTTAATGCAAAGAAGTTTCTGAACTGTCTGTGGCTTTGTGGAAGCACATGTTCTGCATTCAATTTATTAACAGTTGATGGTCAATCAACTTTTACCGTTGCGCAACTTTTTTATTTTCAGTTCTTTTTTTTTTCTTGTTGTAGCATTCTTTCCAATATGATGCTCATGAGGGTTGTTGGGGATGATATTTCACGCAGGTATTTGAATTGAGCTCAACACATGGACCAGAGATTGGCCTTTATTTATTCAAAAAGGTGCCTCACTTCAGAATTCTTGTATGTGGAGGGGATGGTACTGTTTGTTGGGTTCTGAGTACCATAGAGAAGCAAAATTTTGTTTCTCCTCCACCAGTAGCTATTCTTCCAGCTGGAACTGGAAATGATCTGGCTAGAGTACTATCCTGGGGAGGTGGTTTGGGCTCAGTGGAGAGACAAGGAGGCCTTTGCACATTGTTACACCACATAGAGCATGCTGCAGTGACCATCCTTGATCGGTGGAAAGTAACAATTGTAAAAAATCAGGGAAAGCAACTTCAACCACCAAAATATATGAACAACTATTTAGGTACTTCAAAGCATATGTTATGAAATTACCTATCTAAATAATCTGATAGAAACAAATGTTTGCCAAATAAAATCTTTCATTTATGAATGGCTGTCGCATTTATAGGTCGTTTGGATTTGTAGAACAGATCATACAATTGGACTAAACCATATTGAATCTCAAGATCTCACCTTAAATCTTGCTCTGGTCTTCAAATTTATGCTATTCAAGTATTATATGGTTGGCTTTAGCTGAGTTTACCAGGTCAACTGATGAAAAGTATAAGACCTGACATTTCTTATCCAAGCATTCTTGTTAGTTCCTAGTGCCTGAAGCGTAAAGATCAACCCTTAGGCATTTTCCCATATAGTTTTTAAGAAAGGTCTAATCAATGAGACATGCTTTGGATGGAGAACTAATGTATTATGCAATTAGATATGAATGCTTAATGCATTGTTCTTCAGGTTCCATGACAGCAAAGTGGATGATTTTTCTGTCACAAATGGTATTGTGTACTGCATTTTCTTATTGTGAAACAATTGTTTTCAGGAGTTGGGTGTGATGCAAAGGTTGCTTTGGAAATTCACAATCTACGAGAGGAGAATCCTGAGAAGTTTTATAACCAGGTAATGGCAACTTTGGTTAGGATGAATATGAACTGCTTTATAGAGCTAGTTAATACGATATCACTGTCATCAAATCAAGGATGTTAGGGCAAATTAAGAACAGCTTTACAAAAACAGCTAACCAGACATACTGCCTTCAAACTCAGGGTCGAGGTTTGAGTTTCCTATTTAATAGAGTATATTAGATGTCAAATTAAATACCATCATTACTAATTATGATTGTGGACCTTCCTGCTCAAGAAAATTTTAGCTGTTAGTTAAATTGGCCCAGGATTCTTTATAAAATATGAGACGGGAAAGCAATAAATTATTTTCCTCTGCTATTAGTTAATTTAAATACAGAGAAGTAAATTCCCTATTTCACGAGAGCTCAAAAATTAGCTAGCTATAGGGTTTGTGCATTCTGTGTACATTGAACACGTATTCTCCAGACCTGTTATGGAAGCTTTCTTACTAACCATATATACATACGTACTCTATTGGAGCCCTTTGGAATTTGGATTTTTGAATCACCTTTACTTGCACTGGCAAATGGTAATGGTGGATAAAAGTCACCATGTTGTAACCATCCATTCTACCTTAATTCAACTAATTAAGACTTGCACAATAATAGCAATGAGTAGAATAAACCCAACATAACGAGATGGATGAAGCAGAGATTGTATGGAATATAGATGATACAGCTTTGAAAAAAAGAACAAAAAGTGATCTTAGTGATAATGTTGCTTGTATTCTTTGTCTTAGTGATCATTTTGGAGGTGCGAACATAAATTAGTAACTCAGGAGGTTTTTGTGTTGAATAATGTTGCTTGCATTCTGTCTTAGTGATCATGTTTAGCTTGGTAACTGGTTTTCAAGCTTTATTGGCTGAAAATGTTATGATGTAACTGCAGTTCATGAACAAAGTTCTGTATGCAAGAGAGGGAGCTAAGAGTATAATGGATAGAACATTTGCTGACTTCCCATGGCAAGTGAAAGTGGAAGTGGATGGTGTTGATATAGAGGTCCCTGAGGTGAATATCTCCTTCATTTTACAATCTGGATAATAGAAATGCTTTGGACTTTTTCTGGTGACTTTTTTTGCCCCTGTCGAATGTACTGTGATTTCCTGTGCTGTAAAAAATTTATAAGTTGCATGATTGTTGCACAATAGAATAACATGAATTATATTTACAGCACATGAACCTTTACTCATATCCATCTGTTGGTTTTACTAATTATGGACAAATTAAATTGTTCGTTGTAGAATAGCATGAAAAAGGCAACATTGCATGAATATTGTTTAGCTTCTCAGATTTGTGTTGGTCTAGATCCAATTTATCCGTGAATTTTTTTTATAAACTTTCTATTGCTGCTCAACCAAACCCCGGGTTGGTCTTTATGATTCATTTTTAAGTAGAAAGAATGTCTGGAATCTCCTTTATGGTAACTGAAGGTGACAGTTTATTCACTTTGGCTTCTAGGAACTATATGATTTTGTTCAACAACATTGCAGGATGCGGAGGGTGTACTTGTTGCAAACATTGGAAGCTATATGGGTGGCGTAGACCTATGGCAAAATGAGGACGAAACTTATGATAACTTTGATCCACAGTCTATGCATGATAAGATACTAGAGGTTGTGAGCATATCTGGGACGTGGCACCTTGGAAAGCTTCAGGTGTGCATTGAAAATAGTAAAATACTATGTTTGAGCATACATGCATATGTGTGTATTGCAGAGGAGGGATCAATTTACTCATGTACATCTTGACTTTGTGTAATACTTAATTAAAATAGACCATTCATATCAAATTTCAAGTCAAGACATTTAAATTTTTTTTCTATATTGTGATTGCTCCATTCATAATTATTTTAAATTGAAAACTCAATATTTTTGGAGTTAGCATGGATGAACAGCTTATAAACAGTCAATTCACTTGAAACTGTCCATGTGAATAGAAATACCAATTCTTAGTTTATTAAAAAACAGATTACAGAAAAAGTTGTCAATCCATGTAAACATTTTTGCTAGTGTAAATTTACCCCTTCACTTTGTGTGTTCCCATACATGTATGAATGCTCATCTGTAATTGGAAGTTTCCAGAGTTAGTTTCAAGAATTGTAGCATTTGCTTGTTTTTATTGACAACTTGATTCACACCAGAGCATAAGAATAATACTTATTATAGGCTTGAGAACATATTGAAGTGCATGATCAAAAAGAAAAAAAAAGCACAGATTGAAGATCATGCATTTGATTTAAATCCATCAATAACATCTGCTTTTGTGATATTGTAGCCAGAGGCAGATCAGGTGCCTTATTTGCCTTTTTTGACATTTTGGTCTCCCAAACAGATTCAATATTCTTGACATCTCTATAGAGAACATGACTTTTAGTTCAACTTGGGATATACCCTCTTAATTTGTATTTTTACACTTTGAAGTCCAACGCTGAAATCTATTTTGTGTGGGACAGGTGGGGCTTTCTCGTGCTCGAAGGCTTGCACAGGGACAGTCAATTAAGATACAGCTCCTTGCAGCATTGCCCGTACAAATTGACGGGGAACCTTGGTTTCAGCAGCCATGTACCTTACATGTATCTCATCATGGACAGGTCCTCTCTCCCTCCTCACCACTCCTCTCGCTTAATAATGGAGATATATGGCAACATAATACAGAACTTCATAATAAGAAAACTCCTCTAATCATTGTCTATAAATAATGACTTGATGCATTGCAGACACAGTTCTCAGCAACGTGATGATGATGGAATGTATGTATATTGTCTTGATCTGTATGATATCTGTTCTACACCAAATCTCAGCAATATAACAATAATGGTTAACATTTGTTTTGGGATAAAATATCACAAATTTAGAGTTGTGATTTTTAACTTTTAAGTCATAATCCAAAAGTTGTTTTTTATAAATCAAGAAAAAATGAATTAAAATGACTCAAAAGTTAGAAGTATAATCCACTAGTTAAAAGTTAAAAATTTTAACTTTTGATTAAAGCAAAATTTTGACCCAATTTTGTTCGAACTTTGATTCAAGTTAAATGTCATTTCCAACCAAGCATACTTATGACTTTTCTGCAAGTCAAAAGATTAAAAACAACTTAAATCAATTTGCAAAAGTCATACCAACAACCTTAATTAATTGGGTAACTAGATATTTCACATGTGAAGGAAGTAAAAGAGACAAATTTTCAAATGCCAGCTGCCTGTTTCAGATGAATTTGAGCAACCAAACCGCACACAATTTATCGTGGTGCATCATATAATTGTATCAAGTTAGAAGATTGGTGATCCAACTTGAACCATTTTTTTCTGAGAATCTCATCGATTAGCATTCTTACAGAGAATCTCTACCTGTTTCATGCTCGTTTTGGTATCACCTGTTCATGGACAGAATCTCATCATATAATTGTGTCCACTGTTTAGCTGGAAAACATTATTTTAGAGTTCCAAACCAGCATTTCTTTTTTATTTGATGAAGTTTTAAAGCTCAGATGTTAGTGTTCAGTTTGATTTATATTCCCCTGTTTAGCTGGAAAACATTATTTTAGAGTTCCAAACCAGCATTTCTTTTTTATTTGATGAAGTTTTAGAGCTCAGATGTTAGTGTTCAGTTTGATTTATATTCCCCTGTTTAGCTGGAAAACATTATTTTAGAGTTCCAAACCAGCATTTTTTTTTATTTGATGGAGTTTTAAAGCTCAGTTGTTAGTGTTTAGTTTGATTTATACTCTCCTGTTTATGTGAATGCTTCAGTAGCCATTGTGCCCTGGGCAGTTTGTTTGCCATTCACCTCCTTGGATGTTCGCGCTGCCACATTTTTGAAGCAGACAATTTCTTAAAGCATTTCAACTTAATTGATTATATATTTCTGTACTTTCTTTGTGGTGTAGAATAAGCTGGAACAGAAAAAGTGATTACAAATTTTCTATATTTGACTGGCTTGGCCTTCTATGGAATGATTTAAATTGCTGCAAAAGATTTGTGTGCATTTTGTGAACATGACCGTATCAAGAACCTAATTGTTTCCTGGTCATGATTGGTTGGTTATTCATATGATTCCTCTTGTTTGACAGGCTTTCATGTTGAAGAGAGCGGCTGAGGAACCTCTTGGTCATGCAGCTGCCATAATAACGGATGTGCTTGAGAATGCAGAAACAAACCATGTGATTAATGCGTCCCAGAAGCGGGCTCTTCTGCAAGAAATGGCACTTAGGCTGTCATAAGAGATGCATCTCTATTTACTTGCATCCATCGTGGTTTAGTTGCAGCCCTGGTTAAGGGTCCAAGTGTTTTATATCTTCAAATATGCCATATGTTTGTTGTTGAACTTACCGCTTCTAGCTGAAGCAAGTCTGTAAATGAACATAGTTTAAAGTTGATAGATAGTGTATGCCCCATGAGAAAAATTAATAGAAAGGGGGAGTTTTTATATTTTTCTTCATAGAAAATATGAAGATATGCCTAAGAAAGACCGGATCAGCATCCATTGTTTTATACATTTCAGTTTCAAGTTGAATCAACTTGTTTCCTTCTAATATGAATCCTTTTCGATTGGAAAGATATGCCAGAAAGCACTATCACAAAATTCTATTTGATGAAAGGAGACATTCATAATCACGAACGAATTTCATGCTACAGCTTTTGCGTAAGATGTCATTTAGGGTCTGAACGGCATATGTACATTACTAGCTGTGGCCGTAGCTCCATCAGATAAAAATCCCAATAATCTAGGCGGGTCCTTGGACAATGTGATTAACCCTTGCTAGTCTGCTTTGTTCTTGACAGCCCTTTTTTAACCTTCTGCCATAGCCTGCTCACAAGACTCCTGCTGGCTGACTTTGTACCGGTAGTGCTGGCCTTTCTGTCAAAGCATACATGGGCTAACTTTGGACACGTAATTCCCTTTGGTAATTTTGAATTTTGCCTGTAAATTCTATCTAAGCGCTGACTATAGAATGGGGATTTCAGAAACGACAACAGATTTGGCGAGCCATTATAGCCTTGCATGGCCTGGTTTAGCTGGTTGGTCACTGCTCTGAGCTCATACGAGTCGTAGAGGGTGCTGCCACTGACATGGGGGCTTACTCTGAGAATTGGTTTTAAGGTTTGTAAGTGGACGTGGGTTGGCGGGATGATTGGTGGCTCCTCCACTAGGATGTCCCTGGAATCCGGCAACTTTATGTCCTTTAAAGCTTCTCCCATCTTTTGAGAGATTTGGTTATGGTGTTTTGGCTTTTAATCGGGTATGAGATTGTCCTGGAGTGTGCATTGGAAGTAACGTGGCTTGGCTTAGCAAAGAATTTTCTTCGTTTCCAACGCCTTCAGGATGTTCTCACATGGATTTTGGAGTTTATCATCGTAAGGTTAGTGAGCATACGATACCGTATTCAATATTCGTTTAGTCATGAGTAGAAAGGTTCTGCCACTATGTTTCTTTCCTTGTTTCCTTTTTTTCATCTGGTTTTTATTTGCTTTTTAGTTTTTTTTTTTTATTTATTTTCAGGTATTTTCCAACTGTATTTACTTTATCTGGTTCGTGTATATATATATATATATTTTACCAACATTTTGAATTTTTATTCAAAGTTTTACGATTCATCCTTATTCCAATTCAATGGGTAATATTATTATAAGGTTTTTTCAAACTATGTTTGTCATAAAATATTAATCTTAGATAGAACGACTTGTCAGAAGATTCTATTTAAAATGTTAGTCCAATCTAATGATCGGATTAACAATTATGTCCTATATCGTGAAATTAGTACATATAGAATTTACGCCAAAATCTAAAATTTCTTGTTTCATTCGTACATAATTCCTATCTATAATCCCATGAAATTCTAAGGGTTGTTTCCTTATTCTACATATATTTCTCTTATTTTTATTTTATTTTTCACAACAATGTCATCAATCCTTATTTTACATAATATCCTCTGTTGTCTTCAATATAAATTTTATCCAGGGTTTAGATTCTCCATTCCTTATAAAAATTTCATTCTCAAAATTTAAAAACATTCTTATGTTAAGAAATAATTTTAGATATTTTCTCCTCATTTCTGACTCCCTTTCCCAAGTTTCTTCTTCAATTTGGAAGCTTCACCACAATACTATTATTAAGAGCACCTTTTTGTTTTGTAATCCATTCTCTCTTTTATCCACTATTTTCACTGGTTTTACCTTAATAGCCAAATCATCATTAATTTTCATGAGCACTTGTGGTGTAAATCGTGTAGGGTAGACATCTACCTTCTAAAATAATGATATATGAAAAACATAATGTATCCTAGCTAATGTTATAGACAATATTAATCGATAGGCCACCAGCCCAATCTCTTTAATAACCTCAAATGACCAGATATATATGGGTACTAGTTTACCTTTCATTCTAAATTGAACAATATTTTTCCAATACACAACCTTTAAGAACCCTTAATTCCCAACTTGAAATTCTAGAGGTCGTCTTCGATTAAGTCCTCCAAAATCTGAATCATCCTCTCAGATTACTCATTTGTCTATGGATGAAAAGTTATGCTCAAATTCAATTTTATACCCAAAGCCTTTTGTATATTAGGCCATAATCTCGAAGTAAATCGAGGATCTCTGTCTGACACTATAAAGACTAGTACTCCATGCAACTGGATCACCTCTTTCACATACATCCGAGCTAGCTTTTTTACAAAATCTTTCATTCTCATTGGTAGGAATAAGGAGGACTTGATCAATCTGTCCACAATCGCCCATATGACATCATTTCCTTTCCTGTTCTTGGGTAACCCAAACATAAAATTCATGGAAATGTGCTCCCATTTCCATTCTAGAATGGGAAGAGGCTGTCATTCCTCAACAGGCCTTTAATGCTTTACTTTCACTTGTTAACAAACTGCATATTTAGAATAGAAAGAGGCTGTAATTCCCCAACATTCCTTTAATGCTTTACTTTCACTTGTTAACAAACTAGACATGTAACTACATACTCCGTTATTTCTCTCTTTGTACCAGGCTACCAATAATAACTCTTCAGGTCTTTGTACTCCTAAGATAAACAACTAGTTTGCATTCATGTGTTTCTCTTAAAACTTTATTTTTCAAAGCCTTATCATTAGGCAAATATCCTCATTCTCATAACTACCAGTCCATTTTTCAACATCTAAAAAATTAATTCCTACCCTGACTTCAACCTATTCTTTATCTGTATTACTTATGTATCCCTATATTGGGCTTTTCGAATCTTCTCTCTTAAATTTGGCTGCACAATCAACTTGACTAATAGAGATCTTTCTGATCCCACACTCAAATGTGCTCCTAGGTTGCCTAATTTCAAAAGTTCTCTATTACCTCCCACTAAGAGACCCTCTAATAAACATCTTGTTCTTTTAATTTAAAGCATATCTATCACATTTGCTTTCTATGGATAGTGGTCAATTATACAGTAATAATCCTTAATTAATTTTATCCATATTTTTTATTTCATGTTCAAACTTTTATGATCAATGTAAATCTGCACTTGTACTCCATATCTATAATGCCTACATATCCTTAAAACAAACACTTATATTGCTAGTTCCAAGTCATGCATCAGATAATTCATTTCATGTGACTCTAACTGTCCGGATGCATAAACAATTACTTTTCCATATTGTATAAAAACACAACCCAAACCTTTAAGGGACACATCACTATATACCACAAAGCCCATGTGCCTCTTTGAAAGAGTTAACACTAGGGTTGAAGTCAACCTTCTTTTTAGCTTTTAAAAACTTTCTTTATATTCTTTTAACCATTTGAATTTGACCTCCTTTCACGTCAGCCGAGTCATTGGGTAGGCTATAGAGGAGAATCCTTCTATAAATCTCCTATAATATCCAGTTAATCCCAAAAAAACTACGAATTTTAGTCACGTGTGTAGGTTTTCCCCACTTAAGTACTGTGTCCACTTTATTTGGATCTACATAAATGCCCTTTTATGATATCATATGGCTTAGAAATACCACTTCGTTTAGCTAAATTCACACTTATTGAACTTCCCACAATTTATTCCTCCTTAAGGTCTCTAACACCTCTTTTAAATAGTGTTTATGCTCCAATCGAGAGGTGAAATACATCAAAATATTGTTAATAAAAACTACAACAAACTTGTCGAAATATGACAAAAAAAAACTTGATTCATTAAATCCATGAAAATTATTAGGGCATTTGTTAACCTGAAAGACATTATTAAAAATTCATAGTGTTCTTAGCGGGTTCTAAAGGATGGTTTTATGCATACTTGGCTCCTTTATTCTTAATTGATGATATCCCAACCTTAAGTTTGTTTTTGAAAACACACATGCCCCCTTTAATTTATGAAACAAATCATTTATTCTTGGAATGAGGTACTTATTTTTAACTATCACTTTGTTTTGCTGCCTATAATCTATACAAAGCCTAAATGTTCAATCCTTCTTCTTAAAAAACAGTATTATGGCTCTTTATGTTGAGACACTCGAACGAATAAAACATTTATCAAGCAATTCTTGTAACTGTACCTTTAATTCCACTAACCTTGCAAGCACCATTCTATATGGTGGTTGCACTATAGGTACAATAGAAACCTCAATCTTTTTTTTTTAGTAATCCAGATAACTCTTTTGAAAACACATCAGGAAATTCTCTCACTACATGTATATCCTTTAATTCTATCTTCTTTTTTTTTTTCTAGATTCTACGACACATGATAAATAAGTCATATATCCATTTCTCATCAATCACCTAGCAGTCATTACCAAGATTATATTAGTTGATATGCCCTTTTTTCTTATCTAAAGACTATTTTTCTACCCTCATCACCTTGAAGAGTCACCGTCTTAGTAAAACAATCCATTTGGGCTCTATACCTAACTAAGAAATTCATTCCCAGTATTACATTGAAATCATGCAACTCTAAGGGTATTAAATTTACTTGCAACACATAATCCTCAATATCTACCCGACAACCCTTATACATATACCTAATCGTTATAACTTCTTTCAAAGGTGTACTAATCACCTACCCTTTTTCTATCCTAACATATTATA
>Ga0325400_1007431_pt1 | contig 10470 bp, 12 predicted proteins | sample PopdelMetagenome_2_FD_205662 | JGI IMG/M metagenome (GOLD analysis project Ga0325400, IMG submission 205662) | Populus deltoides microbial communities from Bellville, Georgia, United States - Xylem-PdKOR-R1 | ecosystem: Host-associated > Plants > Phyllosphere > Stem > Wood/Secondary xylem...
ATTTCCTTGAGGGTATTTCCTCGTCTCCTTTCCTGCTTCAAAAAGTGATTTGGTTACAGGTATTGACGATGAAGGAATTGGTTGTCAAATCTAAAAGGTAAATGAAAGTCAGATTTTCACATTTGTGTGTGAATTCATGGGCCGTAGAACAGTGCAGGGATAGAGGGTTGGCATGACTTTGTGAGGCCAAGCTCTTTGAATGCCAATTTCAACCCCGTATGGTTTAGACCTGGTCATCATATTGCTGATTTGACTTGGATCATAATTTAGCTTCTTGCTGCCATTGACAACTCAAGCCCTAATTTACATTGCATTTGACATTTAATTCCCATGAATGTCTTCATTTTCTGGCATCATTTTTCTTACGGCATTAATCTTACTTGAAGTAAATTCTTCTTCAAGACTGCCGGCCATTGCATGGTATAAAATTGAATTTGTGGAGGGGGAGATGGAGAGTGCGCCAACCGCTTCCATGGCGCTCTCTATCGCCATATCTCGAAGCTTCTTAAGCTGGTGATCTTTTACTGGGTACACGCGTGCGTAGTTGGTATAATTATATTAGGGTTCCCAATATTATCGTTTGTCAAAGTTCTTGTTGGCTCAGTCAATGATTTCTTAAGCGGCAAACATGCACACAGTGGTTGGCTCCATTCTGAAACGGGAAGGTTTGAATTCTTGAAGACCAATCTCCATGATTCTATTCAAACCTTCCAATGCACTTTTTTGTTTTTATTTTTATTACACCTGATGTGGTTTTATTTTTATTTTTATTTTTATTTTTTGAGCTAGTCTTTATATTTCTTTTCAATAAATGAAATATTTGAGGTTAGTTTATATCTGAATTAAAATCAAATTTCTTCTTAAATGATTTTATCCATTTAAGCATAAACTCCAGTGTTATCACAAAGAGCCCTTTATTTTTATTTTTTATTTTTTGATTAACATGGATATTTTAATTGGTTTAGATGTACTTCGACTAATTTTACGGACTTTAAAGTTAACAATCATATAAGCTTTCAGTAGCTCTAAAGTTATTTGAATTGATAATATTTAAAAAACAAATTTAAAACCTGATAAATTAAACTACTTGAAATCCAAAATACCCTCCATTAATTTGTATCCTCCCCAGGAGGAGGTGAGTGAATATCATAACCTCACGTTGCTAAGAAGAAAGCTCCTGGGCTTGGACTAGGAGGCACCCAATCAAGGATTATACCTAAATTATCATCAATCCTAGCCATGTTTCCAAAATGTTGAACAAACAATTATCTCTCTACAGTCAGCTTTTCATATAATCAGAATCAAAATCTAGCTTAATAATGATTTTAATGACTAAAGTGCTCTTAGGTGACTAAAAGTAACGAAAAAAACCACAATATTGTCGTTGGACAGTATCATTATATTTACAAAAATGCTACTAAAATCATGTTTATAATAGATTGTTAAACATTTCTTGATCATTTTAAGACAACCAAAAATATCAAATTTCTCCAAAGTTCTTCACCATTTCAACCCAATAAAATTTCCAAAAATTTGCAGCAACAATTCTTCATCTTTCTTCATCTTCCATCAACAATTCTTCACTAAAAATCCTACAATCTAAAATTATCAACCCAACACTACAAAAAAAATAGCCACTCAAACCCAATACACACTGTAAAAAATAGTTCAAAATTTGCAATACATACATTTAAAATAATATCGTCATATCCATCAAATGCTAATAACCTACAAACTTTCAATAGCTTTTGATGAACTAAAATTTAAGAACAAAAAGTGCATGAAAAATGAAAAAAAAGCAGCTATTAGAATATCGAATAAACAAATACAAGTAAAAACAAGTTTTTGTACAGATATGATGACAGGTCAAGCTATAACACATTTATTAATTGGTACAAACCTATGAATGATAATGAATTAACCATTAGAGAGGGAGGAGATGTCAATGATATCAATAGAATACTAGAACAAGTGAAAAAAAATTAAAGATTAATTGCGTCGAATTTAGACCGAGAATCACAATATAAAAACTAGCTTTGTAAGTGTAAAGTTGTTATTAATAACTAATTTAGTGTATGTAATGCTATTATTCCTAACTATGATATTGTTCTATATGTTTATATAAGCCTTGTAGTCATAAAAGCAACCTTTTTTCAATACCTGATAGGTTGTCATGGTAAGCTACAATAGATAACATCTTGTATCCTATCATTACAAACAATACAAGCTTATCTAGAAGTAACTCTAGAAGTAACTCTAATTACTGACCGATTTAGCAATCATGCATGTTTTAATTTTGTCAAGTAGGGTTATTGTTCACATTTACCTTATTTGATAAAATTAGGGGTTTTGATGTTTAATTTACAAAATATGCATTACAAGCATAAAAAATTGTTATTATAACACTTAATGTTATAATTAATCACGCCAAAAACCAATTAATTAAGGTTTTTATAACACTGATTATAATAACCATAACTGATCAAATTGAATTCAAGCTTCAACATCCATAATTAATATAAAATATACCAAAAACATATGTATAATAGTCCAATTTCTTGATTATTAAGCAAAAAATCTATTTTTTTAGGTTTTCAGAGCTTAGGATTAGGCATGAATCAATTAAAAATTTTCTTTTTTTGTTATATCAAGTGCAAAATCACAATACTTTAACCATTATTTACTAATTTAATATAAAATAAACTCACACATGTCATTCAAAATCAAGATTCGCTTAAACAACTTACCTCCGTTGTTATCTATTATTCCCAATGAAAAGGGTTGAATAAAAAAAATACATCAACAAGGGGTTTTTAGCTCTGGTCCTCATACAAAGACATTATGTATAAAATCTTGCTTCAGGTACAGCGTCTGTGTGTGAGTGTGTTGTGTTTTGAGGGAGAGAGACCAGAGAGAGAAATTTAATTTTGGAAGAAAAAGAAATGGGGTTTGTGTTGAAAATATGCAAATTTAGATATATTATATACACGGATAAAAATATCTTTTCATCTACTTTGAGGAAGGAAAGTATAATTCTCTAAACTATAGAAAAAAAGTGAAAAACATACTAGATGAAAGTATAAGAGGATGTTATGCAAACGAAGAACAACATTTCATATCACGTCTATTCCAAAAACAAATCTGAATTTGTGCATGGCAGCGCATTGCTCGAACCGAGTATAAAACATGAACAGGTCATATAAATAAATGATGTAAAATGGAAGATTGCCAAACATTGCATCCAGTTCAATGCCTTGGAAATTCCCACCGGCATCCAAAGTGCACTCTGTCCAGAAACTGAATGCTCCATCATACTTGGCACGCTGGCAACTGCATTCTGTATGAGCCTTCGTAAACAGATGGATTTTCATGTATTCTGTTTACAGTTGCTATTAAACACAAACCACTTATTAGGTAAGAAGATAACCATGGGAACAATAAAATCAAATTTCCTCCTTCATTATACCAGGAGCCCAGCAATCACTCTACATGGAGAACGGTCCCAGGAAGAGTTTCTAGAACGAACTACCAACTCTACCCCCATCCAATTCCAACATGCCTGTGCCAGTTTATTGGAGATCTTTCCTTCCATTTCTTGAATGCAAGCAAGAAATTGAAGGTTTTAATTATTAGCTTATTTTTGTCATCATATTTTGCAGCCATCAAAGGGTTCAATAGTAATATCTCATCAAACATCACCCACGTCAGCTTTATGTTAGCCACATGCAACTGATAGTGCAAACTGTTCAAGGAAGAAGCAAACTTGCTAATTTCAATCGTATACCACACATCAGAAGAACCCTGGTCTAGGTAGTGATCAAGCTCTTTAATTAGAACACTATTCGTTTCCCAACAAGTTGTCTTCACAGTAAAACCCATCCATTCTTTTATCCTGCAACAAAATCAGAAAAAAAAAATTAAAAAAAATGAAAACACCCTCAAAATCAGCTGAGGAAATAATTTATACTCAATTCTCAAACATTGGACATGTGAAATCATTTACATGAATGTTTTTCTGGAGATTCTTTAGAGCCATATAAGGTCAGTGTTGAAATTAAAACCTTGACAGTCCGGGTTACAGAAGTATAATCACAAATGTGTCCAGAGAAGTGCCACCAGAGATGAAAGTCATCACAAAAATAATGGATGTTTGTTCTTCTGGAAAATCAAAAGGGGCTGCTTACCATTGACATGAGGAAGAGGCATTGTTTCTCGCTAGCATTCAATAATCATATCAGACATGGAACATCTATCCATTCAGTTTGTAGACACTGCCAATAAAACAAGATGTGTGTCGCCTTATTCAATCTATATGATAGATGAAATACCCAGGAACAAGAGATAATAGATGAGACGTTACAGGTTCAAAGTCCATAGAATTCCTGGTCAAGAATGCTCAAAAGTAGTTCCTGAAAAATAGAAGTCGGCCAGTCGATCAAAATGAAATAATGGATCAGCAGCAAGCAATAAAATAAAAGGTTGCACCCAAATACCAAGTCTGAAGAACTTCTCATCTATTTGATGATCCCAGGAAGCCGCAAGCAAAAAGATAAGTTGATCTTTCAGTAACACAAATTCTTACAGAAGTAGTAGTCTTGCTTGCTTCCTGCCTTGAAGAACTTGACCATAAGTATTCACAATTTAGCCTGTGATGCCTGATAATACACCAAAATCTAGGTACCTAAATTGTCAGGTTACTTGAACAAAAATAGACAAACAAAAAATTGGCAGCTAAAAACCTCTCTCATATACAGATGACAGCTTTTAAAATCTGGATGAGTGCAATGGACTAACCTGCCAGAAAATTGGCATGTATTGCCTTGAGGATATATATTTAATAAAGATATCAAATACCTAGACCTGAACATAGACAAACTTTCTTTCCCAAAAATTTAATGGTATAAGCTCTGTACTCTTTCCAAAACAGAAGTTATGGAGGCCACTCTGATAATGTTGAACAATAATCTTCTTTGGGAGAAAAAAATCAGTTGTGTTTTAATGTTTAATCAACTAACTGCACTCAAATATAGCCAGACAAATAATGCAGCACATGCACCGAGTTGGTCTTAAGAGGTACAAAAATGCATAAGATTACAGCATAAAGCATTAATAATTAGAAAAGGGTACAGACTGTTGTTGAAAAGTATACAAATGGAGTACATCCTCTGTCTTTTAGGTCATTCAGACATCCTGGAAGTACAGAAGTGAAAGATCACTAGGATCTTCAAGTCCGAAAAGATGGAAGAAGCATAAGACAAGTACAGACTAAATGACTGAAAATGACCACTGCCCAAAGCAAAATCATAATAGCAAGCTTTCAAAAATACCATCAATAATGAAGACACGGCCAGTGCACGCCCCTTCAACTACTGTTCATAACTATACAAACTTCTTAGCAATGGGTAAATCGATGCCACCCTAAAAGCATTTCAACCCAATTGAAAGTTAGTGCACAGGTATTAATGGATGCTATGTGATGGCTACATTAAGGTAGAGTTTTGCATACATTGACTCCCAAATGCCATGACGAGTCAATTTGGCTTAAGCAGATCTTTGCTTCTCAAAGGAGGATCATAAGTGGTGAGAACTGTCTTCTAAATTTTCATGATAACAGCAACAACATCCCCAGCAAAACTTCAGTCATTCATGAGACAGTTCGACCATAACAAACAGATGCAATATAAAGATTTGTTGCCCATTTCTCCTGAAAAATATAAATACAAAGTAAATCAAATGTGCAGAGTTTGTGGTTGGAAGAGAACAAAAAACAAAGGTATTTAGAAACAGGAGAAACATGGAACTGATCAACAAACCTTGACGTGTGTACTGGGAAAAGCAGAAGTACGAAGTGTTTCTTGAGTTTCATCTACTGGTTTTCTTCTTGGCACACTGAGAACAAGAGCAGCTTGGTCCCACGTTGCTGCAGTGGAAGTGATGCGGTAACCACCATCCCACCTACGATGAATGCCTTCACTGGGATATAGAAAATCCAGCTCCACAACCTAAAATTGGAAGAGAAACAAAACAATATAAGTTATAAAAACTTAATTGCTGGCCCCAGAAGCATTTCATTGATCAGAGATTCACAAAAGTGACCTGGTCTGAAAATCCTGTGCCGCGAGACATAACTATCGCCCATCTACTTCCAGCAGTGGCCATAGCTGTGACATAAAAACCCTCTCTCCATTTCTTATTTATCCACTTGAAGGGAAAAGAATCGCTTACTTTATAAGACTGCTGTAAATACTGAGTACCTGAATTAAATAAAGCAACAAAAATTTTAGGTGATGCAATAAGAAAATGTTTTACTGACTACTTCTGAAGGAGATACAACACTAACCCTTAGACATCACAACTAATGAACTCCCATTATTAGCTCCTGCAATTGCACTAATGTAATAATTCTTCTCCCACTGTTCCATTATCCATTCCTTAAAAAAAATATATACATATACCAGGCAAGAGTAAGTTGTTGAGTTAAGAGTTTAAAAGGTAAACATTTCAACATCAAAACACAAGATAGCACGCGGATATTCAGTAGAAATCATGTTAGCAAATAGTGATGTTCATTATTGAAGACCCATAATAGATACTTATCCTTGGATACGTGAGCCAAAACCAACCTTGTGGAGAAAATAAGGAGAGAGCTCATAAACTTGAGCACTGAAATTAGTGCCAGCGTCCATAATTAAGGCCCATAGGTTTGAGCAAGAAGCCACGCTGCTGATAAATAATCCATCTTCATTACCCTTCTCTATGTGTTGGGAGAGCCTCACATCAGCCACGTTATAGTGATATCTACACCAGGAAATGAAAACATTAGCCTTTAATCCTTGTCACCAAATTTGAAGAGCACAGCATATAACTCTTCAGTGCATACCTTTGTTTCATAGGCCGACGAGCATTATAAACACTAATCCACTGTGTTGCAGGCATCCCCATCCTGACCTTTTTCTTTGGTTGTTCATCTTCTTCTTCCTCAATTGTCAGCCGCCCTCTCTTATTCCCAACCTGATATATAAGCTTCACAGTACAAACATCAGGTTAACACAACCTCCACAACATGGGGAAACAAAGTATGTCTCAATGATCAAAATAAAAAATGACATATAGATGAGAAAAACCTGACAGATACCTTCTGAGCACCGTCAGTGTTAATAGGTCTTATGTCTGGATTTGGACCAACAATTCCATCAAAAAGGGAGATATATTTTGCATAATTTGGCTCTTCATCAAACTTCAGATTTACAACATGCTCAACAAACTGTCTAAAAGGCTGAGGGCAGAAGCAACACAAAGCTTCTGGAGAAGTCGCCATCTTCTTCTTGCAAACAAGGAACCCTTTATTTTCCCCCTAAAGAAACCATCGCATTAGAAAGAAATGAGAACTAGTCTTATAAGCATAAACAAATTAGATTATAATCTGCAAACCTGGTATCCTTGCCAAGGCAGTCGACCGCGGAGAAGAAAGATGAGAGTGTAGGCAAGAGATTCTAAATCATCTCTCCTGCTACCAGTTCTACCAAGATGAGCATGAACACTGGCATATCGCACAGTTCCCCTGCAGCACAACAATATTCAAGCACCAATGAGTTGCAATGGAAAACAATGGGGTATAGGAATACCCAAATATAATGATGCTAAGCTGGCATAGTGTTCAATAATTACACAATTTCATTTTACCTAAAAACATCTGGGCGTTGATCATACTCAACATGAAGACCAGTTGAACTATCTCTCCACCGGGTTGCTGTATGAAAATAGGCAACAATATGACTTCACATTAGGCACCATCATCTGTCAAGAAAGTATCCGGTGCCACATCAAAAACTGGCAAATTCAACAACTTACCTAATCCAAGGTCAACAAGAAACAGCTTTTTTTCTTCAGGAGTTCCTCGTGGACCAAGTAAAAAGTTTTCAGGTTTCACATCCCCATGGACATATCTGCCAAACAGAAGAAACTATATTATGAAAAATCCCTTCTAATAGAGAACAACAGTAGAGTACTGCAAGTACTGTTTGAGAGTTGCTCATTACAACTGGTTCACCCAGTGCGTTTGGCTGCAAATAATGTTCTAAACAAAGTGTGATTACAAGGGAACAGTTCCACTTTATCACAATAATTACATTCTCAAAGGCTGCAAGTGCATGACACAAGATGCCTGCTTACCATCAAATATGCAAAAATTAACAACGTATATAAGATAAACATGGAGACTAGAAAACCTAAATGCCCTCTCAAGGACCTCGGTAGACAATTTTAACACCAATCACATTGATCTCAACATCCAAAATCCATTGATCAAATCACCAAAAGTGACGTTCTTTCTAAAAAGTAGATTTGTGTCTTTATACATAAAAAGAAAATTAGCAGCAGAATTGCTTTTAAAAAAGTCTCACCCTCTAGAATGCATCTTTTCGAGTATAGAGATGGCTTCAATGGCAATGCAAGCAACCATATCAATGGACATCCTGAAATTGAAAAGAAAAGAAGTAAACATTGGATATATTGAAAATATCTGATCTTATGGTGTTAACTAAAAGAAAACTATCAAGTGAAAAACACTTGCGTGTGTGAGTTGTTATTCCAAACATCCCATAGACTAGGTCCAAGCATATCCATAACCTGCAAGAAATATAGCATTTTTTAAAACATTCTTCTAAAACATTTGCCCAGAGGCTGAAACTTAATTCTTACCAATCTGAAGGTAAAAAAAGAGGACACGGATCAAACAACAGATACCATAACATAGTAGTCACCCTGCCTTCCTTTGTAATGAGCCCGTGGCACACCATGACTGCCCCCAAGTGCACTGTACACACAGCACAGAAAAAAAAAGAAGTTATAACTCCCCATATACATCCCCTCCCTAACAATGCAATGCATAGACAATAAACCAAAAATACAAAAGCTGCGGTAGGATCCTCACTTGTAAACTTGCCACTCATAAGGTGGTCCATAATTACATCCTTTGCTGCTTCTATGCTCAAATTTTAATGCTACCTACAATTTACACACAAACCCCATCACAATCATAAAATCCTGCACATTTTATCAAGCAGCTATAAAATAGATACAAGAATCACATACCTCTAAAGCTCCAGGACCAGTTCTTTCATTTGAAAAATTAGTGGGACCAATTCTTCGACCAACATAAACCTGTCCAAAACCTCCTTTACCCAGTTTTCTATCTATTTTGTACGTTGGAGAACCACCAACTTGGACCTGTGGCAAAAAGACTCAAAATAATAAGACACGGTGCCTATATAAATAATCAAAATACCAAAATCCATTTCTATCAAAACTAAACTCACACAACTAGTTAATTCAGTAACCCAAAAAAATGGAGCTTAACAACAAATCAGATATATTTTACTGAATTTGTTAGTTTCCCCTCCTGCAACTAACAAAAATAGTTTCAAAATGAAAAAAAAAATAACAGCAAAAATCCAAAATTTTTCAAATATCATGAACTAAATTCACATGCATTAAGCCGATTTCATGCAAAACACGACACACAAACAAACTTTCTCGCACTTTCTTTCACTTTCCCACAGTTTCTCACATCCAAACACAATCTCTCACGAAAACCAAAACTAAGACTCACCTTCTCGGGAAGAGGAGCACTGCTTCCTTCATCTTCCGCTCCCGTTCCCTTGTCGGCGCTCCGTCCGCCGCCGCTATCATACTCGTCCATCTTCTTATTAGCAATCCCTTCGTCTTTTCTCAAAACCCAGGCTTCCTCGTCTTGCTTTTCCTTTCTATACGGCTTCGTATCAGGTAATCTCACAATTTTCTCCTTATCATCAACGATCGCGTTCTTTTTTATCTTGTTGTTAACCTCCGCAGTTCTTCTTTTACGAGTCTGTACAGTGAACTTAACCGGGTTCGGATTCTGATGGTTACGCAGTCCAGAATTCTGCGTGTTCGGCTACGCCGTTCAGGCATCGAATGTAGGACGGCAGTGAAGGCAGTGGTCCATGAAGCTGGTGGTGGTGGAGGAGGGATTCATGAAGGTTCTAGAATCATTCGATAGAGAGAGAGAGAGAGGAGGTTGTAGAGAGAAAAAAGTGAAAATTGGGGTTTGATGAGAAATTTTGTATTTTGGAGATTTGTGGAAGGAAACGGAAAGGAAGGGATTTGTCACAGAAGGGACTGGAGAGATCGTGATATGCGTGTTTGATGTAAGAGACGCTAATGTGATTTATTTTTTTATTTTTGAGAATTTTGTTTTTTTGATTTTTGGAATTCGAAATTTATTTTTATTTTTATTTTTATTTTTATATTTTATTTACCACGTGAGGGGGGAATGAAAGATTAAACTCGAACCAGTCGAATGCGTGTCCTTTGCTGTTTCAAAATGAGGTTCAAAACTCGGCTTTTAAAATTTAAATTTTTTTTATTAAAATTAATTTTTTTATATTTTTAAATTATTTTATTATGTTAATATTAAACAAAATAAAAAAA
>Ga0325400_1007432_pt1 | contig 10468 bp, 9 predicted proteins | sample PopdelMetagenome_2_FD_205662 | JGI IMG/M metagenome (GOLD analysis project Ga0325400, IMG submission 205662) | Populus deltoides microbial communities from Bellville, Georgia, United States - Xylem-PdKOR-R1 | ecosystem: Host-associated > Plants > Phyllosphere > Stem > Wood/Secondary xylem...
TCGAGGGCCTGGCCCGCATCCGGGTCGCCTACCTGCAGCCGGCCGAGCTGCGCCCCGGGCTGCTGGAGACCATCGCCGGCACGCCCGGCGTCGCGCCGTACTTCGACCTGTCCTTCCAGCACAGCTCACCGACCCTGCTGCGCCGGATGCGCCGCTTCGGCGGCACCGGGGACTTCCTCGCCCTCGTCGAGCGGGCCCGGGCGCTGGCCCCCGGCGCAGGGTTCCGCACCAACGTCATCCTCGGCTTCCCCGGCGAGACCGAGGACGACGTCGCCGAGCTGGAGCGGTTCCTCACCGCCGCCCGCCTGGACGCCGTCGGCGTGTTCGGCTACTCCGACGAGGAGGGCACCGAGGCCGCGCGGCTGGACGGCCACCTGCCCCAGCACGAGGTCGACGCCCGCGTCGCCCGGATCACCGACCTGGTCGAGGAGCTCACCGCCCAGCGCGCCGAGGAGCGCATCGGCTCCACCGTGCAGGTGCTGCTCACCGAGGACCACGGCGACGGGGGCTGGACCGGGCACGCCGAGCACCAGGACCCCGACGCCGACGGCACCACGACGGTCTCCGGCGTCCCCGCCGGGGCGGTCCCCGGTCAGGTCGTCGCGGCCGTGGTCACCGGCACCGAGGGCATCGACCTGGTCGCCGCCTGCCGGGTACCCGTGGGGGCCGGTGCCGAGACCGCATGAGCGACGTCCTGCCCGACCCGGCCGCCACCCCGCCCCAGACGGCGCGGGTGGTCAACCTGCCCAACGCCCTCACGGTGCTGCGGCTGGCCGTGGTCCCGCTGTTCGCCTGGCTGCTGCTGGCCGACGGCGGCATGGACGACCAGCAGCGGTGGTGGGCGACCCTGTTCTTCGCCGTCGCGATCATCACCGACCGGTACGACGGGATGATCGCCCGGCGGACCAACCAGGTGACCGAGTTCGGCAAGCTGGCCGACCCGATCGCGGACAAGGCGCTCACCGGGTCCGCGCTCATCGGGCTCTCGGCGCTGGAGCTGCTGCCCTGGTGGGTGACCCTGGCCATCCTGGTCCGCGAGCTCGGCGTGACCCTGCTGCGGTTCTGGGTGATCCGGCACGGCGTGATCGCGGCCAGCCGGGGCGGCAAGGCCAAGACCGTCGTGCAGGCGATGGCCATCGGGCTGTACCTCATGCCGCTGACCGGGGTGCTGGCCTCGGTGCGGTGGTGGGTGATGGGCGCGGCGCTGCTGCTCACGGTGGTCACCGGCGTCGACTACGTGGTGCGCGCGCTGCGGCTGCGTCGGACCAGCGCGCGGGCGATGCGGGCCGCGGCCGCCCGCCGCGCCGCCGGCCAGGCGTCCGAGCCCACCGACCGCCGGACCGACACCGCCGCCTGAGCGCGGGAGTGAACGGGGCGTCCCGGTCGTTGTTCTGCCCAGAGCGGACGCGGCTCGTCCGCCCGGTGCGGACCGGGCGCCACGCGTACCGTTGGCCCACGACCACCGATCGGGACAGGAGACGGCGATGACGCTGCTGCGCACCCAGCTCGGCACCACCCTGCGCGGCCACCGACTGCAGCAGCGACGGACGCTGCGCGACGTGTCCGGCGCCGCCCGGGTCAGCCTGGGCTACCTGTCGGAGGTCGAGCGCGGCCAGAAGGAGGCCTCCTCGGAGCTGCTGGCCTCCATCTGCGACGCCCTCGACGTCGAGCTCGCCGACCTGCTCGCCGAGGTCAGCACCGAGCTGCGCGGCGGCCGTCCCGCCGTCACCCCGCTGGTGCCCGCCGCGCCGCTGGAGCCGGCCGCCGAGCAGCCGACCGCCGAGCCCGCCCTGGCCCTGGTCGGCGGCGCCCGCCGGCGCGGTCCGGTCGCCCTCGCCGCCTGAGCCCGTCGTCCGACCCCTGGGGTCCGGCCGGGTCCCTGGGGCGGGTGGTGCGACACGACCCCCGCCCCGGGCCCGATGTCCTTGACCCTGGGTGAGCGCAATGGGACACAGTGTGGGTGAACCCGCTCCCGCTGCCCGACCGGTACTCGCCCCGCACGATCGAGGACACCGGCACCGTGCTCACGGCGCCGTCCACCGAGGAGACCGGCACCCACGCCACCGTCGTCCTCGGTGAGCTGCCGCTGCTGCGCCCGCGGGCGGGCACCGGGCCGGCCCCGCACACCCGCGCCGGTGCCACGCTGGCCAAGACCCGCCGCGGCCTGCTGGCCGGCGCCGCGGTCGCGTTCGCCGAGCACGGCCTGCGGCGGGCCACCATGCAGCACGTGGCCGCCGCAGCCGGCGTCGCGAAGGCCACGCTGTACAACCACTTCCGGACCAAGGACGACGTCGTCGCCGCCCTGCTGGAGGCCGAGCTGCAGCGGCTGACCACGCTGGCCTCGGGGCTGCCGCGCGAGCGGGCGCTGCTGGCGCTGGCCGAGGAGGTCGGCGGGCACCCGGTGCTGCGGCGCCTGGCCGTCACCGAGCCCGAGGCGCTGGCCCGGCTGCTGCAGGCCGCCGACGGCGGGGTGCTGGCCGGCCGCCTGGGCTCGGCGCTGTTCCTCGACGACGACACCGCCGCCGTCGTCCTGTCCTGGCTGGTCGGCCTGGTGCTGGCCCCCGGCACGGCGCAGCAGCGCGCCCGCCAGGCCGCCACGATGGCCCGGGTGGCCGGGGGCCCCACGCGGTAGCTTCCGACCTGTGCGCTACCTGTTCCGCCCCCCGGCCGGGGAGGCCACCGCGCTGCTCACCCTGCCCTGGGAGCAGCCGCTGGCGGAGTGGGACCCCGACCTGCTGCTCGACGTGCCGCAGCGCGGCATCTCCCGGCACGTGGTGCGCTTCGTGGCGGTCGAGGGCAGCGTGTTCGCGCTCAAGGAGATCGCCGAGCCGCTGGCGCGCAAGGAGTACGCCCTGCTGGGGGAGTTCTCCGAGGAGGGGCTGCCGGCGGTGTCGGTGCTGGGGATCTGCATCGACCGGCCGGGTGACCAGGAGGCCATCCTGGTCACCCGGTACCTCGAGTACTCGATGTCCTACCGGCACCTGTTCTCCAGCCCGCGCAGCCAGCACTCGACCAGCCAGCTGCTGGACACCATGGTGGTGCTGCTGGTCCGGCTGCACCTGGCCGGCGTCTTCTGGGGCGACTGCTCGCTGTCCAACACGCTCTTCCGTCCCGACGCCGGCGGCCTGACCGCCTACCTCGTCGACGCCGAGACCGTGGAGCGGCGGCCGGAGCTGAGCGACGGGATGCGCCGCTACGACGTCGACCTCGCCCGGGAGCGGGTGGGTGCCGAGCTGCTGGACCTGCAGTTCGGCGAGCTGCTCAGCCCCGACATCGACCCGATCAGCGTCGCGGACTCCCTGCCCGGCCGGTACGAGGCGCTGTGGGACGCCGTCACCCGCACGGAGGTCTTCCGCCGCGACGAGCAGCGCTACCGGGTCGCCGAGCGGTTGGCCTGGATCAACGAGCTGGGCTTCGACGCCGGCGAGGTGGAGCTGGTGCACACCGCCGAGGGCGCCCGGCTGCGGGTGCAGACCCGGGTCGCCGAGCCCGGCCAGCACCGCCGCGAGCTGTTCCGGCTGACCGGGCTGGAGGTGCAGGAGAACCAGGCCCGCCGGCTGCTCAACGACCTGCGCAGCTACCGGGCCTGGCTGGAGCAGGACGGCGGCCGCCCGGTCCCCGAGACCGTCGCCGGGCACCGGTGGATGGCCGAGGTCTACCTGCCGGTGGTGCAGGCGGTGCCCCGCCACCTGGCCGGCCGGCTGGCCCCCGCGCAGCTGTTCCACGAGGTGCTCGAGCACCGCTGGTTCCTGTCCGAGCAGGCCGGCCGGGACGTCGGCACGACCGCGGCGCTGGAGTCCTACCTGCGGTCGGAGCTGCCCCGGCTGCCCGCGGACCTGACCACCCCGGCGGTCCTGGCCGGCGGCACAGACACCACCGCCGACCGCTAGGTCACGAGCCGGACACGGTCCGGTTTGCGAAGTCGGGTGGTCTGGACCACAGTCGCCTCACAGCTGGTGATCATGGATCACCGACGTCCGCGGCCCCCGGGTCGCCCGACCTTCGGAGGCGGCGTGCCGAGCGCGACGAAGCACACGGGACGGTCCAGGGCACGGCTGGTCGGGATGGCGGCCACCGCCGTCGTCGCGGCCTCCGGCCTGGCCGCCTGCGGCAGCGGGGACGGCGGTCCTCCGGTGCTCAACTGGTACATCAACCCCGACTCGGGCGGGCAGGTCGAGATCGCCTCGCGCTGCACCGACGCGGCGGAGGGGCGCTACACGATCGCCACGTCGGTCCTGCCGCGCGAGGCCTCGGCCCAGCGCGAGCAGCTGGTCCGCCGCCTGGCGGCCAACGACTCCTCGATCGACATCATGAGCCTGGACCCGCCCTTCATCCCGGAGTTCGCCCAGGCCGGGTTCCTGGCCCCGGTCCCCGAGGACGTCGCCGGGCGGGTGACCGAGGACGTCGTGGACAGCGCGATCGCCGGTTCGACCTGGGACGGCGAGCTGGTCACCGTGCCGTTCTGGGCCAACACCCAGCTGCTCTGGTACCGCACGTCGGTGGCCGAGGCGGCCGGGCTGGACATGTCCCAGCCGGTCACCTGGGACCAGATCATCCAGGCCGCGCAGGACCAGGACGTCCTCATCGGCGTCCAGGGCATCCGCGCCGAGGCGCTGACCGTGTGGTTCAACGCCCTCATCGAGAGCGCCGGCGGGTCGATCATCGCGGAGAACTCGACCGACCCCGAGCAGATCCAGCTCGGGCTGACCAGCGAGGCCGGCGTCCGGGCCGCCGAGGTCATGCGGGACATCTCGAACTCCGGCCAGGTCGGCCCGGCGCTGTCCACGGCCAACGAGGACTCCACCGCCACCGGGTTCGAGAGCGACCAGGGCGGCTTCATGGTCAACTACCCGTTCGTCTACCCCCGCGGGCTGGCGGCCGTCGAGGCCGGCACGCTGGACCAGGCGACCGTCGACGACTACGCGGCGGCGGTCTACCCCCGGGTCGACGCCGACACCGAGGCCGCGCCGCCCTACGGCGGGATCAACCTCGGCGTCGGGGCGTTCAGCGAGAACCCCGACCTGGCGTACGAGGCCACCGAGTGCATCACCAGCACCGAGAACCAGGCCTACTACTTCACCAGCAACGGCAACCCGGCCTCGGACTCCACGGTCTACGAGGACCCCGAGGTGCTCGAGGCCTTCCCCCAGGCGCCGGTGATCCTGGAGTCGCTGGAGCTGGCTGCCCCCCGGCCGCAGACGCCGTACTACAGCGAGGTCTCCGGCGGCCTGCAGCGCGAGTACCACCCCACTGCCGACATCGACCCCGAGCAGACGCCGCAGGACGCGACCGAGCTCATCGAGGCCGTCCTGCGGAAGGAGCAGCTGCTGTGAGCACCACGACGCTCCCGCCGACCGGGAAGAGGACCGAGCCGGTCTCCTCCCCGGAGCGGCACACCAGCGACCGGGCCAAGGCCGAGCGCAAGCTGGGCTGGCTGCTGGCCGGGCCGGCCATGGCGATCATGCTGCTGGTCACCGCCTACCCGATCGCCCAGGCGTTCTACGACTCGCTGTTCGACTACCGGCTCACCGACCCGGAGAACCGGTCGTTCACCGGGCTCAACAACTACCTGGTCATCCTCACCGACCAGCTGTGGTGGACCTCGGTGGGCGTCACGGCGCTCATCACCGTGGTCACCGTCGCCGTGGAGCTGGTCCTCGGGTTCGCCCTCGCACTGGTGATGAACAAGGCGCTGCGGTCCATCCGGCCGGTGCTGCGCGCGGCGATCCTCATCCCGTACGCCGTCATCACGGTGGTGTCCGCCTTCGCCTGGCAGTTCGCCTTCGACATCAACACCGGGTTCGTCAACAGCTGGTTCGCCTGGATCCCGGGCATCGACGCCAGCACCGACTGGTTCGGCAGCTTCGGTTCCTCGATCGTCGTCGTCTGCCTGGCCGAGATCTGGAAGACCACCCCGTTCATCTCGCTGCTGCTGCTGGCCGGCCTGGCCCAGGTGCCCGAGGTGCTGCAGGAGGCGGCCAAGGTCGACGGCGCGACCTGGTGGCAGCGGATGCGGCGGGTCACGCTGCCGAACATGAAGGCCGCGATCATGGTGGCCCTGCTGTTCCGCACGCTGGACGCGTTCCGCGTCTTCGACTCCATCTTCATCATGACGGCGGGGGCCAACGGCACCGAGACGGTGTCGTTCCTGGCCTACCGGCAGACGATCTCCCGGTTGGAGATCGGCCTGGGCTCGGCCGTGTCGGTGCTGCTGTTCCTGGTGGTCGTGCTCATCGCGTTCACCTTCATCAAGGGCTTCAAGGTCGACCTGGCCCAGGCACGCGGGGAGCGCTGATGTCCACCAAGGAGAAGACCGGCTGGATCATCGGCGGCGTCCTCATCGTCGTCTACTGCCTGGCCCCGATCGCGTGGATCGTGTCGCTGTCGTTCAAGGCGCCCAGCGACCTGGCCAACGGGTCGTTCCTGCCCACCACGCCCACCGGTGAGAACTACGGCCTGATCCTCAACGGCAGCGCCAGCGACCTGTTCCTCCCGGCGCTGCGCAACTCCTTCGGGATCTGCCTCATCGCCACGTTCATCAGCTGCGTGCTGGCGATGTTCGCCGCCTACGCGATCGCCCGGCTGGACTTCCCCGGCAAGAAGTTCATCCTCGGGACGGCGCTGGCGGTGGCCATCTTCCCGGTCATCTCGATCGTGACGCCGCTGTTCAACCTGTGGCGCAACATCGGTCTCTACGACACCTGGCCCGGGCTGATCATCCCGTACCTGTCGCTGACCCTGCCGCTGTCGATCTGGACCATGTCGGCGTTCTTCCGCGAGATCCCGTGGGAGATGGAGCAGGCCGCGCAGGTCGACGGCGCCACCACCTGGCAGGCGTTCCGCAAGGTGATCGTGCCGCTGGCCGCCCCCGGGGTGTTCACCACCGCGATCATCGCGTTCTTCATCGCCTGGAACGACTTCGTCTACGGCATCTCGCTCACCTCGACCGAGGCGTCGCGTCCCGTGCCGGCCGCGCTGGGCCTGTTCTCCGGCGCCTCGCAGTTCGAGGACCCGACCGGGGCCATCGCCGCGGCCGCCGTCATCGTCACCATCCCGGTGGTCGTGCTGGTGCTGGTCTTCCAGCGCCGGATCGTCGCCGGGCTCACCAACGGGGCCGTCAAGGGCTGACCCGCCCCCAGCCCACTCCCACCGGAAGAGGAGACACCGATGGCCTCCATCGAGATGAAGAACATCGTCAAGAAGTACGGCGACGGGTTCCCCGCCGTGAACGACATCAGCCTGGACATCGCCGACGGCGAGTTCATGATCCTGGTCGGCCCGTCGGGCTGCGGGAAGTCGACGTTGCTGCGGATGATCGTGGGCCTGGAGGACATCACCTCCGGCGACATGGTCATCGGCGGCACCCGGGTCAACGACAAGGCCCCGCGCGACCGCAACCTGTCGATGGTGTTCCAGAACTACGCGCTCTACCCCCACATGAGCGTGTACGAGAACATCGCCTTCCCGCTGCGGCTGGCCAAGACCCCCGACGACCAGGTCGACCGGTTGGTCAAGGAGGCCGCCGACGTGCTCGAGCTGCACGAGCACCTCGAGCGCAAGCCGGCCAACCTCTCCGGCGGCCAGCGCCAGCGCGTCGCGATGGGCCGGGCCATCGTGCGCCAGGCCGAGGCCTTCTTGTTCGACGAGCCGCTGTCCAACCTCGACGCCAAGCTGCGCGGGCAGATGCGCACCGAGATCGCCCGGCTGCAGCGCCGGCTGGGCATCACCACCGTCTACGTGACCCACGACCAGACCGAGGCGATGACCCTGGGCGACCGGGTCTGCGTGCTCCGCAAGGGCTCGATCCAGCAGGTCGCCTCCCCCCGCGAGTTGTACGAGCAGCCGGTCAACCTCTTCGTCGCCGGCTTCATCGGCTCGCCGCCGATGAACTTCCTCCCGGCGACCGTCGAGGGTTCCTCGCTGCGCACCCCGTTCGGTGCCATCGAGCTCGACGAGCGGCGCGCCGCCGCGGTGGCCGGGCACGAGCTGCTGCTGGTCGGCATCCGGCCGGAGTACTTCGAGGACGCCTCGCTCGTCGACGACGCCAAGAAGCACGTGGGGACGACGTTCACCGCGAAGGTCGACGTCACCGAGTGGCTGGGCGACCAGCAGTACGCCTACATCCCCTACGAGGCCCCCGACCAGATCCGCACCCGCCTGCGCGACCTGTCCAAGGAGCTCGACAGCGAGGAGCTGCGCACCCAGGCCATCGTGTCCATCGACTCGACCAGCCGGATCCGCGAGGGCCGCGAGGCCGAGTTCTGGCTCGACCTGCGCAAGGTGCACGTGTTCGACCCGGAGACCGGGGAGAACCTCACCCGGGACGCCGAGGCCGGCGCCGAGCTGACCCGGATGGCGAACGAGGACCGCGAGGAGCAGGTCGCCGAGGCCGCCGGCGGGCTGACCGGGGAACGCAGCACCGGCGCCGCGTGAGCGACCCGTCGCCCCGGGAGTCGCCCTGGTGGCGGCGGGCGGTCGTCTACGAGGTGTACGTGCGCAGCTTCGCCTCCGCGGGGGCAGGGCGGTCGCACGGCCTCGGCGACCTCGCGGGCATCCGCGGGCGGTTGCCCCACCTGGCCGACCTCGGGGTCGACGCCGTGTGGATCACGCCCTTCTACCCCTCGCCGATGGCCGACGGCGGGTACGACGTGGCCGACCACCGCGGTGTCGACCCCCGGTTCGGCACGCTGGACGACGTCCGGGCGCTGGTCGCCGAGGCGCACGACCGCGGCCTGCGGGTGCTCACCGACCTGGTACCCAACCACACCTCGATCGAGCACCCGTGGTTCGCCGAGGACCCGTCGCTGTACGTGCTGCGCCCCGGCCGGGGCGACGGCCCGCCCAACGACTGGATCTCGGCGTTCGGCGGCCCGGCCTGGTCCCGGATGCCGGGGTCGGACCTGTGGTACCTGCACACCTTCGCCCCCGAGCAGCCCGACCTGGACTGGTCCAACGAGGAGGTGCGCCGCCGGTTCGACGACGTGCTGCGGTTCTGGCTCGACCTGGGCGTGGACGGCCTGCGGATCGACGCGGTGCCCGCGATCGGCAAGGACCTGACCCTGCCCGACGCCGGCCACGGGCCCGGTGCGCTGTTCGCGTCGTCGTCCTGGGTGGGCAGCCCGCAGTGGGACGGCGACTGGGTGCACGACGTGGTGGCCCGCTGGCGGTCGGTGGTCGACGAGTACCCCGGTGACCGGGTGCTGGTGAGCGAGTCGGTGGTGGCCGGGCCCGAGCGCGCCGCGCGGTACGTGGCGCCGGGCCGGATGCACACCACGTTCAACTTCGACCACCTGCACGCTCCCTGGGAGCCGGCCGCGCTGCGGGCGGTGGTGGACGCGACCCTGGCCGCGCTCGCCCCGACCGGCGCCCCCGCCACCTGGGTGCTGTCCAACCACGACGAGACCCGGCACGTCACGCGGTTCGGACGCCGCTCCACCGGGGTGGGCGTCATGGGCTTCGACGCGGGGGATCCCAGCGACCTGGCACTCGGCCTGCGCCGGGCGCGGGCCGCGGCCCTGCTCATGCTGGCGTTGCCGGGCAGCGCCTACCTCTACCAGGGCGAGGAGCTGGGGCTGCCGGAGGTCACCGACCTGCCCGAGGAGCTGCTGCAGGACCCGACCTGGGAGCGGTCCGGGCCCACCTCGCGCGGCCGGGACGGCTGCCGGGTGCCGCTGCCGTGGTCGGGCTCCGCGCCGCCCTTCGGCTTCGGCGCCGAGGACCCGTGGCTGCCCCAGCCGGCGTCCTGGGCGGACCTGACCGCGCAGGCGCAGGACGGCGACCCGACCTCGACGCTGACCCTGTACCGCGCGGCCCTGCGGCTGCGCCGGGAGCTGCTGGCCGGGGAGGAGTTCGGCTGGGACGACGCCCCGGCCGAGGTGCTGTCCTTCACCCGCGGCCCGGGGCTGCGCTGCGTGGTCAACCTGGGCACCGAGCCGTTGCCGCTGGTGGGGGAGGTCCTGCTGGCCAGCGGGCCGGTGCCCGGCGACGAGCTGCCCCCGGACACCGCCGCCTGGCTGACCGTCCCCTGATCAGCCCCGGGCCGCGTCCAGCTCGGCCCGGGTCGGCGGGTCGGCACCCACGCGGGTGCAGCACAGCGCGGCCACCAGGGCGGCGTCGGCCACGACCCGCTGCAGCAGGTCGTCGTCTACGGCGTCCAGGGCGTCCCGGGTGGTGACCCCGGCGTCCAGCAGGCCGGTGAGGAACCCGGCGGCCAGGGAGTCCCCGGCCCCGACGGTGTCGGCGACGGTCACCGTGGGCGGGGTGTGCCGCAGCAGCGGCCGGCCCGGCCGGGCGACCCGCAGCGGCTGGCCGCCGTCGGTCAGCAGCACCACCCCGGGCCCACGGTCGGCCCAGCGCTGCACGGCCTCGTCGAGGTCGGTGGTGGCCGGCTCCAGCCAGCCGAGGTCCTCGGCGCTGACCTTGACCACGTCGGCGACGGCCAGCAGCCGCCCCAGCCGGCGCCGGACGT
>Ga0325400_1007433_pt1 | contig 10468 bp, 13 predicted proteins | sample PopdelMetagenome_2_FD_205662 | JGI IMG/M metagenome (GOLD analysis project Ga0325400, IMG submission 205662) | Populus deltoides microbial communities from Bellville, Georgia, United States - Xylem-PdKOR-R1 | ecosystem: Host-associated > Plants > Phyllosphere > Stem > Wood/Secondary xylem...
CCGCGCGGCGGAGGCGGCGATAGCGCTGCCCGCGACCGCCGACCTGTCCCGGCTTGATACGGTCGAACTCTCTCTCGTGAAGCGTGCAGCGCAGTTCCCTCGTGTGGCCGAAGGCGCGGCGGCCGCGCGCGAGCCGCACCGGATCGCCTTTTATCTCTATGACTTGGCGGCTGAGTTTCATGCCGCCTGGAACATGGGCAACGACGATCCGGCACGCCGCTTCCTCCGCCCCGACGATCCCGAACTGACCGCGGCGCGACTGTTCTTGGCGGACGCGATCGGGCAGATTATCCGCGGCGGCCTGGGCATCATGGGCGTCGAGGCGGTCGAGGAGATGGGGCAATGAGCATGGACGCGAGCGGACGATCCCCGGCGATCGCCGAAGAGGACCGTCTGCCCTGGCTCGAATCCGCCGACGACAGCTACAGCGAGGGGCCATCGGCGTCGCGGCTGATCCTGCTGGCGGTGCTCGCGCTGGCGGTGGTCGGGGCGCTCGTATGGGCCTTCGGTCACTTCGGCAATCGCGGTGGGGTGGCCGGCACCGGCGAACTTATCACCGCGCAGGACGGCGACTACAAGGTCAAGCCCGAGGAGCCGGGCGGAATGAAGGTCGATGGGCAGGGCGACACCGTGTTCCGCACGTCGGAAGGCGCGAGCGCGAGCGGCACGATTGACACGCGGGCGGTGCCCGAGACGCTCGTGGCCGGCAAGACCGCAGCCCCTGCGCCGAGGAGTGCGCCGGGCACCACCAATGTCGTCACCGCGGTTCCCTCCACGTCGGGCCGTTTGACCGCGCAAGCGCCGGCGGTCACGATCACGCGGGCGACCGCGGGTGGAGGCGGCGGCTCGCTCGTCCAGCTCGGCTCATTCCCGACCGAAGGCGCGGCCAATGCGGCGTGGGAGACGGTGTCGAAGCGGTTCGCCTATGTCGCATCGCTCGGCAAGTCGGTCGAGAAGGCGGAGGTGAACGGTTCGACCGTGTACCGGCTGCGGGTCAACGCCGGCAGCAACGGCAACGCCAACACCATCTGCGGCCGGTTGAAGGTCGCGGGCGAGGCGTGCTTCGTTCCCAACTGACAAGCGGCCTCTCTCTGCGCTAGGGCGGGCGTCATGAAGCCCGTGATCTTCGGCCTGTCGGGCCTGACCCTCACCGCGGACGAGCGCGCGTTCTTCCGCGATGCCGACCCGCTCGGCTACATCCTGTTCGGGCGCAATGTGCACGACCGCGCGCAACTCGCCGCGCTGACGGCCGAACTGCGGGCGCTGTCGGGGCGCGATCGGCTGCCGATCCTGATCGATCAGGAGGGCGGGCGCGTCGCGCGGATGGCGCCGCCGGAATGGCCCGCCTCTCCCGCGGGGCCGGCTTTCGACGCGCTCTACCACCTTGCGCCGTCGTCCGCGATCGCTGCGGCGAAGGCCAATGGCGAGGCGCTGGGCGCCATGTTGGCGGAGGTCGGGATCACCGTCGACTGCGCGCCGCTACTCGACCGCCGCTTTCCAGAGACGATCGCGGCGGTCGCCGAACGGACATTCGGCGGCGATGCGATGCAGGTCGCGGCGCTCGGCCGCGCGATGCTCGACGGCTTGGCGGCGGCGGGGGTCGTCGGGGTCGTGAAGCACATGCCGGGCCACGGTCGCGCGGTCGTCGACAGCCACCATGAGCTTCCGGTCGTCACCGCGACCGACGCCGAGCTGGAGGAGGACATCCGCCCCTTCCGCACGCTGGCCGCCGCGCCGATGGCGATGACCTGCCATGTCATCTTCACGGCCTGGGATGCCGAACGCCCGGCCACCCTGTCGCCGACGGTCATCTCGGACGTGATCCGCGACCGGATCGGCTTCGACGGGCTGCTGATGACCGACGACATCGACATGAAGGCGCTGTCGGGCACCGCGGGCGAGAAGGCGGCGGGTGCGCTGGCGGCGGGGTGCGACGTGGTGCTCGACTGCTGGGCGCGGATGGACGAAATGGTCGAGATCGCCGGGCGGATCGGCGACACGGGCGCGGCCACGCTCGCTCGCCTTGACCGGGCGATGGCGACGGCCGCCGCGCCGGGCGGGGTTGATTTTGACGCCGCCGTGGCCCGGCGCGAGGCCTTGCTGGCGCTCGCGTGACCCGCGTCCGTGGTTGATCCGGGCTCGGAGACGCTGACGCTCGACCTCGACGGGTGGGAAGGGCCGCTCGACCTGCTGCTTGCGCTCGCCCGGTCGCAGAAGGTTGACCTGAAGGCACTCTCGATTCTCGCGCTGGTCGAACAGTATCTCGCCTACCTGGACGATGCCCGCGCGCTTCGGCTCGAGATCGCGGCCGACTACCTCGTCATGGCGGCGTGGCTCGCGTATCTCAAATCCGCGCTGCTACTTCCGCGCGATCCTCTCGAGACACCCAGTCCGGAGGAGCTCGCGACTAGGCTTCAGCTGCGGCTGGAACGGCTGAACGCGATGCGCGAGGCCGGTGCGCGACTGATAGCCCGCGACCGTCTCGGCCGCGACGTTTTCCCGCGCGCCGCGCCGGAGGGGCTCCGCATGGAGAAACATGCGCGCTGGACGGCGGAGATCTACGACGTCATCGCTGCCTACGCCCGCATCAGCGCCCGCTCCCGGCCGGTGTTGCATGTTGTCGCGATGCGCGACTTGATGACGCTCGACGAGGCCATCGCCAGGGTGTCCGCGCTCATCGGCGTGCGGGTGGACTGGTCCGCCATCCAAAGCTTCCTGCCCGTAGGCGCGCACGGCGGCTACGCAAAGTCGGCGCTGGCATCGAGCTTCGTCGCCGCACTCGAACTCGCGCGGCAGGGCCGGATCGACATGCGACAGGCGTCGCCCTTCGCGCCGCTTTACTTGCGCGCGGTTGGATGACGGACAGCGCCCTGCTGATGCGGGCGGTAGAGGCGGTGCTGTTCGCCGCCGAGTCACCGATGACCGTCGACGACATTCGAATGCACGTCGGAGACAGGGGTGATGTCGAAGGTGCGTTGCGCGAGCTTGCCGGGCACTATGCCGGGCGAGGTATTGAATTGGTGGAGCGTGGCGGGCGTTGGCACTTCCAGACCGCGGCCGACCTCGCGCACCTGCTCCGCCGCGACCGCGAGGAGTTGCGCAAGCTCAGTCGCGCGGGTGTCGAGACACTCGCGATCATCGCCTACCACGAGCCGGTCAGTCGCGCCGAGATCGAGGCGATCCGCGGGGTGCAGGTCGCCAGGGGTACACTCGACGTGCTGATGGAGGCAGGGTGGGTGCGTCCTGCCGGGCGGCGCGAGGTACCGGGACGGCCGCTGACCTACGCCACGACGGCGGGGTTCCTCAGCCACTTCGGGCTTGCCAGCCGTCGTGATCTGCCCGGACTGGACGACCTGAAGGCGGCGGGCTTGCTCGACCCCGTCGATCTCGCATCTGAGAATGGCGTGGAAACTTCGTGCGAGGACGACTAGATAGCGCCTGAGCTTAGGAGGCGATGATGGGTAGCATGAGTTTGGTTCACTGGCTGGTCGTCGCCGTGATCGTGATCCTGTTGTTCGGCGGCAGCCGTTTTTCGAACATGATGGGTGATGTCGCGAAGGGCATCAAGCAGTTCAAGAAGGGCATGTCGGAGGATGACGACACGCCCGCCTCCCCGCGCGAGCCGACGCGGATCGAGGCGCAGAAGGCGGCCGAGCCGGCCTACAAGTCCGAAGCCGAGCGCGTCCGCGAGGACCGTTGATCCCTTCCCTCGTTGGACCGTGTGGAGTGTGCCTCCACGCGCGGGCATCTGAATGTTGGACGTAGCTCCTACCGAACTGCTGCTGGTGGCCATCGTGGCGCTGCTGGTGATCGGACCCAAGGACCTGCCTAAGGCGATGCGCTTCGTCGGGCACTGGGTCGGCAAAGCGCGCGGCGTTGCTCGCCAGTTCCGCGCGGGGTTCGACACGATGGTGCGGGAATCGGAACTCGCCGAGATGGAGAAGAAGTGGGCAGAGGAGAACGCGCGGATTATGCGTGAGCACCCTGTCGCCGACACGGGTTCGCCCGCGCTGCCATCGCCCGACGGACGGACTGCGGACCATGCGGCAGACTCCGCGCTTCACGGTGACGGCGACGCTGTTCCGACGATGGTCGAGAAGCCGGTAGTCGAGGCAGCGGATGGGTCACAAGATCCTGCCACTTCCGAGAAGGCACCATCGTGAGGGACATCGACGATTCGCAGGCGCCTCTCATGGACCATCTGATCGAATTGCGTCGGCGGCTGCTCTACTGCGTGGTCGCCGTGGTGCTCGGTTTCGGGGTATGCTTCTACTTCGCGCGACCCATCTTCGCGTTCCTCGTTCATCCGCTGGTAGAAGCGGGGCAGAACAAGATCTTTTTCACACAGTTGTTTGAGGCTTTTTTCGTTCAGATCAAGGTCGCATTCTTCGCGGCAATGATGCTCGCCTTTCCCGTCATCGCGATGCAGCTGTGGCAGTTCGTGGCGCCGGGCCTGTACCGAAACGAGAAGAAGGCGCTGCTGCCGTTCCTGCTGGCCACGCCTGTGCTGTTCATCATGGGAGCTGCGCTGGCCTATTACATGGCGATCCCGATCGCGGTGCACTTCCTGCTGAGCTACCAGGGTAATCTGGGTGGCGTCGAACAGCAGGCGATCCCGACCGTCGGACCATATCTGTCCTTCGTCATGCAGTTCCTGTTCGCGTTCGGCCTGTCTTTCCTGTTGCCCATTCTGCTGATGCTGCTGGAACGGGGCGGCATTGTAACGCGCAAGCAGCTGGTCGCCGCCCGCCGATACGCGATCGTCGGCGCGTTCGGCATCGCCGCCGTTCTGACACCGCCCGATGTCGGGTCGCAGCTGATGCTCGCCATCCCGCTGATCCTTTTGTACGAGATCGCGCTGATCGGCATATGGTTTACTGAGCGAAAGCGCGCGAAGGTCGCTGCTCAGGAGATCAACTCGTCACCGGCTTAGACACTCTGCCGGATGAGTTTAGAGGCAAATAAGGGACTAAAGCATCGGATCGGGGCACTTCTGTCGTTCCATGACGCCGGCTCTCTCAACGGTGCACGAAGCAGCTGTCTCTTCACCGCATGTCGCTCGTATGTTCGGAAGGCTTGAGGCCAGTTCCCCACGGCGGCGATTCAGAACTTCAACAAAGTCTATACATGACAAAGGCCGCACTCCAGAGGAGCGCGGCCCTAGCGATAAACGGCGATCACAACCGCCGCCGCCTTGTCGTCTTACTTGGCGTCGTCCGCCGTCTTGGCAACGGTATCGCCCGCCGAGGAGACATCACGACCGACGCCCTCTACGGTGTTGCATGCCGAAACCGCAAGCGCGCCGAGCAGGGTAGCGGTGACGAAGAACTTACGCATCATGGAACTCCTGAGTGATTGCGCAGGATCAATGATTAGACGATGTCTAGGTTCCGTCGCTGCCATCGTGGGCGATTTATAGAATATCACCGATGCTCTGCGGCCAAATATAAGTAGGCCCGAAAGCGTCACCGGGGGGGGGAGGGGTGGACGCTTCCGGGCCTATGTCGTGGATAGCGAGAGCGGGGGGGGCAAAAGTCACTATCCGAGCAATATAACGGAGAGCCGCCGTCGGGGTTCCGGCATGCGTACAAAAATCTAGTCGCGATCGACGATCGCGATCGCGATCTCATATGCGCCGACCAGCGGGTCGAAGTGCAGCTTCGAGCGCAGCTGACGCGACAGTCCCTCGATCACGCGACCATAGCGCCGCGACATCAGGTCGCGCATGGCCTCGTTCTCGATCAGAGCGGGAGAGCTGATGCGAAGGATCGCACGCTCGGCCTCCCCGTCGGGCTTCAGCGATATCCGCACCTGTCCTGCCGACGACTGGGCCATCGCCAGCTCGATCAGCTCGGTCGTCAGAAACGCCACGGCGACCGCCGAATCCTGGGACACGTAGAACGGATCGATGTCGAGGACGATGCTCAGCCGCGGCGATCCCTCGGGAGCGGTCGCGCGCAGGTTGGCCGACAGTTCGCCGATGACGGAGCGCAAACCGACGCCGCGATTGACCTCCATCTCGGCGAAATGATGCCGGTGGACGACGGCGAGTGCGTCGACCCGTCTCTGGATGGAAGCGTAGGCGGTGCTCGCCTCGGGCGACGCGGCGCCCCGCGAGTGAAAGTTGATGAGGCTGGCGATCACCTGCAGGTTGTTTTTGACGCGGTGGTGGACTTCTCGCGTCAGCTTGGTCTGACGCACCAGTCCTTCCGCCAGGTCGGCCTCATGTACTTGGACTGTACGTCCCAGTTGGAGGAATGCAGCATCGAGCTCGCGTATCTCGTGTGCGGGCACGTAGCCGATCGACATCGTCTCGAACGGGCCGCCTGGTCGGTATCCGGAAACGTTCGTGCGGAGGCGTTGCAAGGGCCGTATCAGCAGTCGGTCGACGACGAACCAGCCCACACCGGCGGCGACCGCCCACATCAGCAGCGGCAGGAGCATCGCGATGAGCACGGGCGAGGTGATCGGCGTCGCCGGCATCGTCATCCGCAATTGCATCGATGCCAGTCCAACCGGAACGGTGATGACGTCACGCCGCTTCAACCCGGCGCCTTCGAGCTGCTGGAGGGGCAGGGACTCGCTGCCCGTCATCACGTCCGAGCCATAATCGGGGACGAAGCCGCTCGGCCGGCTGATGGTCGCGAGAAAGGAGTCGGGAAAAAAGGCGCGTGCGCTCGACAAGCCGCTGCGACCCGTGACGCTGAGAGTCAGGCCGCCCTCGACGATTTCGCTGACCAGCTCTCGACCGCGCGCCGCGGCCTCCCCCCTCGGCACGCCGCGACCGCAGCGAAGGACGCCGCTGGCATCATAGATTCCGAAAGCGCCACCCGCGCTGACATCGGGGGAGAAGATGCCGCGCACCCGCGCGCAGCTGAGTGTATCGGCCGGGTCGCGTTCGATGGCGTCCAGCGCGTCGCGCAACGACGTCATGTCTCCGGCCAGCTCGATCGTCAGCGTGCGCGCACTCTCCGTCGCGGCGACGCGCAAACGCGTACGGTTCTCCACGTCTGACGTTCTAGTCGTTTGGTACGCTGCAAAGGCGACGATGAGCGCGAACGGCAGCATCGCCGCACTGAGGATCAGGAACAGTTTGGCACCGGTCGGTAAGCGCGCGAATGCACCGGTCGGAGCGTCCGCCGGCTCATTGTGACTCGCATCTGCCATGCGGACGACGGCTAGCCGAGCTTCTTCAACAGTTCCAGCATCTCGTCGGGAACGCTCTCGGACACCGCATCATGATAGACGGCACGAAGTGCCTCGCCGACGTTGCGTTCGCCGCCGCTGCCAACCTTCTCGTCCCCCCGGCGGGGCGTGTTGTCGCCACGTGTCTTGGAAACCACTTCGTCCCCCTGAGCGGCCCGGTCGGCCGGGACATGTCCTTATGAATATGGTCCGTCGCGTTCACGCGAGCGACACCTGCCGTTCGATCCCGGCGTCAGGATCGGAACGGCGATGAAACCAAAGAGCGGGTCGTTTGTTCCAGCCCCCGTACGATTATCGGGGATGGGGGGCGTCCGACGCCTCTGATCGATTGCGTGGAGCAGGCGAGCGGCGCCCAAGCCGCCCGCCGACATTGGAGTTTAGGTCGAACATGTCGCTTGGACAGCAATTATCGCCGCATCTTCCTTTCCTGCGGCGCTACGGCCGCGCCCTGACCGGCAGCCAGTCCGAAGGCGATCAGTATGTTCGTGCGACGCTGGAAGCGATCGTGGCGGCGCCCGAGGAGTTCCCGAAGGATGTCGATCCTCGGCTCGGGCTCTATCGCACGTTCCAGGCGATCTGGGCGTCGACCCACGCCGACAATCGAGCCCTTCCCGAAGACGACGAGTCGACCGATCACGAGGCGATCGCGCGCAAGCGCCTCGCGCGGATCGCGCCGCTGTCGCGTCAGGCGCTGTTGCTGACCGCGATGGAAGGCTTCTCGACCGAGGATACGGCCTATCTCATCGAGGCGTCGCCCGAGGAGGTGGACGATCTGGTCGCGGATGCGCTGTCTGAAATCGACCAGCAGACCCGCGCCCGCGTGCTCATCATCGAGGACGAGCCGATCATCGCGATGGATATCGAGTCGATCGTGCGCGATCAGGGCCATGAAGTGACCGGCGTCGCCGTGACCCGGGACGAAGCTGTGGCACTCGCGATGGAGGATCGACCCGGCCTGGTCCTGGCCGACATCCAGCTGGCGGACGACAGCTCGGGCATCGATGCCGTCAAGGACATTCTGGCCGAATTCAACGTGCCCGTCATCTTCATCACGGCGTTCCCGGAGCGACTCCTGACCGGGGAGCGTCCGGAGCCGACGTTCCTCATCACCAAGCCCTTCCAGCGGTCCACCGTGAAGGCGGCGATCAGCCAGGCTCTCTTCTTCGACGAAGCGACCGTGCCGGCCGCCTGATCGGCAACCGGGAAATTTGTAACAGGGGGTTCAGAGATCATGTCGAACAAGGTCGATCCAGAAGGCGCTCAGCACATCAATACCGATCGTGCGCGGGCCGGAGCGACGCCGGGAATGACGCGCTACATCCTCGCCATCTCCCTCGTCCTCATCATCGTTGCGTTCGGTCTGATCTACTTTCTGGTCTGATTTCAGCGACGAAAACGGCGCCTGCGCTCGCTTTTCGGCGCAGGCGCCCTATCTTTACGACCCAACCTCCCCCGAATCGGATGACAATGACCCAGCGCTCGCATGACGATGACGATGGCGGCAACGCGCGTGCGGCCGGCGAGATGGTGCCGCATGTCGCCTTGAGCGATCCTGAGTTCAAGACGCAGCTCGCACAGGTCATCCCGCATCTGCGCGCTTTCGGACGCTCGCTGTCGGGCAGTCGCGATCTTGCCGACGATCTGGTTCAGGAAACCCTGCTGAAGGCTTGGGCGGCGCGGCAGCGCTTCCAGGCCGGCACGAACATGCGTGCGTGGACCTTCATCATCCTGCGCAACCTGTACCTGTCACAGATGCGCCGTGCCCGGTTCAAGGGTGAGTGGGACGACCTGGTCGCCGATCGGTTGCTGGCGGCGCCGGCGAGCCAGGATCGTCACGTCGAGCTGACGGACATGCAGCGCGCATTGTTGTTCCTGCCCCAGCCGCAGCGCGAGGCGCTGATCCTGGTAGGAGCTGGCGGCTTCGCTTACGAAGAGGCAGCGGAAATCTGCGGCGTCGCGGTGGGCACGATCAAGAGTCGTGTGGCACGCGGCCGCGTGGCGCTGGAGGGGCTGCTCTCCGAAGGCAAGCTGCCGTCGCGGCGGGAACATGATGGTGGTGAGCTGAGCGCGCTCGATTCGATCATGGGCGAGGTCGACGATCTGAGCCGCGATGGACCGCGCGGGCACTGAGCAGGGATAGGTGTTCGCCGCGCTTACCGCTGAGCGGATTATCCGGCTGGTAGGTTACCGGCAGCGCGGCTGGAAAGCGGGATCGTCCATTCGGCGAAGCAAATCGCTCATCGCCGTCGGTATAGCTTCGCGGTGGAACGCCACCCGCAGCGACGCGCCGACAGCGTCGCAGTTCCGCGGCGTTGCGACGACATAAGGCTGAGTAGCGAGAGAGCGGTTCTGCGACACAGCCGGATAAACTCTCCGACCGGACGTTAGTTGCCTGTAGCCGAGGGGCGGATCGACCATGGCCTTTGACTCCGCATTCACGGAAGCCCTGCAACGGGCGGAACGGGAGTCGCCCTTCCTCGCCAATCTGCTCGCCCGCGAACCCGACATCGCGGCGAATATGGGCCGGTACGCAGCCGATCCACTGGGCGTGCTGTCCACCGACGATCCGGCCTCGATCTCCCGCGCGCTCAGGATCGCGCGTCGGCGCTTCGCGCTCGTCGTTGCCATCGGCGATCTGGCGGGCGTGTTCGATCTGACGCGGACCACCAGGCTGCTCAGCGACTTCGCGGATCGGGCGCTTGACGCGGCGATGCGGGCGGCGGTGGCCGAGCGGGTGTCGGGCGCCGATGTGCGGGGGTTTTCGGCGATCGCGCTCGGCAAGCAGGGAAGTCACGAGCTCAACTACTCGTCCGACATCGATCCGGTTCTGCTGTTCGATCCGGCACTGCTCGCGCGGCGTGAGCGCGACGATGCGGCGGAATCGGCCGTGCGAGTGGGGCGGCGAGTGGTCGAGTTGCTCCAGGCGCGTGACCGCGACGGGTACGTCCTGCGCGTAGACCTGCGCCTGCGTCCATCGCCTGAAGTCTCGCCGATCGTCGTGCCGGTCGAGGCCGCGATCGGATATTACGAGTCGCAGGCGCTGCCCTGGGAGCGGGCTGCCTTCATCCGTGCGCGGGCCGCGGCCGGGGATCGGGAGCTGGGTGACAATTTCCTCGCCACGATCCGGCCGTTCGTCTGGCGACGTGCGCTCGATTTCGGCACCATCGGCGAAATCCGCGGCATCTCGCGCCGCATTCGCGATCACTATGCGCAGGGGCAGGCGTTCGGTCCGGGCTACGACCTGAAGCGCGGACGGGGCGGC
>Ga0325400_1007434_pt1 | contig 10467 bp, 9 predicted proteins | sample PopdelMetagenome_2_FD_205662 | JGI IMG/M metagenome (GOLD analysis project Ga0325400, IMG submission 205662) | Populus deltoides microbial communities from Bellville, Georgia, United States - Xylem-PdKOR-R1 | ecosystem: Host-associated > Plants > Phyllosphere > Stem > Wood/Secondary xylem...
CAAACAACTATGTTAATAAAAGAAAATAAAAATATCTCAACATGATTTTATAGGTTATGTTTTGTTAAAGCTAAAACTAGCCAAAAAAAAGTTATTTTTCTATATATGTCAATAAATAAAAAGAAATATAGAAATTTTCAGATGTTATTTCAAATATACTTGTTAATTTTAATAAATTAAAAATATTTATAGTAAAAAATATATAATTAGATTTAATATAATTTTAAGGGGTATAACTTAACTAGTTAGATTTTAAATTTAGTCTTTAGAGATCATCAGTTTGAGTGCTATAATTATTAACTCTAAAATCTTATATAATTATTAATTTTAAATTTTTAAAAAATTAATTAAAATATATGTAAATCAACCTGAATATTTATAATTAAAAAAAATTTAATGTTGTTGTGAATTGATACGCCTAACGAATTAATTAAGACGCCTTCGCAGTACCTTCCCACCCAGTTGCCGGTCCCCTTTAACTTCCAACAGTCTCTTACCTCCACGGGGTTTGAAGCTACACCAGCTATCAAGAATTAATTAAGCCGCCTTCGCAGTACCTTCCCACCCAGTTGCCGGTCCCCTTTAACTTCCAACAGTCTCTTACCTCCACGGGGTTTGAAGCTACACCAGCTATCAATTAGTGGTTGAAACTTCCTCTCTAAATTCCTATGTCGCCCTAATTACAATAACTATCCTACATACCCTCATCACCACCGTCCATTAGAACTACAGAAAAAGTAACGCTTGATATGCATGTCTCATTAAGCCACGTAATCGATTCCATGAATCTTTCCTTCTGCGTACTCTACCTAACAGTTTCTTTTCATGTCCGTTATCAGTATCTTTCGGATTAAAGTCTTGTCAATCTTCCACTTTGACCCTTTCTCTACCTTCTAGAAAGTATTTGAAAAAGTACTAGCAATGATTTTTTAAAATATTTTTAATTTAAAAATATTTTAAAATAATATTTTTTTAATTTATTAATTTAAAATAAAAAAATTTAAAATTTTATGAAATTCTGATTGCACGGCTACCCCCACACGGCTCTAATCCCAGCACCGATCCTAAAGTTTCCAAGAAGTTGCTTGTAAATACTTACCATTTCAATGGAAGATGTCAATTTTTCCAATCCTTTTCTTTCATTTTCTTTAATTTCTCTATTCCCATCTAAAGTTTCAAAGAAGTTATGTGTAGAAAACTTCCCAAATATTATCTATCTATCTATTAAATGACGTATCAATAATCATTTTGAGAATTAAATATTTAATAAAAAAATATCCTTTTTAAAAAGTTATTTTTTATTAACGTGGATATCCGGGCTAACTTGCATGTACCTCGATTAATATTACAGGTTTTGAAATTAACAAGCATATAAACCTTTAATGACCACCCAGAGTCATTTTTTATTCATATGACAAATTTCTAGTAAATCTTACATTTCATCTTAACAATAAGGGTCATTAAGAGGAGGTTGAAACAATAGGTACCAAAATGAACTTTTACTCTTATTATTTCTTTACTCCTCTATAAATACCCTCACATAACGCCCAAAATCTCTCGCGGCTCCTTTACCATTTCTCTCCACCACCAATTCTCTCTCTAAAAATCTGATATTTCCGCCAGCCATTTTTTTCTTTGACTTTTTGGTCTCCCTCCACCATGTCAACGATGGCAGAGATGGAGCCACTAACATCAGGAGCGAGCAATCGAATAATCCCAATCTTGAAAACCCTAAGAACTTCTCTCCTCTACATTCATTCACTTCTCTTTTCCGTCCTTCTCCTCCTCCTCCCTCGTCGTTACCGCCGCAGTTACACGGCGGACTCCGCAGCGGAGCAATCGCCTAGAAAGTCAGTGAAACGATGGAGATTGGAGGAGGAAGATACTATAAAAAGGAGAGCTCTTGCTGAGGGTATCGATATGACGACCGGTAACGAAGACTGCCGGTGGAGTACGTTCTTGTTCTTTGGTGTTAGACGAAATGCACTCTTCACCAGGTCTTGGTTTCCGGTAACCGGGCAAACGAAGTGAGTTTTTATTTTTCATTTTCTACTTTTTGTTTTTTTATTGTTAAGAAATTTTTTGCTTTATTTATTTTTTTATTAGTTGACAGAGAAATGAGAATATTGGAATAAAAGACTTGAAAGATAGAGCGAAACTTGCATGCAATTTCGGGCTTGATTTTATAATTACGCTGTTTAAAAGTCACTGTTTATGTGGGATTAAACAAGGGATTCTAAAGTAACTAAAGAAGGTAGTTATTTATGTTTTCTATTGGAAATTGCAGTTGCTTAGTAACTGGGTTGGTTTTACAATGTTGGGTTTTTGAGTTTCTGATTGTTCTGGTTCAATCCAAGAAGCTGATGAGATAGAAATGGAATGGATTTGCTTGTTTGCAAAGTGAAAAGACAATCAAATGTTTTCTTTTTCTAAATATAGCTATTGTTTTGTTGTGATAGATATTTGTTTCTTGCTGATCTTTTTATATTATTGTATGCAAAAAGATGCTGTTTCTATATGAGAATGAGCATGTTGTGAACTTGGAAACGTGAAATATCGTTGTATTTTCTGCTCATCAGGCGTTACGTTAAGTGAAAGGATAAAGGGGCTATGGTGCTGCTTCGCTCTGATTAATTGTGGTTTTTGTTCTACATATGACACATCTTTAGCATGTATAACTTTACCTTCATTTTTTTTGTTGCTTTTCCTCCGTGTTGATTCTGCACTGAGATATGAGGGTTGCTTCGTGATTTCAGGGGCATTTTGGTTATTATTCATGGCCTTAATGAGCACAGGTAATATTTGAGGACTTCTGTCAACTTTCGAACTTCTTTTGCATCTCTAATCTATCCTATTAGTAAAAGATCTTTGGCATCTGAAGCTAATCTGTTTTTCCCCCCGGGTTTTCCAAATAAAAGATCTTTAACTTCTCCTGTTTGCCTTTCAATTTTCAGTGGACGATATGCTCAATTCGCAAAGCAACTAACCTCATGCAACTTTGGTGTCTATGCAATGGATTGGATAGGTAGCTAGATTTTATAAAGATGCTCATGTGTTTGGTGTGTTGACCTTTATAGTCAATAGGTTGTTATGAAGCTTCATCCCCAGTTTATTTATAGCATAGGTGTGATTACATTTGCTAAGATCCACTTGAAGGTTCTTTAAGTTGAAACAATGTTGTATCGGTGAATGTGATATTGGTCAGTCTTCACATATTAAAGAAAAGGGACAGATTTTGATAACTCCTTTATTTTGTTTGGAGCATTCCAATGCCTGTTTATGCTGATAAATTTTTTGATATCCCTTTCTCTTGGTCCATTACTGCCCCTTTATTCTCCATTTCAAAGGGTTTGTAGTCCAAGTCTCTAACTTTGCAGTGTGGTAATATTTTTTTTTTTCCCGTTGTGTAGGTCATGGTGGGAGTGATGGGTTGCATGGATATGTTCCTTCACTAGATCATGTTGTTGCTGATACTGTAAGTTCCCGTGTCCATTTTTCTCTATCCCTTGCCAGGAAAACTGTTCTTTATCGCATCCATCCATGGTGCTAGAATAAATCTTGAATAATCATTACTGTGTGTCATGACCTGCACTCTGTGTTAAATCATACACAGTTCTCTTCCTAAGCATCTTAACAGTTATTTTGTCATTTTCTTGCTTCTTTTCCTGGTCTGGCAGTAAGTTGAACTTGATTCCATCACGGATTTTGTTTAGTTTGGAGGCATTTTTTTAATCATTCATAAAATACCTACAAAACTGATAGCATGAACTTTGTAACTTCTGTTTCAACAGGGAGCTTTGTTGGAAAAGATTAAGTCGGAGAACCCTGGAGTACCATGCTTCCTTTTTGGTCACTCAACTGGAGGTGCTGTGGTTTTAAAGGTAATACACTTTCAAAAGAAGTTGTATTCTTTTTTTTTCTTTCTTTTTTTGGTCTAGCAGTTTTATTATTAATCTGGAACTTAATAAATTGCTTAACTGAGTAGGCGGCCTCATATCCTAACATTGAAGAAATGCTGGAGGGAATTATACTGACCTCACCAGCTTTGCGTGTCAAGCCTGCACATCCGATTGTTGGGGTAAGTCTTTTCTGTCCCTTAAATCATGACGGTGGGGAGATTTGATGGGAAGATTTTATTGACGATAACTATGATATGCTAGATTTTGTTTTCATGGATAAGGAGCTAAGGTTCAATTCATTGAGTTTTGAATTTGGAATTTGCCAAAGCATGCCATTTCGAAATACTTCAATATTCCAATGCATTGTAGTTAAGCCTCTGTACTGATAACTGTGACATGTTGGATTGTGCTGTCATAGTTGATGTCCAATTCATTAGATTTTATTAATCCTGGAAGATGCCACAAATTCATTATAGTTTAAATGCTATGTTCAATTTAACTTTTTTTTGTCTCCATATAGAGGGACTGATAGAATTCTAACTTGTTAATATACGGAACCAAGACAAGTCACAACTCACAATGCCCTTTAATAATTTTGTTAAGAGTCCATTTTACTTGAATCAGGCCTTTAGAACATCAAGTTGCATTAGTTTTAATTTCTGGTTATAAAACGTTCACTTACTATTTTTCATGCAGGCCGTGGCTCCTTTTTTCTCTCTGGTTATCCCCAAGTTCCAATTTAAAGGAGCAAACAAAAGGGGCATTCCAGTTTCTAGGGATCCTGCAGCACTTCTGGCCAAGTATTCTGATCCATTGGTCTATACAGGACCCATAAGGGTCCGCACAGGGCATGAGATATTGCGTATATCCTCGTATTTGCTGCGCAATTTCAAATCTGTGACTGTTCCATTCTTTGTTCTCCATGGAACTGCTGACAAGGTAACTGATCCTCTAGCATCTCAGGATTTGTACAATGAGGCAGCCTCCAAGTTCAAAGATATAAAGCTTTATGATGATTTCTTGCATGACCTTCTCTTTGAGCCTGAACGTGAAGAAGTTGGTCAGGATATAATCAGCTGGATGGAGAAGAAGATTAGGAGCTGATTCTGAACAAGTTTACAATCACTGGTAGATTCTCTTACAGGATAGTCAAGAGTTTGGCTAGTCATAAGTATAGCTATTTCAATTGTCACATTATGTCACAGGTTTATTCTCCCACATTTGTGAATTGCATCTCATGAACGGAACTTGTATTTATGCAAAGAAAAAGTTCATAATTAAGAAAAAGAACTAATAATCGTTATCCTAACATGATAAAGTTGATAGATCAAAACTAGTAATATATCTCTACATACTTCTGCTAATAAATTATGAAGACCAAACTTCTTAAACTTCTTGAACTGGTAATATAATGTGAGATTGTTTTTAAGCAAAAAAAAAAAAAAAGAAAGATACATGTTCTTGAAAATTTAATTTTATATTAAAGAAGTTAGGAATGTATATTAACATCATATTGATGATGATGAGTAAATTATATCTATGATTATGCATCTTAAAAAATTGTTTAATACAACTAACAAGACTAAGATTGTTTAATACAACTAACAAGACTACGAGGTATGAAATTTTTAAGAAATTGTTTTATTGTAAGATGATAGAAGGTTTTTTTGGTGAATACCTGTGTTTTTAAAATGAAAATGATTGGCTATATTGAAAAATTATACCAAGTAGGATTTGTCATGGGTCATGAGTTAAGTGTTGACTTGATTTTGTAGTTATTATGAACTACCACATAAATAAATCGGATGGTATATTGTCTAAATTGTTTAATATGTATAAAATTATTGAAGGGACTGTTAAGAAGGAAAAAAATCATGTTTACATAGTTCAGTTTTCTAGAATATCTAAGAACAAGAAGAATAATGGTTTTGTCTTTAAAAAAAAAAAACATATTAATGGGATCAAGAAAGATAAGTGTACTTGTCATCATTATGTCAATGACCATTGAAGAAAGAATTGCAAGGAGTATCTTGCAACTATAAATGTAATAAACTTATTAAAGTTTCTACTTTATATATATTTATGATTAAAAACTATTTTTCTACTTCACTTAGTAGTTTTTAGATATTTGGTATCGAATATGTTTTTAACATTTATAATAAAAGATTATATAAAGACGAAGTGGATTTACAAGTTGGAAATGGAGTAAGAGTTGTTGCATTAGTTATATGAACTTATTATTTTACTTTATCAAGTTGGCTAATACTGGAATTTGATAGTTTTTATTTTGTTCTAGTACTTTTTAGAAATATTATATCCATTTCTTATCTTTGAATCAATTTAAATTTATTATTGAGGGCAAATGTTGTTCTTTTTATAATATGGTGTTATATATATATATATATATATATATATATATATATATATATATATATATATATATATATATATATTATTATTATATGAATGATATACTTGATTTTGAAATGTCTTTGTTTAATATAAACTACAAGAAAAACATATTATATAATCAATATCCTTCATATTTATTTAGGGGTGATTATTTTCGGTTCGGTTCGGTTTTTACTTAAAAAACCAACTAAACTGAATTTTTATTTTTTCTTAATTCAGAACCGAAACTGGTTCAAACCAGTCATTTTTTATTTGGTTCGATTTGGTTAATTGAGGAAAAAAATTAGAAAAACCAATACCATCAAGTTATGTTTCATGTGAAGGGCAAGTTGATGCCAACAAATGGAGAAGATGGATGATGAATTAAATGGCAAGGATTTCAGCCATGTATAAAGTGCAAAATAATGATCTAAATGACAAGAGGACCAACTCATAAAAAATCCAAAACAACCCTGTAAAATATATGAAATTGAGATTGTCTATAATTAAATCATATAGCAAAAATTAGGGCAAAAATATCTTTAATGCACATCTCTTTTTTGCAAAAACAGCAAAAAACATTTTCTTTCTCTTCACCTTTTGTTTATAAATAATAATGATGAAGTATACAGTATGAAAGAGGGAAAGACATAAATTTGGGGTTAAACGTTTTCTATCCCTTCATCTTCTGTTTATAAAGGCTTGAGTTGTGGATCTTTTGATCCAGAGAATCAAAGAATAATGAGAGAATTAGAGAAGGAGAGTGGTGAGAGAAGGACAACTTGAAAAATATTAGAGAAGGAAAGTGCTGAGAGAGGGACTACTTGAAAGACATTTGGGAGATGAGGGCAACTGAGAGCTGAAAGATTGAGAAGTTTAGTTTTAGAGTTTCCTTTTATAGTGGGTTTAAATGTTAGTTGAATCGGTTTAGTTCAGTCAATTTAATATTTCAAAAACCAAAATCGAACCGAACTGATTTTTTTCTTTGGCTTTTTAATCAATTTATTCGGGTTTTTTTTAGTTTGGTTTTTTTGGTTTAATTGGTTTTTTGATTTTTTTGCTCACCCCTATATTTATTGCATATAGATTATGTGATATTAATGAAACAAGAATCACTAAGTTACATAAAGAATGATATTTTGATCATTTTGATTATGAATTGTATGAAACTTATGAAGTTTGTTTATTAAGTAAGATGATCAAAACACCATTTACTAGAAGAAGCAAAAGGTCTAAAAAATTGCTAGGTCTAATACATACTGATGTATGTGGACCAATGACGATTTGTGTCATAGGTGGATATACTTATTTCATTACATTTACTAATTACCATTCTAGATATAGTTTTTTGTGTTTAATGAAACATAACTCTGAATCATTTGAAAGGTTCAAAGAATTCATAAATGAATTTGATAAATAAGTTGGAAAAAGAATCAAAATATTTTGATGGGATCGAGATGGTGAATACTTGAGCCAAGTATTTCAAGATTATTAAAAGATAATGAGATTCTCTCACATTAGACACCTTTTGGAACACCATAACTTAATAGAGTTTTTGAAAGGAGAAATCATACCCTATTAGATATTGTACAGTTTATGATGAGCTCTACAAACCTTCCGCCTTTTCCTAGGGTTATGCCCTGTAAACTATTGTTTACCTTATAAATAGGGTTCCATCAAAATTTATTGATACGACTCCATATGAGATATGAAATAGTAAGAGCCAAACTTATCATACTTAAAGATTTGAGGATGGAAGGTTTATGTGAAACATATAGTATCTGAAAATCTAGAAGTTAAGTAAGATAATTGTAAATTTATGAGATATCCAAAAGAATCAGTTGAATATTATTTCTACCATCCCGCTAAGCAAAATGTGTTTGTTTTAAGATATGCTACATTTTTAAATAAAACAAATTTGTTCTTAAAAGAAGTAGTGAGAGGAAAATAGAATGTAATGAAATTTAAGTACCATAAATTAACATCTAAATAGAACTAAATATATGAGGTTATAATATTTGATGTTCAACTTGAAACTTAAAAAACATAAAACCTCTGTAGATCTAGTAGGAAACGCCATCCACAATTGAGATATCAATTTTTATGGAAGCTGATGATGATGAGTTGCTCATACTTGATGAGCCTATTAACTACATAAAAACAATATCTAAAATTGATTCTAAGAAATGGCTTGAATTCATCAAATCTAAGATGAATTCCATGCACACCAACCAAGTATGGACTTTGGTTGATCCACCTAAAAGGATAAAACCTATTGAAAATAAATAAGTCTTTAAGAAAAAGATTAACATGGATAGCAATGTACAAATGTACAACGCTAGACTAGTTGCTAAAGGTTATAGACAAAGACAAGGGGTTGACTTTGATGAAGCCTTTTCGCCAATAGCTATGTTAAAATCCATAAGGGTTTTTCTTGTTATAGCTGCTCATACCATGATTATAAGATTTGGCAAATGGATGTCAAAATTATATTTCTGAATGGGAATCTTCATAAAGATGTGTATATGACACAACTTGAAGGTTTTGAATCTAAAAAATTTACAAACAAAGTATGCAAGTTACAAAAATCTATTTATAGACTTAAACAAGCTTCAAGGAGTTGGAATATCTATTTTGATAAGATAATTAAACAACTTGATTTAATAAAAAAAATATGGATAAACCTTGTGTTTATAAAAAGTTTAGTGGAGTTATGTTGTTTTCTTAATATTATATGTAGATTACATATTATTGATAGGAAATGACATTATTTTACTCCAATTAGTAAAGATCTGGTTGTCCAAGAATTTCTCTATATATTAAGAATAAAGATCTATAGAGATAAATGTGGAAGGTTGTTTGGATTATCCTGATCCACATACATATAAAAAGACGTTAAAATAGTTTAGCATATAAGAGTCTAAAAAAGCTTACCAATTTCATAAGGAATATGTCTCTCCAAAAATATATGTTCTAAGACACGAATTGAGAGAAATAGGATAGAAAGATTTCTTTATTTAGCTATAAGATCCATTATATATGCGATACTATGTACAAGACCAAATGTATCTTATATTTTGAGCATAACGAGTGAACACCATAAATACCAATATAATCTAGGTGAGAGTCACTGGAAGATAGTTAAAAAGATTCTTAAATACTTAAGAAGAACTAAAAATATATCTCTAGTCTATAAAGGACATGAACTAGAAGTTCATGGTTATTTAGATGCTAGTTTTCAATCAGATATTAATGATAGAAAATCTCAGTCAGGATATGGTTTTAGTTTAAATGGTGGTGTTGTGAGTTAGAAAAGTTCTAAATAAGAGACTACAATAAAATCTACAATTAAAGCTGAATACATTTCTATGTTTGAGATGAAAAAAAAGTGGTTTAGATAAAACAAAAAAATCACCACTGAACTAAATATGGTTCCTAGCATTATTGATCTAGTAGCTTTGTATTGTGATAACAATAGAGTCATTGCATAAACAAAAGAACCAAGGTCTCATCAAAGATCCAAATATATACTTAAACGATTCCATTTTATTAGAGAAATCATAGAGAGGAAAGATATAAAGATAGAGCGAGTACCTACTAAAGAGAATCTTGCAAATTCTCTCACAAAAGCCTGTCCCAACAGAAGCATGATCACCATATCGAGGGGTATGGTATTAGATATAGGAGCAATTGAATTCAGTATAAGTGAGAGGTTATTGGTGAATATGCACTGTAGTCAATTGGTTAGTTATACATAGCACTAAGTTTTTTGATGTAAAATATATTTATTATTAATAAATTATTTTTTATCTTAAATATTCAATTATATTTGATTAGTGAATCTAATGTTTGATTAATGAATATAGAGTGAAGACAAAATTCATGGAACAAAAATGTTTTGCATAGAAAATTATAAAGTTGTTATAATCATGAGATTTCTATTACATCAGATTATTATTTCTAAATGTTTCGAGTTAATGTTATTATTAAAATACTTTAAAATATAATATTATTACAAAATAATAAATTACTAACATATTTATATGGGAAATAATATATTAGGATATATTAATATACAATACAAAAGTATATTAATTTAATATATTAGTGCATATAATACTTTAATTTTGATAATATTGCTAGAAAATATATTCAAATACAAAACATGTTATATATA
>Ga0325400_1007435_pt1 | contig 10467 bp, 9 predicted proteins | sample PopdelMetagenome_2_FD_205662 | JGI IMG/M metagenome (GOLD analysis project Ga0325400, IMG submission 205662) | Populus deltoides microbial communities from Bellville, Georgia, United States - Xylem-PdKOR-R1 | ecosystem: Host-associated > Plants > Phyllosphere > Stem > Wood/Secondary xylem...
ACGTCGACCTGCCGCTGCTGATGCACCGGCACGGCTTCGACGAGGCCACCTGGTTCACCTTCGCCTACTCGCCGATCACCGACCCCGACGGCCGGGTGGTCGGGGTGCTCAACACCACCAGCGACACGACCGGCCGGGTGCTCGGCGCCCGTCGGCTGACCGCGCTGCAGGCCTTCACCGAGGTCGGCGCGGCCCGGCACGGCGACACCGACCGCGCGGCGGCCGCGGCGATGGCCGCGCTCACCCGCGCGCCGGACGACGTCCCGTTCGGCATGGTCTACCTGCTCGACCCCGACGGCCGGTCGGCGCACCTGGCGGCCACCACCTGGCAGTCCGGCCCGCCGCCGGTCCCGCTGGTGCCCCGGCTGCCCACCGGCGGCGTCGCGGACTGGGCGTGGGAGGCGATCACCTCCGGCACCGTGCAGGTCACCGCCGGCATGGCCGAGCGGTTGCCCGGGCTCGTGCCCCCGCGCCCCGGGGCGCTCACCCCCGCCGACGTCGACCAGGCCGTGGCGCTGCCGCTGGTCCTGGCCGGCCAGGCCGCGCCGATCGGCGTTCTGGTCGCCGGCGTCCCGCCCCAGCTGCGGCTGGACGAGGACCACCTCTCCTTCCTCGAGCTGGTCGCCGGGCAGGTGGCCGCCGTGGTCACCGACGCGCAGGCCTACCAGGCCGAGCGCCGCCGGTCCGCGGAGCGCGCCGAGGCCGAGCGCGAGGTGGCCCGCGCCGCGGTCGAGGTGTCGGTGACGCTGCAGCGCTCCATCCTCGGCCCGGTCGAGCTGCCCGACGGGTTCGCCGTCCGCTACGAGCCGGCCGCCCGGGCCCTGGAGGTCGGCGGCGACTGGTACGACGTGGTCGAGCTCGCCGACGAGGTGTTCGGCGTGGTGGTCGGCGACGTGGTGGGCCGCGGGTTGCCCGCCGCGGCCGTGATGGGGCAGCTGCGCAGCGCCGGCCGGGCCCTGCTGCTGGAGGCCAACGGCCCGGCGGAGGTGCTCTCCGCGCTCGACCGGTTCGCCGCGCTGGTCCCCGGGGCGGCCTGCAGCACCGTGTTCTGCGCCGTGGTCGACCGGAACGCCGGCGTGCTGCGCTACAGCAGCGCCGGGCACCTGCCGGCCGTGCTCGGCGGCGCCGACGGGCAGACCCGGCTGCTCAACGGCGCGCAGTCCCTGCCGCTGTCGGTGCGCACCGGGGTGGCCCGCCCGGAGGCCGAGGTGGTACTCACCCCCGGCGACAGCCTGCTGCTCTACACCGACGGCCTGGTGGAGCGGCGGCACGAGGCGCTGGACGAGGGCATCGCCCGCGCCGTCGCCGCCGTCGTCGATGGCCGGGCGCTGTCGCCGGACGTGCTGGCCTCGGTGCTGGTCGACCAGCTGCTGGACGAGCAGGAGGACGACGTCGCGCTGCTGGTCTACCGGCACCCCGCGGAGGTGGCCACCGCGCCATGACGCGCGGGCGGGTGGTGGTCGTGGGTGCCGGGCCGGTGGGGCTGACCGCGGCACTGCTGCTGGCCCGCCGCGGCCACGACGTGCAGGTGCTGGAGCGGCGCACCGGGCCCTCGGCCCTGCCGCGTGCGGTGCACCTGGACGCCGAGGCCCGCCGGGTCCTCGCCGATGCGGGCGTGGGGGCGGGGTTCGACCGGATCAGCGCGCCCGGGGCGGGGCTGCGGCTGCTGGACGCCGGCCACCGGGTGCTGGCCGAGTTCCCCCGCGAGCCGGGGGCGGCGTCGATGTTCCACCAGCCCGACCTCGAGGAGCTGCTGCGCGACGCGGCGGCCGGCGCGGGCGTGGAGCTGGTCACCGGGGTGGAGGTGCAGCGGGTCCGGCGCACCCGGCGCGGCGCGCAGGTCGAGACGGACCGGTCCGTCCTGGCCGCCGACGTGGTGCTGGGCTGCGACGGCGCGCACTCCGTGGTGGCCCGGGCGGTCGGCGCCCGGTGGCGGCAGCTGGCCCGCCCGGACCGCTGGCACGTGGTCGACCTGCTCGCCCCCGCCCCGCTGCCCGGCTGGCCGGGTGTGCACCAGGTCTGCGACCCCGACCGGGCCGCGACGTTCATGCCGGTGTCCGGGCTGCGCTACCGGGCCGAGTTCCGGGTGACCGGCCAGCCGCTGGACCTGCCCGCCGAGCTCGCCCGCTTCGGCGCGCAGGACTGCGAGGTGGTGCGGGCCACCGACTACACCTACGGCGCCCGGGTGGCCCGGCGCTGGCGGTCGGGCCGGGTGCTGCTGGCCGGGGACGCCGCGCACCTCACCCCGCCCTTCATCGGCCAGGGCCTCGGGCTGGGCCTGCGCGACGTGCACCAGCTGGCCTGGAAGGTCGACGCGGTGCTGGCCGGTGCGCCCGACGCGCTGCTGGACACCCACGGCCGGGAGCGGGCCGCGCACGCCCGGGCACTGGTGCGGCTGGCCGCGCTGACCGGCTGGCTGATGACCGCCGGCGGGCGCCGCGCGGCCCGGGTGCGCCGGGTGGTGCTGCGGCTGCTCCCCCGCACGCTGCTGGCCGCCGGCACCCCACCGCTGCGCCGCGGTCCGTGGGTCCGCCGTCCCCGGGTGGGGCCCGCCCGCGGGGTGGGCCGGCTGGTCCCCGACGTGGAGCTGCGCCGGGGCCGCCGGCTCGACGACGTCCTCGGGCCCGGGTGGGCGTTGCTGGTGTGCTCCACCGAGGTCCCCGAGCTGCCGGCGCTGCCGGGCGGGCCGCGGCCGCGGGTGCTGCACCGGGGCGCGCTGCCCGACCTGGGCCCGGCGCTGCGGGACCGGTGGGTGCTGGTGCGCCCGGACCGGGTGGTCGCCGCCGTCGGCCCGCGGGTGCAGCGATGATCAGGGGCCCTGGTCCACCTCCGTCCCCCTGCACCAGATCTGCTGGAGGGGGACGGACTCCGGTGCAGGAGGACGGCGGGGCAGGATCGGCGGCATGAGCATCGACGTCGCCGCTGTCCGGTCGCAGTTCCCCGCGCTGCAGGGCGGTGCCGCCCACTTCGACGGCCCCGGCGGTACCCAGGTGCCCACCCCGGTCGCCGACGCCGTGCACGCCGCGCTGGTCGCCCCGATGGCCAACCGCGGGTCGACGACGCAGGCCGAGCGCAACGCCGACGACGTGGTGCTCGCCGCGCGGCAGGCGATCGCCGACCTGGTCGGCGGGCAGCCCGGGGGCGTGGTCTTCGGTCGCAGCGCCACGGTGCTGACCTACGACCTGGCCCGGACGCTGGCGGCCGGCTGGGGCCCCGGCGACGAGGTGGTGGTGACCCGGCTGGACCACGACGCCAACGTCCGCCCGTGGGTGCAGGCCGCCGAGCGGGCCGGCGCGACCGTGCGGTGGGCGGGGTTCGACCCGGCCACCGGCGAGCTCACCGCGGCCGACGTCGCCGCCGTGGTCACCGACGCGACGCGGCTGGTCGCCGTCACCGGGGCCTCGAACCTGATCGGCACCCGGCCGCCGCTGCCCGAGATCGCCGGCGTGGCGCACGCCGCGGGCGCGCTGCTGCACGTGGACGGCGTGCACCTGACCGCGCACGCCCCCGTGGACCTCGCCGAGCTGGGCTGCGACACCTTCACCTGCTCGCCGTACAAGTTCCTCGGCCCGCACTGCGGCGTGCTGGTCGCCGACCCGGGGTTCCTCGCCACGCTGCACCCGGACAAGCTGCTGCCCTCCACCGACGCCGTCCCGGAGCGGTTCGAGATGGGCACGCTGCCCTACGAGCTGCTGGCCGGCACCACCGCGGCGGTGGACTTCCTGGCCGGTCTCGGCACCGGCGCGACCCGCCGGGAGCGGCTGCTCTCCGGGATGGCCGCGCTGGAGGAGCACGAGGACACGCTGCGCGCCTCGCTGGAGACCGCGCTCGCCGAGCTCCCCGGGGTGACCGTGTGGTCGCGGGCGGCCCGCCGGACGCCGACCCTGCTGGTCACCTTCGACGGTCGGGACGCCGCCGAGGCCTACCGGTTCCTCGCCGACCGCGGGGTGAACGCCCCGGCGGGGTCGTTCAACGCGCTGGAGTGCTCCCGCTGGCTGGGCCTGGGCGACACCGGCGGCCTGCGCATCGGCCTGGCCCCCTACAGCGACGCCGCGGACGTCGACCGCCTGCTGGCGGGCCTGCGCGCCTTCCTCGGCTGAGCGGCGAGCGGGCTCAGCGGAGGGTCGGGAAGCCGCCGGCGAGCTGGTCGAAGGCGGCGTGCAGGTCGTCGGCCAGCGAGCCGTCGCCGGCCAGCCAGGTCTCGAAGGCGGTGGTGGCCGCCGCCCGGGTCGACAGCGCCACCAGCCGGGGCACCAGCGCGTCGGGCCGGGTGCCGGTGCGGCGGGCCACGTGCTCGGCGACCACCCGGTCGACGTCGGCGTAGCGCACCTGCGAGTGCGCCTGCAGCGCCGGCTCGGCCAGGATCAGCCGCATCCGCTGGCGCAGCAGCGGCAGGTCGGCACCGGGGTAGTCGTTGACCTCGACGTAGGCCGCGCAGATCGAGGCCAGCACGGGCTGCTCGGGGTCGGTGGCCGCCAGCTTCCTCTCCAGCCGGACGACGTGCTCGTGGAAGTCGCCCCACACGGCGTCGGCCTTGGTGGCGAAGTGCCGGAAGAACGTGCGCCGGCTGATGCCCGCGGCGTCGGCCACCTCGTCGGCGGTCACCGCGTCGAAGTCGCGCTCGGCGAACAGCTCCAGGGCGGCCGCCTCGATGCGGGCGCGGGTCACCTCGCGGGTGGCGGGTTCGCTCACGACGCGCATCATCCCCCCTTGCCCGGTGGCACTGGGTGCCACTAGCGTCGGCCGTGTCCGTGACCCAGCTCACCAGGAGGCACCGTGCCGGAGCAGACCGAGACCGAGACCCCCGCCCCCGCCGCCGAGGAGGTCCTCACCGAGGACTCCTTGGTGGAGGAGGTCTCCATCGACGGCATGTGCGGCGTGTACTGAGCCGTTGGCCGACACCCTCGTGACCGGGCCCGACACGGGCCCGGTCACGATCCCCGCTGACGAGGTCCCCTTCGACCCGTCCCTGCCGTGGCGGAAGTCGCCGTCGGTGGCCCTGCGCCCGGAGCCCTTCGGCGCGCTGGTCTACCACTTCGGCAACCGCAAGCTGTCGTTCCTGAAGTCCCAGCCGCTGGTCGCGGTCGTCAAGGCGCTCGCCGAGCACCCCGACGTCCCCAGCACCCTGCGTGCCTGCGACGTCCCCGAGGCCCAGCACCGGGCCTACGTGACCGCCCTGGCGACCCTGTCGCGTTCCCAGATGATCGAACGGAGGGACCAGCCATGACGGCAGTCCTGCCCCCGCGCACCCCGGTCCAGCGTCCGACCGGTGGCCGGTTGATCGACCAGTTCGAGTACGGCCTGGACGCCCCCATCTGCCTGACCTGGGAGCTCACCTACGCCTGCAACCTGGCGTGTGCGCACTGCCTGTCCTCCTCGGGCCGGCGCGACCCCCGCGAGCTGAGCACCGCCGAGGCCGAGGCGGTCATCGACGAGCTGCAGCGGATGCAGGTCTTCTACGTCAACGTCGGCGGCGGCGAGCCCACCGTGCGGCCGGACTTCTGGCACCTGCTGGACTACGCCATCGGCCACGACGTCGGCGTCAAGTTCTCCACCAACGGCGTGAAGCTGAACAAGGCCCGCGCCGCCCAGCTGGCCCGCACCGACTACGTCGACGTGCAGATCTCCCTGGACGGCGCCACCGCCGAGGTCAACGACCGGGTCCGCGGCACCGGCTCCTACGCCACCGCGATCACCGCCCTGGAGAACCTGGCCGAGGCCGGGATGAAGGACTTCAAGGTCTCCGTCGTCGTCACCCGGGAGAACGCCGGGCAGCTCGACGAGTTCAAGGCCCTCACCGACTCCTACGGCGCCCAGCTGCGCATCACCCGGTTGCGGCCGTCCGGGCGCGGGGCCGACGTGTGGGACGAGCTGCACCCCACGATGGCCCAGCAGAAGGAGCTCTACTCCTGGTTGCTGGCCAACGGCGACGGTGTGCTCACCGGTGACTCCTTCTTCCACCTGTCCGCGTTCGGCGAGGCCCTGCCGGGGCTGAACCTGTGCGGCGCCGGGCGCGTGGTGTGCCTGATCGACCCGGTCGGGGACGTCTACGCCTGCCCGTTCGCCATCCACGAGAACTTCCTGGCCGGCAACGTCCGCAGCGAGGGCGGGTTCCAGCGGGTCTGGCAGTCCAGCGAGCTGTTCGCCGACCTGCGCAACCCGCAGACCGGCGGTGCCTGCACCAAGTGCGCGCACTTCGACGCCTGCCGCGGTGGCTGCATGGCGGCGAAGTTCTTCACCGGCCTGCCCCTGGACGGCCCCGACCCCGAGTGCGTGCAGGGCTACGGCGAGCACGCCCTGGCCGCCCGGGACCTGGAGCTGGTCACCCCCAAGTCGCACATCGACCACTCCCACAAGGGGCCGGTGCGCGGGCAGCCCACGCTGCTGGGCATCCCGAGCATCCCCGCGAAGATCTGCGACGAGTCGCCGCTGGCCGGGCTCGACCTGCGCTGACGTGCGGCTGACCGGTCCCTGGGAGCTCGCGGGGAGGACTGCGCCCTCGCGGACGCTGTTCGGCCCCCACGAGACCAACCTGGGGACCGGTCGCGCCGTCGCCGCGCGGCACGTCGCGTACTACGCGCGGCGGGCCGCCGGCGGCACCGGTGTGCTGGTCACCGAGGCCGCCTCGGTGCACCCCTCCGACCACCCCTACGAGCGCGCACCGTTGGCCGCCGACTGCGCGAGCGGCTGGGCCGCCGTCGGCGACGCCTGCCGGCCGCACGGCACCGTGGTGCTCGCCGGGCTGACCCACACCGGCGGCCAGGGCTCGGCGTCCTGGACCCAGGCGCCGCCGTGGGGGCCGAGCAGGGTGCCCGACGTCGTCACCGGCCTGGTCCCGGTCCCGATGGGGGACGCCGAGCTCGCGGCCCTCGTCGCGGGCTTCGCGGGCGCCGCGGCCACCGCCGTCGCCGCCGGGCTGGACGGCGTCGAGGTGGACGCCGGCCCGCGCGCCCTGCTGCGCCAGTTCCTCTCCCCGCTGACCAACACCCGGGACGACGGGCACGGCACCGACCGGGTGCGGCTGCTGCGCGAGGTGCTCGCCGCCGTCCGTGCCGCGCAGGGCCCTGACCGGGTGCTCGCGCTGCGGCTGTGCGTCGACGAGACGGCGCCGTGGGCCGGGCTGACCCCCGAGGGCGCCGCCTCGCTGGTCGCCGAGCTGGCGCCGCTGGTCGACCTGCTCACCCTGGTCCGCGGCAGCGCGCTGGACGGCGAGGCCTACCGCCCCACCGCGCACCGCCGTCCCGGGTTCCACGTGGAACTGCTGGCCGCCGCGGGTGCCACCCCGGTGGTCGCGCAGGGCTCGGTCGTGGACCCCGGGCACGCCGAGGAGCTGCTGGCCGCCGGGTACGCGGCGGTGGAGCTGACCCGCGCGCAGATCGCCGACGCCGGGTTCGTCGCCGCCGTCCGGGCCGGTCGTGCGCCGCGGCCCTGCCTGCTGTGCAACCAGTCCTGCCTGGTGCGCGACACCCGGAACCCGCCGGTCAGCTGCGTGGTCGACCCGCGCAGCGGCCACGAGACCACCGAGCCCGACGTCGAGGTGCCCGGCGCGGGCGGCCGGCCGGTGGTGGTGGCCGGTGCCGGACCGGCCGGGCTGGAGGCGGCCCGGGTGCTCGCCCTGCGCGGTCACCAGGTCGAGGTGGTGGCCCCCGCGGTCGGCGGGCTGCTGCCCGTGGTGGCGGCCGCGCCGGGGCGGGATCGATTCCACCTTTTCGCCGACTGGCTGACCGCCGAGTGCACCCGGCTCGGCGTCCGGTTCACCGAGGGGACGGCGCAGGACGCCGACGTGGTGGCGACCGGCGCCCTGCCCGGAGCGCCCGTCGTCCCCGGGGCCGTACCCGCCGCCGACGTGCTGGCCGGTGCGGCGCTGCCCGCGGGCCCGGTGCTGGTGCACGACCCGGTCGGCGGGCCGGTGGGCGTCGGGGTCGCCGAGCTGCTCGCCGCCGGTGGCCGCGAGGTCGTGCTGGCCACGCCGGACGACGTCGTCGGTGCACGGCTCGGCCCCACCGGCGACCTGGTGGGCGCCAACCGCCGGCTGGCCCGGGCGGGCGTGCGCCGGCTGACCGCCGTCCGGCTGCGGTCGTGGGACGGCACCGAGGCGGTGCTGGCGCCGGTCGTGGCCGCCGACCTCGGTCCGGTGGGGGAGCCGCCGCCGGTGCGGGTGCGGTGCGCCGCGGTGGTGGACGCCGGGCACCGGTTGCCCGGGCGGGTCCTGCCCGACGCCGGCCGCGCGCGGTTCGCCGGTGACGTCGTCGCCCCCCGGACGGTGCTCGACGCCGTCCTCGAGGGCCGGCGGGCCGCGCTGGCGGTCGCCCCGTGACCCCTGCCCTGGCCCACCTGCGGGTGGCCAAGCCCTGGTACCTCCGCGGCCCGGCCGCGTGGAGGCCCAGACCCGCGCGGCTCCAGGCCGCGGCCCTCCGGGGCCCTGTGCACCAGTCGCAGCCGTAGCGGGGGAACCACCGAGAGGAACCACTGATGGGCAAGCTCGAGGGCAAGGTCGCCTTCATCACCGGCGCGGCCCGCGGCCAGGGCCGCAGCCACGCCGTACGCCTGGCGCAGGAGGGCGCCGACATCATCGCCGTCGACATCTGCGCGCAGATGGGCTCGGTCGGCTACCCGATGGCCACCGAGGAGGACCTGGCGGAGACCGTCCGGCAGGTCGAGGCCCTGGACCGCCGGATCGTGGCCAGCGTGGCCGACGTCCGGGACTCCGCGGCGCTCAAGGGCGCCGTGGACGAGGGCGTCGCGCAGCTGGGCCGGCTGGACATCGTGCTGGCCAACGCCGGCATCGCCACGTTCGGACCGGTCGAGGACCTGACCGACGACGACTGGGACGAGATGATCGGGGTCAACCTGACCGGCGTCTTCAAGACCGTCCGGGCCGCGGTGCCGCACATCAAGGCCGGCGGCCGCGGCGGGGCGATCGTGCTCACGTCGTCCACGGCCGGGATCAAGGGGCTGGCCAACCTGGCGCACTACGTCGCGGCCAAGCACGGTGTCGTGGGCCTGATGAAGACGATGGCGAACGAGTTCGCCCCGGACATGATCCGGGTGAACTCCGTGCACCCCACCTCGGTGAACACGGACATGATCCACAACGAGGAGACCTACGGGCTCTTCCGGCCGGACAAGCCGAAGTCCGAGGTCACCCGCGAGGAGGCCGGCGAGTCGTTCAAGACCATGAACGCGCTGCCGATCGAGTGGGTCGAGCCGGTCGACATCTCCAACGCGATCCTCTTCCTGGTCAGCGACGACGCCCGGTACGTCACCGGTGTCCAGCTCCCCGTCGACGCCGGGTCGGTGCAGAAGTGACCGGCCGGGTGGAGGGGAAGGTCGCCTTCATCACCGGGGCGGCGCGCAACCAGGGCCGCAGCCACGCGCTGCGGCTGGCCCAGGAGGGCGCCGACATCATCGCCGTCGACGTCTGCGGGCCGATCGAGTCCATCGGCATGTACCCGCCGGCGACCGAGGAGGACCTGGCCGAGACCGTGCGCCAGGTCGAGGCGCTGGACCGCCGCATCGTGGCCACCAAGGCCGACGTCCGCGACGTGGCCGCGATGAAGGCCGCGGTGGACGACGGGGTCGCGCAGCTGGGCCGGCTGGACATCGTCCTCGGCAACGCCGGGGTGTTCGAGATCCAGCCCGCGCTGGAGCTGTCCGACGAGGCCTGGCGGGAGATGATCGACATCAACCTGACCGGGGTCTGGAACACCTGCAAGGTGGCCCTGCCGCACCTGGTCGAGGGCGGCCGGGGCGGCGCGATCGTGCTGACCAGCTCCACGGCCGGGCTCAAGGGGACGCCGAACACGATCCACTACACGGCGGCCAAGCACGGCGTCGTCGGCGTCATGCGCACCCTGGCCAACGAGTTCGCGCCGCACTCGATCCGGGTCAACTCGGTGCACCCGACCGGGGTGGACACGGTGATGATCCAGAACGAGAAGACGTGGGGCCTGTTCGCACCGGACGACCCGTCGCCGAGCCGGGAGAAGGCCGAGCCGGTCTTCACCTCGACCAACGCCCTGCCCGTCCCGTGGGTGGAGCCGGTGGACATCTCCAACGCCATCCTCTTCCTGGTCTCGGACGAGGCGCGGTACATCACCGGCGTGACCCTCCCGGTCGACGCCGGCTACACGGTCAAGTGACCCCCGGGCGGCGCGGGGGCGACCCCGCGCCGCCCCCTCACGACAGGACTCCCTTGGACGAGATCAACCGGACGACGTCGTCCGCGGCGGCCGACGTGCGCGCCGTGCGCGAGCGCGTCGCCACCCACCTGGTCGGCCGCGAGCGCGAGACCGACCTGCTGCTGGCCGCCGTCGCCGCCGGCCGCGACGTGCTCATCGAGGGCCCCCCGGGGACGTCGAAGTCGACGCTGCTGCGGGCCATCACCGGCGAGTGGGGCATCCCGCTGCTGTTCGTCGAGGGCAACGCCGACCTCACCCCGACCCGGCTGGTGGGCCACCACAACCC
>Ga0325400_1007436_pt1 | contig 10467 bp, 4 predicted proteins | sample PopdelMetagenome_2_FD_205662 | JGI IMG/M metagenome (GOLD analysis project Ga0325400, IMG submission 205662) | Populus deltoides microbial communities from Bellville, Georgia, United States - Xylem-PdKOR-R1 | ecosystem: Host-associated > Plants > Phyllosphere > Stem > Wood/Secondary xylem...
CCTTGACAGAGCTCTTTAAAATCTAAAAAATAAACTTTATTTTTGGGCATTTAGATATGCCCAGGACTAGCCTCAGGGTGGTCACACATCAATTAAAGGTCAACTTAGCCTTTTCCTCCACCCATTAGAAGAAGATAAATTTTAGGGTTGAAAGGTAAAAGGCAATAACTGATGATGTAATTAAACTCCTTGCTGCTAGATTCATTCGGTAGATGATGTACCCTAATTGGTTAGCAAATATGGTAATGGTGAAGAAAGATAATTGTAAATGGCGGATATGTGTGGACTTCACCAACTTGAACAAAACTTGCCGAAATGATAGTTCTCCCCTCTCCAAAATAGATAGAATTATAGACTCTATAGTTGGTTTTGAATTCCTTAGCTCTTTAGATGCTAACTTAGGGTACCATTAGATCTTTATGCACCTAGATGATAAGAAAAAAAATATATTTCATAACCAAAAGAGGAATGTTTTGTTATAAACTATGCCTTTTCAGATTGAAAAATATCGGGGTCACATACCAGTGAATGGTAAACAAGGTGTTTAAGCACCAACTAAGAAGGATTATAGAAAGGTGCACGGATGGTATGTTAGTGAAGAACATGACATTTGAGAAACATCTCCTGAGTCCCTTTGTACCTCATTTCATGCTAAGTTATCATGCTCTATGCAAAGGTTAAATACTTCACCTGATTACTCTTCATAAAAAACACATATCATGGCAACTTAGTAAAATGACTTGGAGAGAAGTTTCAGAGAGTGGAATGAAAGGAAATCCTTATATAGTGGGAGGCCTCCCTTATCCTCTGCTATATTGGCTACACATGTGACCATCTGTTACAGATCCCTAAAGTTGAAGCCAATATTGTCATAAAATGTTTCTTTAGGTCATCTAAAATATACATTATTTTAATCGTGGTACAATAATTCATGTGTGAATACTCTTGCGATGTGCCTTGAGATATACCATCATTTTCTCATACTAGGAAAAATTAAGAACCCCGTTAAATAAAATAGGTATATCTTTTAAAGTCTTTAAAATAAAAATACTGCAAAGACTTGGAAAGCTACTGATAGACCACATAATTTATTAGTATTTTCTAAATGGTTTTTGGGCTGGTTTAAAGCTTATTTTAATGACAGTTTAAACCTTAAAGGGTGATCTTTAAAGTGTTTTCGGGCCTGACGTTCATAGGCCCCGGCGTCATGCTTGAGCCTAGGTGCATGTTTGGCTCGCGGGGTCATGTTTCATGCTTGAGCCTAGGGGCAGGCTTGCCCCTGACATATGTAAGCCCATACACCATGCTGGGGCCCAACACCAAGCTTATACTTGGCACTTCTCAAGTCTAAGCCATGCGTCTAAGCCCATTGCACATCCTAATGCCTCTTAGGCCTTGCTTTATGGCCTAGACCCAACACTAAGTCCCTTGAGATTTTTTATATACACCTCTAGATGTAGAAGAGTCTCTCATGATCTACTACATTCTCATCTCTTATATATATATATATATTTGTTCCACATTAATATTTATATCAATTATATTTGTCCCTCATTAATACTATAAGGGTCGAGTGACTCTCCACCTCTCTTTTTAAGGTAAGAATACAAGGTTTATAGGGTATAAATACCATATAAATCATTCAGGTAAGAAGTTCATAATTTTAATTCTCAACATACATATACCATTTTCTTATAAAGCATTTATTTCATATCAAAACAAGAACAAACAACTTTGTTCTTAGATTTAATGATCTTTTGTATATTTATTACATTTTTTCTCTACAAAAATACTGACATTAGTGTTTGAGAGTCTCTAAATCCACCAAAACAGAACTTTTTTTTATAGGTATCAAGATTCTTACATCAAGAGATCATCTTTATTTGTTATGAAGAGTGGATATAATTTATGAACACTTGATTAACTTATTATTCAGCCATCAAAAAACCTTATTTTTAAGCATCTAAATTTTGGAATGTTTGTATATATATATATATATTCTTAATCTCAATAAAAAAAAAATCAAAAAAGTATTTCTTAAAATAAAATTAAATTTTGAATTTAGGAATTTGATTGATGTTGGTGCTGCAAAAGATAGAACTATAAAGACATCATCTTGAAACACCATTACTCTAAGTTTTTTTTATGGTTGTTGGTTCTTTAAAATTAAACCCACTCTTCACTTGAATCGTATGAAACAAGGAGTTAGTTTTCATGGTTGTACTAATTAGTTGAACAATTGTTTCAAAAGACAACAAAGTTGAATTGAAAAAAAAACGCAAAAAAAAGGTTGAATCACGTGGGACAAAATCTATGATTACTCACACTAATTATGATTTTTATACATAAATTATTTTAAATGAATAACAAATTGGTATTTGATTCTAGTTGATGGAGATGCATATTATTAAAAGGAAAAAACTCTTATATATTCAAGGTAAAACATCATGGAAAGTCTCTATTTGAATATTATAAAGTGCTAGTCAAGATTTCCTGAGAGTTAGACCATCATGATAAAGTTATCATGAAAGATCCTAATGAAATTGCAGTATATCAAAAGTCCATCAAACAACTAAAGGTATACATATTTCTTATTGGATTGGATGGTGACTTTGAACAAGTTTGTTGAGAGATTTACATAAAGACTTTTTGGTTTGTTGAGAAGTAGTGCATCATATAACTTTGAAAAAGGACTCTAAAAATTATTATGCTTCAGCCTTAGTGTTTGCCTCTAAATCGATCTAATTAAAATTGGCAAGACTTAATTAAGCGTTATAAGCTTAAGAACAATAATGATGTTATCAAGTGTACTTATAAAAGCAGTCATTATAATCAGATAGGCTATAACAAAAGTTAGTATTACAAACTCGTGAGATATCTAAAATGGTAGGATCATACTTGTGATCTATGTAATAAGAGTTTTAAGAAAAGCTTCACCACAACAATCATTTAAACAAAATCAAAAGATGATGTTGTTGGTAAATTCTTAGCATTGGTAATAATTGTGGATAATAATGGTAAAGTTTTAAATATTTCTACACATGTTTTTTATAGTGCATGCATAATTGATTCTGATGTTATAGATCATATTACATTGATTCTATACATGTTTCATATCTTTATTAATCTTCATAAAAATTTATTTTTATTGTTAATAGTACTCTGACCCTAATTATTAGAGATCTTTAACCCTTGCTAATTTTATCTTGTGTGGTAATCTTCTAACTTGAATATTATGTGTTTAATGACATTTGAACCAGATAGACGATTAGATATGGTATTAACCAAGGAAATCTCTATTACTTGGACTTGGTGTCAAAATGTTCTAAAGGTTACGTCAAGCTTTAACAATAGATTACTTTGAAGTGGAGAATAAGATTGCTGAAATTTTGTTATGACACCAACGTCTAAGGCATGATTTCTTTGGTTATATAAAAAAAATATTTTTGAGTTTTTTGGGAAAAAAAATGATGTTTCTAATTTTTAATGTGATATATATGAACTAGTAAAGAGCCATCATGCTTTGTTTTCATTAAATTTGACTACAAACATACATTCATTTATAATTATACATTTTACTTTAAGGTCCATCTAAAATTGCTACTTTGGATGGATCATATTGATTTGTTACCTTTATTGATGAATATATCAAGATGACGTGGTGAACTTGATAAAATTTAAAGATGAAGCAAGCATGTTATTTCAAAGGTTTTATAAAATGGTTGAATCTTAGTATAAGGAACTTGTTCGGGGTATGGTTCTAAACTTCAATAGTATTTGGAAATACATGAAACTATCCATCAAACTAAGTGTTCGAGTACAACCTAGCAAAAAAGTGTTGTTTAACATGAAAATCGATATTTATTAGAGGTTGTTCATGCTTCATTAATAAAAGATCGTGTCATTATCCTATGAGGGAGAGATACCATTTAGTTTCATTAACTTCTAAACATCATTAGTCTTATATTTTTATTACATTGTATTTGTACACCTTTATAAACACTGGTGCAACAAGTTGACTCCTTAAGCATTGCAATGTATTTTTCTTAAGAATGTCAATCATAAAAAAAAAAAAAAAAAGTAACGATATTATCATCCTCCAACTTGATAAATTTTTATTATAATGGATGTTGTTTTTATGAAGGTAATATGTATTTATCCTTTAAGTTTGAACTTTAAAGGGAGTTTTGGAAGAAGATTCATACTCTAAATTATGATTTTCTAGATATAAATTTGGATTTAAAGAATGATGATTCACAAACTGAACTACATAATTAAGAAGAAGGTGAATTGAGTTTGAATAATATAATTTTAAACTAAAGTAATGATGAACACCTACAAGTTGAAGCTATGACTCTAATAAAAAATTTATCAATTTAGAATTCATTGTAATTAATATACCAAATCAATCAATTATTAAAGATGTTCTTTATAAGAAAGTTAAATATTTAATGATTCATTATGTGTTTAACTATCTTTTGTCAAAATCAATTATAAATGTGTTAAATAATTATTGCATAGTTACAAAATAGGTTTAGTAATTTTACATTTAAAGGGCATTTATTTTGCATAAATCTTTATACATGAAATTCCTTTTTTTTTTGTTTTGTGTAGACTGATTATAATAATATTGGTCTATTCATAAACTTTTTTTGTTGATAAATATTTTCAAGTCTTAAAATTTAGTAAATATTTTACAATAACAATTAATTCACCATATAATCTAGCTTTTTTAATTACCATCACATCATTATCTTCTCATTATCATTGTTAATACCACCTTGTTATCATCACTATTAACATCACGTTGTTATAGATGCTGCCATCTCTTTACCATTAGTAAACTATTAGAAAAAACATCGTCGAATAATACAGTATTGATAGAAAAGTTGATGGAAACATTTAATTGGAAGTTCTTAAAAAAAAATTGTGTATTCAAACAAAACAAATAAATTAACATACTTGATTAAAAGAACACCTAAAATTAATGTATTAATAGTGTAATTATCTGATTAGTATATCCATTGACTTCATTTCCTAATATTATTTCAATTGATTTATGTAATCATTTTAACTCATACCATGGTCATATGAATAAAAATATAAATAAAGTGTTGAATGCATATCCTTTAAAGAGTTGTAATAATTTTTTTACTAGAAAGAAAATAGCTAGGTTATCTCAAAATAATAGTAGAACACTAGATAACTTGCTTGTACTACGCTGCAAATTAAATCAAATATTTTTTAAACATAAAAAAGAATGTGTAGGGTGCGAGAAACTCTTTGATATTGTCATTAGACCCGATCTAGTGGGTCAATCTTGAAACCTCCTGTATTGATTTCTTGCTTAGCCTGAGTTTCAAATTAAATTGTGTAAGAGTTACCCTAACATAACTCAGTCGACTCGGCAGGTCTAAAGGCAACTCTGATAATCAGTAAAAACATGATTTAACTTTTAAAAAAAAATCCAATATGACATCTTATTTTTTGTAAACATTGAGATAACGATATATTGGATAGATATGGGTCAACAAGTCTTAACCCGTCAAATCTATGACCTGGGTCATGGACTTTATTGAGTTTAATAATTTACGATAAAATAAATAGATACTCGCAAAATCGAGGACCAACTCAATATCAAGATACTTTGTAAATTGAAAACATTGTTTTTAAAATAAAAATCTATCATGGACTTGAAACAAAATTAAAAAAAATACTAAAACAAAGTCTTAGTATCTTGTATATGATTGAAGACAAAAAATTGATAAATGTGAAAAAACAATTATATAGAAAATGTATTGAAAATCTTAGAAAAATAAATTTTATATTAATTAAATATTCTTGAGTGTTTTTTCATATTTAGCCCATATTAATTAGAGAAGAATGTTAACATATCCATAAAACCTATAATATTTTTTAAAAAACATAACAAAATTGAAACACAATGTTAATTTTTTTATAATGTATTTAAATCTAAATCTAGGCCCACATGATTGATCCACTATTATTTTTTAAGAGATAGACAACATGTCATTCATCATTTTAAAAAAAAAATAAATAATAAATGTCCATGACACATAGTTTATAAGCCTATGTTTTGGGCATTTAGAGGTGCTTGGAAAATTAGGCTTTGGTGTTTTGGGTTTTAAAAATCTATTTTTTTAACTTATTTCAACCAAAAACACCTAATAAATGCTCTTCGTAACTCAATAAACCAATCTTTTAACTCAAAACACATTTAAATTGGTCCAAAATTACAAAATCAAATTGAAAAATATTCTCTCTCAACTTTGATCTAACTTTTCATGCAAGTTGAAGGTCTAAAAAGCCTTAATGAAATTCCTCTTATTGAATAAAACTCAATGACACCAAGATTGATCTTTTTTATCATCATAATATGGTCAATCAATGACTTTCTCTCTCTTTATTGTTATTCGATGAGTTTCTCTCTCATATATTAAAATCAGAGAGTGAAATGTTAAGAAAACAAACTTTTAGACCAAAATTAAAATTCCAAAAACTATAAGGATTTTGAAAGAATAAAAAGGAAAGTATGTGAACTTAAATAGTATGATTTGGTGTGAATTTGAAATTAGTCATGAGATTTCTTCTTATTTTATACATTGGTCCTTTTTTGTTAAATTTTGTCGTTATTGAACAAATTTTAACAAAATAATCATCCATTATAGAAGGCTATAATTGAAAAAAAAATTGAGGATGAAATTTGATAAAATTTTAGAGTTGTTTGTGATTGCTATATACTTTTTAGCATATTTTGTAATTGTAATTCTAATGTAGCATTGAATTTTGCATTGTACTCATATGTATAATATAATCGAAGTTTTTTTTTATATTAGTGATCAATATGGTTCACTAATGAGTGTCTATCCTTCATACAAGTCAAGAACATCTAATGTTAGCATCATACTTTTAATTTCAAAGATCAAAATTATAGACCTTGGGCGATTGCTGATGTGGTCATAAATTTTGATGAGCTTTAAAATTAAAATCTCCATGTACTTGCACTAGATCTGCCCATATAATTTCTATTTTATACATACGGGTATTCATATATTGAATTTCTATCCATATCCATACCCTAGTTATTATCAATTGGATAAGAAATATGTATCAAAACTCAATAATTTTTTATGGTTACTTTGCTTTATTGTGTGTTGTAGAACAATTATATCTGTAAGTGGTTGCAAAATAGGGTGTGCTTGTGTAGGATAGGATAAAAAGGTTTCTCCTTGAAAAAAAAAATATTCAAGAACTGGTGTGTTGTTTTCATCTACGTTAGTTATTGTCATTTGAAATCGTAGTGGTGAGACCCATGATAAAGTAACCCACACAAAGGTGTTGTGTTATGAATCTATAATGGAATAGCTTACACAAAGGTGTTGTGTTAGGAACTCATGATGAGATGACCACATAAAGGTATCAGGGACCCACTCTAGGGGTTGCTGATGAACAAAAAGGTGTTCTTGATGGAGGATGGTTTTTAATTGAAGACTGAACTTGAGAATGAGTTATTTCCAACTCATGAAAACTAATGTACGAGCTGTTTTACAAAAATATATATTTTTATATTTTTATTTTCTTATTCTAGTTTTTTTTTTAGTTTTTACTTTATGATTCTTTTCTAGTTTTTTTCCTATTCGAAAGGGATAGTTTTTCTAGTTTACTTTTTTTTATTCAGTATTATTAGGGTTTTTTTCTAGTTTTCTAGTTTTTTTTCTATATAAAGGGTTGTAATAGTCTTTTGAAAAGTAAAGATATAGAAAAATAAAAATTGAATATTTTAAAAATATCTATATACTTATGATGTTCTTAGTATTTAAAGATTTTAACATGTGACAAACTTCTTTATCATTCATTCTCATTTGCATCATCATCCAAAATTAGTTTCCTACCTATTACAAAAACAAAACAAAAAACTGAAAACCACCAGTCTTATACTATGGCCTTAGACTTATAGCACTGTAGATTGGAACAATGTTATGACTTCTAGGCCTTTCTTTACAAAACTAAAAGATGTTGCTTTTAAGGGTGTTTTTGTATTTTCACATGGATTCAATTGACATTTCTGAATTTATTGGGGGGTGGATTGGTCTTCATATAAATTTTTGGTACAGTGTAATGGCTTTTTTACTCTTAATAGCAAAATGACTTATACATATCACTTAGGGGTATTTTTGGCATTTCAAATTTAAATGTAAAATGAATTCACCAACTTACACCTAGAAGATAAAAAAAAAGAAGTAAGTGTGCAAGAGTATTTATGTATTTTTCTTTTGGTTTTTTTGGTGATTATCAAATTGAGGGAGGGGTTGTTGTGTCTTTTACCAGATATATAATATTATTTAAATTATTAAACTTGGGGCTCGAGAAATTTTATGGCAGCACGTGTGGCCAAATGGTGGCTTCCAAGGTGGTAATGGAATCTTCTCGGTGGTGCCTACCTGACTAGGCAGTGCATGTTTCTTCTCTGTCTTTGGTTCGCCATCAATGACCGTTTTTTTTTCTTTTCTTTTCTCTCTCATCCTAGGAAAGTGTGTTGTCCATAAAAAAAAATTCAATCCAGCCCTTTAATTAGTTTTGTCTTTAGATTTGGCCCCTGATCTTTTGATTTATTTGAAATAATTTATATAAAAAAATTGTTTTCAATTTCATCCTTAATGATTTTTTTATCCTTGAAATTTGGTCTTTACAAAATTCAATGTTAGTTTTTTTCAGATTTAATCCCTAATCTTTTTATTAGTATTTTTCTTATTTAAAATAATTTATAAAATTAGTTTTTTTTTTCAATTTCACCCCATGGATTTTTTCATATGTTTGATTTGGTCCACATTCTTTTAATTTCTATTTATTATATTTAAAATGTTTTATAGAATTAGTTTGTTTTTCGATTTCATTCTCCTTGGGTTTTTTTCTCTGTCGAATTTTTAAACTTTAAAAAAAATTTAGTTTGATTTTATTTTGTGATTTTATCCTTCAATATTAAATTTGTTGGATGTTAATCTTCTTGATTGAGCACGGGTCTAGAGCTTAATGAGTTACAGGTTTGAGATATTAATCTGGGGTTAGGAGGTTCGTCCAAATTTGCTTGATTTTTTTATTTCTTTTTTTAATATCTTTTTTTTTATTTCAACATCCGATATTGTGTTTCCACTTTTGATGGGACTTTTCTGACTTTTTAAGAGTAACACGGGTTGCCTAAGGTTTTTTTTTTTTAATCTTTGCTAGATATATCTCTTTTAAAAGGAAATTGTTTAAATTAAATTAAATTAATTTATTTCATCCTTTAACATTAAATTGACCTGATATTGCCTCAGTTTTTTGTGCTCTTTCTTAGATCTTGTGCTTTTAAAAATATTTTTTTAATTAGATTAATTTATCTCACTTTTCAACATTAAATTTGTTTTATATTGAGTTTCTTAGTTGAGCCTATGTATGGGACTTAATGGTTTGCGGCTTTGAGGGATTGACCCGGGTTTAGAGAGTTCACCAGAATTTGCCTGGTTTTCCCTTTTTTTTTAGCTCATTTTTTTTGTTTCATTATTAAATGTTTTTTTATTTTTTTTTTCCACTTCCTATGGGATTTTCCATTCATTTTGAAAAATACAAAACATATTACCTAGACCTTTTTTTTTTTCAGGCTTTGTCCAATTTAGTTTTTTTATGAGGATTTTTGCTTTTGCATTAAATATAAGTATCGAATTTTTTTGTGCTTTATTCCAATTTCTTTTGAAAACCGGGTCGGCCTAAACCCTGGGTTCCCTAGGTCACGAATCAACCCGTCAAGTCAAGCATAGATTTAAAATAATGTATTTTAGTTTTTTTTAATTTGATTTTTTTCTCAAATTAAGTCCTCACTCTCTTAATTTTTATTTTTGTTTTGAATTTTTTTGTGAAGCTGTGGCCTTAGAAATTTTCAAATTTTCCTTTCAATTTAATATTTGATGATATTTGGGGTTTTAGCCCTCAATGTTTTGATTTTTAATTGTTATTATATTTTTTTATTAAATTTTAATTTTTTTTTATTTTTATCACTGGTTCCATAATTTTGATTGTTTTTCAATTTCATCATCTAGTTGTACTGGTATTTTTTTATTTTTTAATTTTATCTTTTATCATTTTAATTCTTGAAAATTAATAATCATTATTGTTTTTTAGTTATATTTTTATGATGTCGAGTTATTAATTTTTTTATTTTTTAAATTACACTTATAATATTTAAACATTGTTTTTTCACTCTTCAAACAAATTATCTCGGCCCATGAAAAATTGCGAACTGCCTCTCCATACAAAGATTATGTACTCCCCTTCTAAAAATTTGATATCAAACTTTGAAAATTCTTCTCTTTTTCCAGAGAACCTTTGCAAAATCCAGTGGGGCCCATATCTTCCAAATCATTTACCTCAGGTAACTTTCCTTCATAACAGTCAAATTGATCAATCACCACG
>Ga0325400_1007437_pt1 | contig 10466 bp, 5 predicted proteins | sample PopdelMetagenome_2_FD_205662 | JGI IMG/M metagenome (GOLD analysis project Ga0325400, IMG submission 205662) | Populus deltoides microbial communities from Bellville, Georgia, United States - Xylem-PdKOR-R1 | ecosystem: Host-associated > Plants > Phyllosphere > Stem > Wood/Secondary xylem...
TGAACTGACATCTTTTAAACAGGCTAGCTGCTTGTTTCCTAGAGCTATGTGGTCTTCTGGCAATATGGTTTCCAGTAATTTGAAACACTGAAAAAAGTGGAGGGTAAAATGGGTCAAAAAGGCTGAAAATGTTTTTTTTTTTTAAACACGGGTTGATGATGAGAGAGGAATTCCTCTCTCCTACTTGTATTCAGGCAGATGTTGAAGGTGTAGTAAACAACATATGCTAATACATGGTATAACTTGGCTCTGTTTTCCTTTGACTTTGATATTGGTCGGCTACAGTGTGGCAAGCCTTGAAGTCAGAATTCATGGCTTCCCATGAACTAAAATCTTAGCAAATGTAATAGCAATTGCTGCTTAAACTAAGAAAATCTTTTCGTTGTTGCATAAAAAAAATTGCTAGTTAGTTTATTTGCTTGTGGTATTCCTCTATTGTGATTTTTCGTATGTGCACCTATGCATATTAGAGATCTTTCAGATTGATGAGAACCAAATGCTCTGTTATAACTTCATGCTTTCTTAACCTTGTTTGAAATCTTCATTAACAAAAGCCTTCATTGTAGGGATAAAATGAATGAAGGTGGAGTTACTCATCCATCCAAGTCGTGTACATTTCATCACAAAAAGGTTGGGAATCACTGTAGTCTGTACTTCTTCTCATTGGCTTAGGCATTGTTTTCACCATTCTTAAGTAAATCATCGTTAGTTCTGCAACCTGAAATCTTGTAAGAAGGCTTTCATCTCATGGTTGATGGACCTTTTTGATTTACGTTCTTATATGGAAATATGAAGAATGATTTATTTTGTCATTACTACTGTTTCCAATTGATTTCAAGCTGAAAAATTTGGCTCAACTCTTAACTCCTGGCGATGTTATCACAGAAACAACATAGGAAACTGTCTGATGAAGATGAGAAGAAACATGCGCTGCCACAAGATTTTATTGAGCAGCAGAGAGCTTACTTTGCTGAGATCGATGCATTTGAACTGTCAGAGGTGGAGGTTGATTCAAGCAATGAGTTGGACTGATTGGATCTGAGGGGAAGTATATACTAGAGTATAGGATGAGCAATCAAGTCACAGCTTACCAAGGATTTTATATGTGCAGATAGAATAATAGTTAATTCACGTGCTCTGTTGTAAATGCCTCTACTGATAATACTTGACAATGTCGGGTTGTACAAAGGGGAGATTTCTTAGGCAATAGAGTGTCTTTATCCTTTGCACAGGGAAATGTTTGAGGAAACGAAATTGGATTGATTTTTCTGCAATTTCCCATGCTCTACTTTGCAGTGAGTTGAATTGATGGGGGTGATTTTTCTGCTTACAAGATGTGTAAAGATTCAGATGTATTTCATTTTGCTGGTCATTTGAGTTTCTTATTCTTTGTTCCTACACTCAAATTTCTAGTGGAACTATGTTGCAGCTCCAGCTTCTGAGACTGGCAAAACATCTTGAAAGCTTTCACAATTTCCTTGCTCTTTTTTCTTTCTCGATCTATGTCTTGGGATGGTAATGATTTTTCTCTGCTACTTCAGTTCCTTCAAAAGAAACGAGAGCTGCTATGGCATATTTACTGCTGACAGCCATTCCTGTTAAGCCTAAAGATGGACAGCTTCCTGCATATGAATTTTGATACTGGAAGAGGTTGACTGGTGTTTCTTATCAAAGCATGCTAATGGTCTTAGACGCTCGATACAAGTCATTCTATTGCCAACATATGGATTTTATAGCTTCAGAAACCCCTCGCTCAGCTATAGGTAACGCTTTTGGCACGTTGTTGAGTAGTAATTTGGTGATAGCCTGCAATCAGGTACAAGAGAACACAAGCTACTTATGAGAAACTTGCAAAGAGCCATAACATTTCATTAATTTGTTTGTTCTATCTTACACGCACTGATGATGAACTAAGCAGCTGTTGAGTCAAGTATAGGTATATATAGCTCAATAATTTTAATAGATGGGAGAGACAAAAGAAAAGAAAAGAGAAAACTATATAACATGTGTTTATCTTATATTTGTCAAAACAATCATGTGCCCATAATCCAAGCTACAATTAAGATTAAAGAAAATATTTTATTTATTTATTCAATCATTATTAACCTGAACATGATTTACTTTGCCCGGACTGATTTTTTGTAACGTAAAAAAATTAATATTCAAGTATTGTTAATGTGTTTTAAAAAAAGAAAAAAAGATCAATGACTCGAGTCATAGACCTAGTGGATCCAATAAGATGATTTTGTTTAATTATAAAATAGAAAAAATAATGATAGTAAATGGATCAATATTTTTTTAGAAGTGATAACTATAAGAAAAAGAATGCTAGTCAAAAGGAGAAAAATTAGAAAGTTGAATTCCAAGATAACTCAGCGTAAAGGACATTATTGGAAGAAAAAAATAATAAAGCATCTTGAGTCAACCTGACCTAGCATGACAAACTCCCAACCAAGGTCGTGAGGCTGGGAAAACCTCATAGGAAGCAATTTTTTTTTAAAAATAACAATGGCTAATCCCAACAATCTAAATGTAGAAGGATGAAATCCAAAAAACAATCAGTTAACAAAAAGAATTCCAAAAAAATAAAACACTTGCAAACCCAGATAAGACCACCAAATCTCACAAGCTAGATCATGTTAAAGAGATAACATAATAGAAGGAAAAATGAAAAAAAAAATGAAAAGATAAAACCTAAAAAGGAAATAAAAAAAGCGACCCCAAAAAATACCCGAATTAACTAGCCAAACTTATTGTCCAGCTAATGAGATCGAGATAACCCAATTAAAAGAAAATTAAAGAAAATCATGAAGCTTATTTTTCAAAATAAACAACGTTGAATGATAAAAAAAAATGAGATAAAAACGATGTCAACTTATGTTAATTTTTCAAACCCATGACCCGAGTCACTAAATTGGAAGCACCCCATCTAGAAAAACCATGAAGATTATTTCCTAACAAATCAAATGACGAAGAGTGAAATTGAGAAAAAAAATCAATTATACAAAAAAATCCAAAATAAAAAAATAGCAATTAAAAGAATGAAGATCAGCTTTAAAATAAAATAAAATGAGAAGAAATAGTATTTTGAATTGAAGGGGGGACTTGGAAAAAGGAATCAAATTGACAAAAGGATCAAAAAATTTTTTTTAAAAGAATGAGGACCATATTTGGAAAAAATAACAAATCACGATTATGGATTCAAGGATGAAATTGAAAATAAATTGAAATTTAACAAAAGAGCCAAGAACAAATATTATAAATTAAAAAATAAGGACCAGAGTTGAAATGTTGTTAATGACAGGGCAACTCTGAAATTTTGAATGGCCAGTGCGGGCTTTGATGAGAGGAGAGAGAGAACAGAAAAAGAAGAAAGAATAGGTTGTTATTGACACACCATTGTATAAACGACGACATGCACTACCCCACGCAAAAGGAGATGCCTTGACGCTTTTAAAGTCATTATAGAAGTTGTCGTTTGGATGCTGAAAGAAGTCGCACACGCCACTAGAAGACCATCAATGCCTGCCATATGATGGTGCATGCATTGCACAAGCCAACTAACTTTGGTTTTTAAACTATAATATTTTATATTTATTAAAACACCAAATTATTCCTAAGTCAACTTGATTATAACTAAAAAAAATAAGGATGAAAATACAAAAAATCTCATAGACGCCAGTTAAATAAGTTTTTACTTTTAAGAGTAATTTATTCATTTCATTGTGCTTTGAAAATGTGAAAAGATCGAGTGGACTATGTTCAATCTGATAATGACTAATGAACATTGAGAAAAGACCATATTACCTCTAATAACTAGTTCACTTTTTTTTAGAATGGTAAAATAATAATTACACTATTTCTGAGAGGATGAATAATGTTTTTCCCTCTTTAATTAGCTTTTTCGATAAAGTAAATTAATATCACACTTACTGTTTCTTATTAAGTTCAAACATTCCCAAGACATGTTACTAAACCAACCCCAACCCCATTGTAATTGTTTTTCAAGTTAATGATGGGCTGAATCTTAATTAAAATGTCAATTTTGAAAGGGACAAAGGTCCTCTTGGACACCTCTTATGGAACCTTTAATAACCTTGATCTTTCTAAGTCATCAAATTCAGAGTGATATTAACGCTTGGCTATATACATGTCACTAGTATTATTAATTGCCAACTAATTCATACATGTAATTTTTTTTTAAATTTGATCAAGTAAGATGGGAAATATATGGTTTTCCAAAGCTATACTGCTATTCCTTAAAAAACATTAGAGTTGCTTTCAAGGATTAATTAACATTTCAAATGAAGCAAACCTTTGAATAATTGAGTTCATAAACTTTTGAATAATTGAGTTCATATCCTCAATGTACATTATTCATACAAATTTGTAGATTAGTTTTAATAACTTGATCTTGTTTACATTAAAAATAAACATTGCTGCTGAACTAAAAAAAATAATAGTTGTAATTACCAAATAGGAAAGGGATATAATTAACTAAATTTAAGAAAGTTTCAAATTGACCACGAAAGATAGGAAGTGGTCAATCAAAGAAATTAGAAGTCATGATCGATTAGGATAATTAGAAGTCATGATCGATCAAGAAAATACAATCAATCACAAAGATACAAGTTTGTGTGATTAACCAGAAGATAAAGTCCTATTATGAACAAGAGTTCTCAATAGATTAAATTAACAAGTATTACACAATAGTTAGGGTTCATATATATGATTACCAAGAAGGACATGCCTCATAGATTAGAGTTTAAATTGTATTAGAATTCATAATGCAAACTCTTTATTTGTTATAAACAATATATATAGGATTAGTATTAAAAGTTTATATTAAACTCAATTTTTATAAAAATATAAAAAGATCATCTTGTTAATAGAAATGATGACTAATTCTATACATACAATTTTATTAATAAGATTTTCTATAATTTATCTTTATCCTTTATTGTTGCTATTTACAGTTTTTTTTTCACCTTTTAGTACTTCATTTATTGTTTCACAATTGTTTATTTTTTTTCATGTTACCAATTGTTTTTTAGCTTATTAAGGTTTACAAACAAACTTCTACACTCTACTTGATTTGTTAGACTACTATTTACCTCTGCTTGAAATTTTTTAATTTCTAATTATAGTTTGTCCTTATTAAAAGGATGAAATAAATAACAAATAATATATGGATAGAGAAGTCAATGATCAATCAACAACTTAATATTTAATCGATCAATATTGGCATGCCCAGTGGAACAATTCATGTCATTTTAGGCATCTCTAGATCCAGCCCTCGAGTAGATGAATCCTTAGTAGTTGCTGCTTGGACATAGGGGATGGAGGTATAAAAATCATTCAACAAAAGTTTACAAGTGAATTCTCATTAGAGTAAATGAACCATCATAGGTCATTATTCTAACATTCTTATTATCTTTATTTAGCGTTGTGTCATTATGACCCCATATAGGCTCATAATGCTATTCACTAATTGTCACATCTGAAATCATATCAAATCTAAAAAAAAAAAAGCATTATATATGGGTATAATAGGGTAAAAATGAAAAAAAAAAGAGTTATCATATAGTATTATGGTTACTAGGAACCCTAATTGATCTTCAAAGTTCTAAAGTAAGGGTCTGATTATTATAAAGGGAAGATATTATCATCCTAAAGCAACCTACCTGAGGTAAGCTACATTGCTACTCTTGTATTCTATTCTAAATAGTCTATTGTGCCTAATCTACCGATGGTCTATCTATATGGGTGTACTGCAATGAGTTAAACTCGGGGTAGGTTTTATGCCTATTCATTCCAAAATCTTGTTTTTTTGCCACTACCAATTTGTTTAGTGAATTGGCGTGTCTATGCCCATTTACTCCAGATCATGATTTATGACTATTAATAGTTTATCAAGCCACACGAGAGAATAATTGGGTGGTTTTTATTAGGTAGAATAAAGAATTAATACTCATCATTGACACTATGTGTCATCGATGAATATTAGATGAAAGGGAAATTAATACTCCTGATTGACACTCAGGTTCCATTAATAAATGTCAGAATAATTTTTCTTTTTAAAAGTGGAGACATATTTCAAAACAAGGAAGTAAAGGTGTTATTAATGTGCAATCCAAAACAAAACTAATAGATACTTTCCTTTTCTCTCCATCACAAAACATAACTTATCTTATGAAAAAACTAGTCCATAATTGACCTAAAAAAACACCTATACATTGTCTCAATACATTTCAAAACTCTCAACTTTAATTGCAATGACAATGTTTTAAGGAAAATAAATATTCCTAAAACCCTACTCTTATGTGCACAACTCATGCAATAGGTTTCAAATATAACTAAAGGAAAAGGAAAGCCATTTTTTTTTCAATTACAGATCCCCGAGGAATCCCTAAAACAGACTTACATACTAAAAAAGCAAACACATGGTGCCAATAAGAAGGAAAAACATATTAACTTGACAAACCTTGACTCCATTGAAATCGTACCCAAAACATGCTCCTCCTGCCTTATTAATAAATAAATACAAAGTAGAAAAATCATGTTCACTATCATCAAATTCACCTCACTCAAGTGGAGTTCAATTTACTAAGTTTTGTATGACTATAACTTATGATTTCTTTTAAACCCCATTCATTCACCACATGTTAACACGAGCTATAAAAACATATAATAACATGAAGAGGACCATATATAAAACTCACACACAAACTCATTCTTTTTTTCCCCTCTCGTTCTTTCCCTCTTCTCTCTTTTTCCTTTTGTTTCTACCTAAACCACACTGTATTCCCCCCCTCACTATGTTTATCTTCTCTTATCTCTTCCTTATATTTATTTTTCATTGCGATGTTATTCTTCCACACTGTGTTTTTCCTCATCTTCCTTTTTTTCTTGGTTCTTGATGCCTTTTTTTTTCCTTTTGTCTATATCGAGTCTTTTTTCCTCCTTTTTTTTCTTGCTTTTGTTGCCTTTTTTCCCCTTTATCTATATCGATTCTTTCTTCCTCTTCCCCTCATAGCCCTTTAGGTGAGTTTTGGGTTTTATTTATAGGAAAAGACGAGAGTTTTTAGGCATTTGAGCTGGCAAGATGGATACCCTTGATTTTTAGGGAACAATCACAACATTCTTTGCATCTCATGCTCCTTTTTTGCTTGGCTTGAAAGTTGGCTGAGGGTAGTGTCCTAATTATTTGTAATTTTGGCCAATTAGGAAAATGGTTTTTAGATTTGTTTTGTAGCAATTTCAAGGATGATTAATGTTTGTTTTTGGCTTGTTAAGAGAGGGAAAGTGTTAGGGTGAAAAATGGTGTGAGTGTTCTCTTGAATTAGGTACAAAACACAGTGATCGAAGGGGAAAAATATGGCCACCCATGCTGGCAACTAAAGCTAGAATTGTAAAAACTCGCATTTCTCATCAATTATATATATATATATATATATATATATATATATATATATATATTGTATTGTCACATCCCATCAATGCATTGGACAACATTGTTTATAAAATTAAGCAAATAGGCATCACTAGTTGGTGTAGCATATCGCTCATATAATCATAATACCCGATATCATCATGAGAGAGAATACATAGTCATTACATTTATAGCATTATGTTTTCATGCATACAAAATCCACATTATTGTTTTCTAAAATTCATCTTTGTAAGTTTTTACAAAAGTGTCGATCGACAATTCATAGCCATAGTTGCACAAAATGCATAACGCCTAATCATGCTATTACATAATTTATCCCAAAACATGTAGGATGAAGTTTCTAAGCGCCATGACTATGTGACGTTCTTTTTACAAATCAAGTTCAATGTAAGCATAAAAAAACAATCTCATAAAATAATGGAGCAACAGAAATATATGTTTGAAATTACACTATCAACTTAAGTAGACAAATTCTTGTCATTGTATTTCTATTTATAAATTTCAAGATTTCACCTCACATCATCTTACGATTCGACATTATATTATTTATGGGGCCATAAATGTACCCCTTATTATCATACATTACTATTTAAAAGTCCTTAGTATATTAAATATTTTTCCACGAGTGATTATGCCATTCGAACCATATACATCAAACCTATGGTTCTCATGATTTAATCATAGGTTTAATTGATACGTTACTAGTTTTACTTGGCATATCCTTTACTTTATACAAGCACAATTATCATTGATCTTGTTGACCAATGTGAATCTTATTCATTCATCCTGATCACCCAACTCGAATCTTAAAGACCGAGACTAGCTCCCTGGTCTCTTTCGGGTTATCAACCTAAGATATTACAAATTGAATTTAATCATGCAATTCAAACCTAGTCATTCAATGTGGATACTATTAGCCAAAACTAATCACATCATTCAATCCCGATTATCCAATAAGGATACCATTAGCCGAAGCTAATCACATCATTTAATCAACTTGTTCCATAAGTAACTTTAATCAATCATAACCGAGTGGCAACATTATATTAAACTACTATAGAGATTTAATATAAAATAGATAAAGGTTGAAACCGTCTATCTGCTCCTCCTGTAGGGTGTCCTCGTTCGGTCAAAGATTCAATCCCAGTCGCACCTCCTGATACATCAAGTGATCATTATTCAATACACTTGCATTCAGATAATTTCAAAGACTATTTCCACACGTATTCTAAAACACACATGTATACATTTAAACATCTCTCATATTTGTATAATTGTATAATGATAATATCACAACAAGACATTTATCTTTAATTTTAATGAAGGCTATCCATAAAATTTTTATCGTTTGACTCTAAAAGTCATCGATGGGACTAAGTTAGTTTGACACTGAAAATCATCAATGAAAACAAGTAATTTCTGACACTAAAAATCATCAACAAAAACCAAGTCATTTCTAACGCTGAATATTATCAACGAAAACTAAGTCATTTCAAACGCTGAAAATCATCAACGAAAACTAAGTCATTTCTGACACTACTTTTTCCTAGGTTACGCATAAGGTCTATGCCAAGCTTTTCCCTCTACAAACATACTTCAACCTAGTTTGGATATAGACAACAACTAAATCACATCCAAAGTTTACGAAGTAAAAGTGGTATACAATGTTCTTATTCAATGACGATATCTTGCATTCATCAATATTATTAAGGACAACCTATTAATCATCACTACTTTCTAACACTCCCCTTAGAAATCGAAGGCTTTGTGGTTTATAATGATGCCTCAAGAAAAGGGCTTGGGTGTGTCCTAATGCAACATGAGAAGGTAATCGCCAATGCATCAAGATAGTTGAAGACATATGAGGAGAATTATCTAGTACACGACCTAGAGTTGGCCGATCTGGTATATGCCTGGAGAATATAGAGATATTACCTCTACAGGTCCCAAGTTCAAATCTTCACCGATGAAAAAAGTATGAAATATTTGATGTCACAAAAAGAGTTAAATATACGACAAAGAAGATGGATAAAACTCATCAAAGACTATGATTGCACCGTAGAGTACCCCCCTCCCGAAACAGCAAACGTTGTAGCAGATGCCCATAATCGTAAAAATAAAGCAACCCTAAATAAGCCATCTATATGGAGGAACAACCACTAACAGAGCTGGGGGGAAATGGGAACCTGGTTGGGCATCGACTCTGGATGGGTGTTAATGGCTCAGTTAACAGTACGACAAACATCAAGAACAGATATTACAAGCCTAACTCGGTAATATTAAGGGGTCTAAGATAAGAAGTAAAATGGATGCCGGGATCGAAACCCCGTTCCGAGTAATAGATGATGGGATAATAATAATGGGACAACGTTTGTATGTACCTAACAACAAGATGGTCAAGCAGAAAGTTTTGCAAGAAACACATGAATCCAAGTTTGCTAAAAGAACACTATTGGTGGCCCAACACGAAAAGAGAGATAGATGAATATGTGTCGAAGTGCGGCATCTGTCAACAAGTTAAAGAAGAGCACTAAAGACCAACGAGACCATTGCAACCACTACAAATCCCTGAATGGTAGTGGGAAAGATCACTATGGATTTTATGTCGGGGCTACCTAGGGGAAAGAAAGGGAATGATGCAATATAGGTCATTGTACATCGCTTAACAAAGTCCGCCCTATTTCTACCAATAAAGATGACAAACTTGGTAAATAAACTTGCCAGGATTTACATAAATGAGGTGGGATGGCTCCATAGAATTCTGGTATCAATTGTCTTGAATCGGGATCCTAGGTTCACCTCTCGCCTTTGGCCGAGCATACAACATGCTCTAGGGTCAAGGTTAGATATGAGCATTGCGTTTCACCCCTAGACCGATGGCTAATGAGAAAAAATCATCCAAATTTTCTTTTCCAAAACATGCACACAAGTCAACCAGATATCTTCAAATAGATTTTCTCATTTAATTAACTTTTAAATGGGCTTTCTCAATACCTTAAGTCTCAATCCAATT
>Ga0325400_1007438_pt1 | contig 10466 bp, 9 predicted proteins | sample PopdelMetagenome_2_FD_205662 | JGI IMG/M metagenome (GOLD analysis project Ga0325400, IMG submission 205662) | Populus deltoides microbial communities from Bellville, Georgia, United States - Xylem-PdKOR-R1 | ecosystem: Host-associated > Plants > Phyllosphere > Stem > Wood/Secondary xylem...
ACTCTATTTTGTTTCTTTGCAGATAATGACCCACTTAGCTTCAACAAAGCTATCACAGAAGAGAAGATAGAAGCAATGGATGAAGAAATGCATGCCATTGAGAAGAATGATACCTGGAAGCTGACTTGTCCACCAGAAAGCAAGAAAGCAATAGGTGTCAATGGGTCTATAAGACAAAGAAAAATGCAAAAGAAAAAGTGCAAAAATACAAAGCCATTGAAGAGGGAAACATTTATCAGAATGAAGTTCATGCTTGACATGACATCCCTCGATTGAGTTTAAAGGGGAGATTTGTTGAAACTTAAACTCAATCCAGAAGGTCAAGGAAGGCAACCACCCAGCCACCAGCCGCAGCCGCCAGCCGCCTCCACGCCTGCAGCCGCCTCCACGCCTGCAGCCGCCAGCCGCCTTCACACTTGAAGGCTGAATTATCTTGTTTTGAATTCGTGTATAAATAGCAAGCTAAGCTTATGTTATTCTGTGTGGAGAGAGTAGAGAGAAACACTAGAGAGAAAGAGAGGGCGTGTATTGTAAGCTTTTCAGTATTGTAAGCTTCTTGTTTCTTGAAATAAAACAGTGTGTTTTATCCCCTCCGAGTGTTTCAAAGCCACCACCAGTGGTCTCTCCCACCACCAATATCTTCCAGTTGGAATTCAACCGAGACCTCACTGTATTCACTAAACATGTCTTTTTCTTTAACAACCAAACATGGATCAAATCCCACAAATATATGTATTGAGTCGATGCGTTTATCATCATACCAACCATGGAGATAGTAATAGAGATCATGGCTATCACCGTGCTTATTGCGGAAGTGATATGTGCATTTTACTTGCAAACTATGGCTGAAAGAATGAAATGCAATGACAGTGCAAAGAGAGAAACCCAAGAACTCGCTATTAGCCCAATATGAAGATATCTGGAATGTTACTGTAGATCCCCAACTTTGATGGCTAAACCACTTCGGAGTCACATTTCCATGGAGGCAGAAACTACATGCCCCTTCTGGAACATCAGGCAGCTGTTAACACAATTCAAATAGCATTGTTTTAAAACGAAAGGTGGCAAATAGAGAAAAAAAAGATGTATATTAGAGGTTTGAGAAACAGACCTGTTGATATAACCTTTTGGTATAAAGTTCAAATTTCAATAATGAGTACGCCAAGATTTGAATGATCCCACGCAAGCTCAAGCAATTAGTGAAAATGAATTCAAAAATGTTCCCCTCAACTGCAGTTGATGAGCTTGATACTAGATAATTCAAACTCTTGCAATTGTCTACATCCAACTTTGATAGCCGTGGTGGAAGCTCCGGTAATGATTGAAGTCTCTTGCAATTCCTTAATCCTAGATATTGCAACTCCAAGAGTTTATTGATGGTTATAGGTATAGTACTAAAATCGTTTCCACTTAGATCTAACACTTCCAATGACGATAGACAACCAAGACTGTCTGGCACTTCCGATAAATGGCAACCATCTAGATTTAGCTTACGCAAACAATCTAAATCCACGCATCTCTTGGGCATTTGCAAGTCAACAAAGCATTCAATGTCATTTAGATATTTGCAGTTTCCCACTTCCAAGCAGGCAAGTCCCTTCAGATTTCCAATCGGTGAAGGCAACTTTGTTATGCATGTCTGATCTAAATAGAGATATCTCAAACATACCATCGGCTCCAAAACTTCTGGAAAATCCCTCAATTTGAGGCAACCTGAGAGATTAAGCCTCTGCAGTTTTCTCAACTTGCAGATGCTGCTTGGAAGAATCTCAAATTGTTTGCAGTTTCGCAAGTGCAATTCATTAAGTTCACAAAAACATTCTATTGAAGAGGGAATCTCTCGTATTGCTGTCCCATCTAAATACAGCTCCTTTATATTATTTGAAACCTTTGGAAACTCCGTGATACATGAGCAACCAGAAAGATCAAGTTTTTCAAGACAAACTAACTTATAAACCGCACTCGGTAGATTCTTTAGCCTGTTGCAGCCAACTAGATCTAAATAAATGAGTTTCCTTAGATCACCAATTGAAGATGGCAGTTCTTCTATTGCAGATCCATTCAAGTACAAGTATCTTATATTCCTCGAAAAGTCGGGAAGCCTGGTGATAGAAGAGCAGCCAGAGAAGTCAGCAATTAGAAGCGATGTCAGCAAATACATGTTTTTTGGAAGATTCACCAGGAGGTTGCAGTTCTTCAAATTCAACGCAACAAGTCTATTGAGTTCCCCAATTGATTGGGGAAGCTCTTCAACAGCAGTCTCATTTAAATTTAAATATGTCAGTTTCCTTGCAGTCTCTGGGCACTTCTTGAGACTTACACAGCCAGAAAGGTTCAGAGTCTCCAGACAACTTGAATTAATTATACTGGGAAGATTAACTAGTCTTTTGCAGCCTCTCAAATCTAAATCAACAAGCTTGTCCAGATGCTGAACAGAAGAAGGAAACTTAACCAAACTTTCACAGAATTGAAGATTCAATCTCTCAAGGTTTCTGGCCTTTGAAAGGTCTGGCAGGGAAGTTATGTGCTCACACTTGCTGAGGTTGACATCTTTTAAATTGACGAGATCCTGAAGCTAAATGAAATCAACAGAAAGAAATTGCACGTGCATACCACTTTAAATTTAAAAGAAAGAACTATGCATGCACAGAGTTATTTTAGAATACCTGGTCTCCTCTCCACAGTTGCTTAACCTTGCTAGATGGTAGGCTAAGTTCAACAAGGTTCTGTGGACGAAAATTGCTAGGCAATGATGTCAAAGGGTATCCATCCCAATGGAGATACCTCAACTCTTCAGAAAGAGACTCGAGGCCACTAGGAAGGTGCACTGTGCATTTATCTCCAGCTACAGAATTATAAATTTTTAGCAGTCTAAGATTATACATCCTTGCGAAGGCTGTAGAACTCAACTCAATTTCTCTTATTTTTGAAACATCCAAGAATATCCCTTCAACATTTACAGTTCCCTGAAAACCAGTAAAGGAGAAGCAAAGCTTAAGTAAGATTTTAAACTTACTAGTACAACCATATTGCATTGCATAGCAAAGAGAAAACTTTCGGGTATTTGAATCTCACCAGATTATTGGTCAACACTCGATATACATCTTTTGGATTCCATAATCTGCTTTGTTTTCGTAGCTGATAAGCAGATTCTTTTCGAACAACTTCATGGGCCATTTCTTGCAAAAGATCATGCATTTCAACCTTGTCATCTGAAAATTTAATGAGACACCTGTCAATGAGAACACTAAATCCACTATCTGTTTTGAAACCGCAGCCATCTAGTATCCGCTTTACAAAATCAACTTGATGCCCTCTAAAGAAACATGCAATGTCCAGAAATATACTCTTCGTGTTATGATCACGTAGTGCATCAAAGCCTATTCCCAGCAAGTCATAAATATTCAGCTCAGGAAAGCTTTCAATCTCATTTAATATAGATTCCCAAAAATGTCTCCCTTTGTCAAATAAGAAGGAACCCAAAACTTGAAGAGCTAATGGGTTCCCTTTGGCATAATTTATTGCCTTGATTGACAACTCCATATAAGCTTTTGGGGGGTGGTTTCCCTTAAAAGCTTTCAAGCTAAAGAGTTGAAGAGCTTCGTGGAAGTTTAATTCCTCAACCTCGTATATTTCATCGACTACATTCTTAAGTACTTGCCTGTCTCTTGATGTTACAACAACAACACTTCCTGCACCAAGCACTTTAATTAAATGCTGGAATTGTTGTGCATCATTCACATCATCCAAAACAAGGAGAACTTTCTTTTGGCGGAGTCTATCCCTGATGAAAGTAGGTATATGTAGTGTGTCAACGCGAAGATTTTCTTCCTCCAGTAGTTTAGAAAGAAGTTCATCTCGCAGATCATTTAATCGACCGTTTTCTGATTCCTTCCTTAAGTTCGGAAGAAAGTGGTGGCCTTCATATTGACTTGAGAAGCTATCGTAGAAAGCTCCCGCGATGGTTGTCTTGCCTATACCACCCATGCCCCAAATTCCTATTTTGCGGACATCTAATGGCACAATAGATAGTAATCTGTTGATTTTCTCAATGCGTGAATCTACTCCAACGAGACCTCTTAATTTGCTTGGGGAAGCACGATTTAACCTTTTCCAGATAGTTTGCACAACTTCTCCTATAAGTTTGGACTCCGGACTGCAAAAAATGAAAGAAGCATCTTTACTCCGGAATGAGTTTCGATTCTTGGTGATATTTTATTATTATTATTATAAGCAAAATTTTTCAAAGGTGAGGTTTCCATCAAGGTGGAAGTCCATTAGCTGTTGATGGAAGTTAGTTTTCCACTAAAAAACAGAACACACTTGTGCCTTTTCAAGCAACAAGTACTATGAACTAAGAAGCACAAATGATTTACAGGAGAAAAAAAAAACTATAATATGCACAAGAAATTTTAATTGCTATAATTCCAGAAAAAAAAAAAGTTGAAGATGAGAATCTATAGTTACCTAGTAACCCGTGAATCCCATCCAGATATATTGGCTGCATTTGTCAAGTCAGTCCTCCAGCTTGGCGCCTTGTCCATCTTCACCTTAAAATTTCTTTCAAGCTCCGCAAATGCTTTTCCAAAACCCCCAGTCTGTTCAGCAACATCAGATGGGTCTACATGATAGAAGACCGGTAAAACAATCTGTCCATAAGTCTCTTTGCATTCAAGTATTTTCACCAGTTCATCCACACACCACTGAGAAGAAGCATAGTTCTTGGAGAAAATTACTACAGAAATTCTTGATTCTTCAATCGTTTTCAGAAGGGCGCGGTTAATTTCTTCTCCTCTTTCAAGTCTATCATCAATGAAGGTCTTGATTTTCTTACGACACAAAGCATCATAGAGATGGCTTGTAAAATTATTGCGCGTATCCTCGCCTCTAAAACTAAGGAACACATCATACTTCCATTTATGAGCAACAGCAGATGAAGATGCCATATCAGACAGTTACAAGATCGTGTCTTCCTCAATCACTAAGAATCGAAATCAATAACTGCTCTCCTTTTCTCCTAAAGACATACAAAGAGCACCCACTTCAACAGCTGAACTTTCATTAAGAGAAATTGAAGTCTAAAAGTACAAGAACCCACACAACATATATTTATCAGAAAATTCCGCAAACGCTTAGCGATGGATACATACTAGCGTAATTTGATATGATCTATCTTACTTTGGTCACTCGTCACTTGCTACCAATGCTAGCTTGCTATTACTTTCATTGCAAGAACAGTCGCTAGCTGAGCAAAAAGAATTAAAGATGGAATAATTAATATGTTCATGAAACAAACTTATCATCAAACTCATAAAGTGTTAATGTTGATGTCATGTAACAATTAATATTGTTGCTGAAAACATGAAAACAAAAAAGACTAAATGCATGGAATCAGTAGCAACAATGGCAAGGGTTACCTCTCTATGGAGTTTATGAGGTGGTCGGAGTCCGCCTACTTGGTGACTTTGATGATCAAATTGCAGCAATCGGAAAGGTTAATTAGCTGATGAGTAAAGTACTGAGGACTGAAGGTTAGCAGAGGTAATATTTCATATAACTAGCGATGTTATATATAATTGTCAAAGTTAAAAGGTTAGCTGAGTATTGAGTGGTAATTTCGTGGTAATTTCCTTAGGAGCATCAGAGTCAAATGGCATGATTTTCCACTCACACTGGCTGGCCCTCACACTCCCTCCATCTCTCAGGGGACCTTGCTTCCTTTTAAAAAATAAATAAAGGGATGATATGTTGCAGATCTTCTTCTTCTTCTTTTTTAATATAATGGACTATGTGTAATCCACTAGAATAATTTTCTATTATTTTTAGTGTTCGAAAAAACGATATCATTATGTGTGTAATACACATAATGATAAAGTGAAACGATATCACTAGAATAATTTAATATAAGGGATGATATGCCGCAGATCTTTATTTTTTTTCTTTTAATATAATAATACACTCGTCACTTGCTACCAACGCCAGCTTGCTATTACTTTTTTTTTAAGAGGTAATTTCCTTTACTTTTTTTTTTGCTACCAACGCCAGATTAATATAATTATTTTTTTTCTTTTAGCGATGGATACATACTAGCGTAATTTCAAATGATCTATCTTAATTTGATCACTCGTCACTTGCTATCAACGCCAGCTTGCTATTACTTTCATTGCAAGAACAGTCACGAGCTGAGCAAAAAGAATTACAGATGGAAGAATTAATATGTTCATGAAACAAACTTATCAAACTCATATAGTGTTAATGTTGCTGTCATGTAACAATTAATATTGTTGCTGAAAACAAAAAAGACTAAATGCATTGAATCAGTAGCAACAATGGCAAAGGTTACCTCTCTATGGTGTTTATGAGTTCGTCGGAGTCCGCCTACTTGGTGACTTCAATGTGTTGGTGGGAGAAACCACTGGTGGTGACTTTGAAACACTCATAGGGGATGAAACACACGGTTTTATTTCAACAACAAAAAACTTGCACAATAAATACAAACTCTTAATACACGCCCTCTCTCTTTCTCTCTAGTGTTTCTTTCTTTTCTTTCCACACATGATAACATAAACTTAGTTGTCTATTTATACACAAAATGAAAGTAAGAAAAATCTTTAGTTGACGGTGGTGTGAATGCAGCTGACGGCTGGTGGCTAGCGGTTTGAGAAGTCGTTGGCGGTGAATGCAGGTGGTGGTTGCCGTCTTTGACTTTCTTGAATTGAGTTTAATGCAACAAACCCCCCTTTCAACTCAATTGAGGGATGTCATGTCAAGCATGAACTTCAATCTGATAAATATTTCCCCCTTCAATGGCTTTGTAAAGATATTTGCAACTTGATCATTTGTCTTGCAGGATATCAGTTCAACTTTTTTGTTCTTCACATACTCTCGGATAAAATGATGACGTGTATCAATGTGTTTACTTCTTTCATGATACACTGAATTATTGGCTAATGCAATCGCTAATTGATTATCAATATAAATCTCTATAGGATTTTCTTAACGAAATCCCAAGTGCTTCAGCATATTCCTTAACCATATTAAATGGCATACAGCTGAGTTGGCAGCAACATACTCAGCTTCACAGCTTGATAATGTTACTATCGATTGCTTCTTAGATGACCATGTGAAAGATGTATCTCCCATGAAAAAGACAAATCTTGTTCTGCTTTTCCTTTCATCCAGATCTCTACCCCAATCACTATCCGAGTAGCCAACAATATTGAAGTTTTTACTTGAGGTATAAGACATACCTTCATTTATTGTGCCTTTGATGTAGTGACGAATTCTCTTGGCTGCATTCAAGTGAGACTGGTCTGGTGTCTCCATATATCTGCTGATGAGTCCAACTCCGTAGAGTATATCTGGTCTGGTACATGTCAAGTACCTTAATCTTCCTACTAAGCTTTTGAAGTAAGTTGGATCAACATTTCCAACTTTACTCTTCCTCAATTCCAATCCATTTTCAACTGGAGTTGATATCGGATTGCAGCTTTCCATTTTGAATCTTTCAAGAATATCTTTGGCATAACTGCTTTGGGATACAAAAATCCCTTCTTTCTGCATCACTTCTAAGCCAAGAAAATATGTCATTAGACCGATGTTTGTCATCTCAAACTCCTATACCATGTTTTTTTTGAAGTCTTCAAACATGGTAGGATTGTTGACGGTGAATATCAAATCATCAACATATAGGCACGCAAATAATATGTTGCCATCTGCTTCTTTCTTCATATATATTGCGTGTTCATATGGACATTTTTCAAATCCATTATCTTGAAAATACCTGTCAATTTTGGTATTCCATGCACGTGGAGCTTGCTTCAAACCGTAGAGAGCTTTCTTCAACTTGTATACTTTGCTTTCATTTTCAGCTTCAATTTATCCAAGTGGTTGTTCAACATAGATCTCTTCTTCTAGGAAGCCATTCAGAAATGCTGACTTCACATCGAGTTGATAGATTTTCCATCTATGTTGTGCAGCTAGTGAGATCATAAGTCTGATTGTCTCTAGTTGGGCTACTGGAGTAAATACTTCTCCATAGTCAATGCCTTCTCTCTGTTTCTAGCCTTTTGCCACTAATCTTGCTTTGTATCATTGTACTTCTTCTTTTGCAACTAATCTTGCTTTGTATCTTTGTACTTCTCCTTTTGCATTCTTTTTTGTCTTGTAGACCCATTTGAAACATATTGCTTTCTTGTTTTCTAGTAGATTAGTCAGCTTTTAGGTATCATTCTTCTCAATGGCATGTATTTCTTCATCCATTGCATCCATCCACTTCTCTTCTGTGATAGCTTCATTAAAGCTAAGTGGGACATTATCTACAAAGAAACAAAATAGAGTTGTATCTTCTATGACTTGAGTGGCATCGTACAACTCTTTTAGATTTCTCATCCTTCTTGGTCCTTCTGATGAGGATGCTGATAGCGGTGATGATTCTGGTGTGTTTCTCCTGTTGAATATAGGGGATCTGTGTACTGGACTTTGTGGCTCATTTACTGGTAATATTGGACCTTCTGCAAGTACTGTTGCTACTTCCTCTTCGTCTTCAAGGATCAAATCAATGCTGATCCATTTGACTGCTTCTTGATCATCATTTCATTGCCAAGTTTTATCTTCTTCAAAGATAAAATCTCTACTCATAATTACCTTCTTTATGATGGGATTATACATGTTGTATCCCATCCTTCTATCACCATATCCGACAAAGATGCATTTCTCGCTTTTATCATTGAGTTTGGTCCTTCTTGCATCTGAGATCTTTGCATATGTCACACAACCAAAGACTCAAAGATGAGTAACACTTGGTTTGTAACCACTCCATGCTTCTTCTAGAGTAAAAGCTTCCAAACTTCTGGTTGGGCAGCGATTCAGTAGATACACTGCACATGATACAACTTCAGCCCAATATTGTTTGGGCAGCTTCTTTGCTTTGAGTAGACTTCTTGCCATGTCAAGAATCGTTTGATTCTTTCTCTCACCTGCACCATTCAGCTGTAGTATATAAGCTGGTGTTGTCTGATGTCTGATGCCTTGTTGTGTACAAAAGGCTTCAAAATCATTTGAAGTGTATTCTCCACCTTGATCAGATCTCACAGTTTTGATTTTATAGCCACTTTGCTTCTCAACAATTGCTTTAAAATCTTTAAAACAATTCAACACTTCTGACTTCCTCTTCAAAAAGTATATCCATGTCTTTCTGCTAAAGTACCTATTTTGTCCAGTTGACATAGGCTTTATGGGACCACACACGTCTGTGTGCACTAACTCCAGTGGCTTATTTGCTTTCCAGTTGACTTCTTTAGCAAAACTAGATCTGTGATGTTTGCTGAGGACAGAACTCTCATAGACTTTATCTGGATGATCAATGTGGGGCATACCTTTGACCATCTTCTTGCTTGCTAACATTTTTAGACTTGTGAAATTCAGATGTTCAAGCCTTAGATGCCAGAGCCACTATTGATTATTGGTGATGGCACTCAAACACTTTGCTGCATCATATTGGATGTTTAAAGAAAACATCCTATTCTTGGACATCTTCACATAGACAATTAATCTCCCATTGTAGTTTTTGACTATCAGATGACAATTCTTCGTGTAAAAAGTATAACCTTTCTCCATAAGTTGACATATACTCAACATGTTGTGCTTTATGGCTGGAACATAGTAAACACCTGCAATGTAGCTATGATCGTCATTCTTCAACTTGATTGGGATGTTGCCTTTACCTTTTACTGGAACGTTTGAGGTATCTCCAAAGGTGACTAGACCTTGTATGGTCTCATCTAGATCAGCAAATAGATCTCGTTAGCCACACATATGATTGCTGGCTCCAGAATCTAAGTACCAAATATTCTCTTGATTCTCGCTAAGTCCTTGTTGGAAAAATAATACAGCTGATCCTCTGATGATGGCATCCGCCTCTGCATAGTTGGCTTGTTCATGTACCTCTAATGGAGCTTTCCTTCGACATTCAGTGTTATAGTGCCCAAATTGATTGCAACTATAACACTGCATATTTCTCTTGTCATGGTTATTGTAACCGCCTCCTCTTCCTTTAGGAGTACATGCTTGTTGTCCCCGGCCTCCTCTGGTGGTGTTTCTACCTCCTCTTCCTCTGAATCCTGTATTCCAAGATCCTCTTCCTTGAGATTGTTGAAATCCTCCTCCTCTTTGTTGACTTCTTACTTGAGTGGTATATCCACTTGTTGAAGTCTCCCCTTTCTCATATTTGTCTTTGAGAGACAACTTTGAATGTAAGGCATGCTCAATTGCCTTATCTCCATTTCTTTTCATAATCTATTGCTTATGAGCTTGCAAAGAACTCATAAGCTCATCCACTATCAACTTGTCCACTTCTTTGGACTCTTCAATAACGACAACAACAAAATCAAATTTTAGATCTAGGGATCTCAAAATTTTCTCAGTAATTCGAGCATCTGTAAAGGCTTCTCTATTTCTTCTCATCT